>Ga0169931_10010919_pt1 | contig 12884 bp, 13 predicted proteins | sample Kivu_15m_20L_FD_129675 | JGI IMG/M metagenome (GOLD analysis project Ga0169931, IMG submission 129675) | Freshwater microbial communities from Lake Kivu, Western Province, Rwanda to study Microbial Dark Matter (Phase II) - Kivu_15m_20L... | ecosystem: Environmental > Aquatic > Freshwater > Lake...
ACACCTACACCAACAGGAACTCCAACTCCTACACCAACACCTCCTGGTTTTTGGATAATTACAGATTGTGATGGAACAGTTCGTATCGTAGACTTAGTTGGTATTACTCCAACAATTGGAGAGATGTATCTTTTGGAATTCAGTGGTGCAACTCCTTATGGTTGTTATTTTATCACTGACACAAGTTATGGACCTTCTACAGATATTGGAGGTTCTTTAGGTGGACCGTTTACTGATTGTGCGGAGTGTGGTGGAAATTATACAGGTACATCTGTGAATGGGTTTTATGAGTATGTTGGAACTTGCTGTGAAAGCGGAACAACTTACAACTACCCACACCCTGATTATGCTACAAACGGTGGAATCGCAATACAACTAAACGCAGTTGAAATCGGAGGATTCAACGGACTTAATAATTAAATGAAATTTTAAAAAAAAATATATGGCAGACTTAAAACCAATAGGAAGTGAAAAACTTTCAGGACAGGATAAAATACAAAGAATTTTGGAAATTGCTCGATATAATGAGACGGCACCAAAAAATTTGAATGAAACATCCAATACAGAATTTTCAATTCCATTAGCAGATGGTTCTGAATATCAAATTGTAAAAGAAAAACAAGGTTATGTGATTAAGAAAAATATTTCTGAATCTGTGGCTGAATACATTGAGCCGATGAAAAACAGAAAGTATTATACATCTTATTCTCAGGCTTTGAAAAGATTAAACCTCCTCGCCAAGGAAATTAATAGACTCAACGAAAATGATGAGGGTGTAGAACTTTTCGGAGAACAGAAAAAATTTGTTCTCAAAACCCCAAAACCAAAAATGGATGAACCTGCGGTACCAGCAGCACCCGCTGAACCACCTGCTGTCCCTTCACCAGAACTTCCAAGTTCTCCTGAAGCGGGTCTCGATATGGGTCCTGAAGAAACTTCTCCCGAAGTTGATATGGCGGCAATTGATGCTGAGGTAGCAGCTCCTGATGGAGAAATGGATATTGAAGCTGGTGTTGAGGACGTCCAAAGTGAACCATCAGAGGAGATGATTACTTTCAAGACAATTCAGAAACTTACAGGTAGACTTACTCAAAAAATTAGAGACTACGATAACCAAGACGGTATGACTTCCGAGGATATCAAATATGTTGTTAACATGGTTTTATCATCATTGGACCTTAAAAACTTATCTGACGAAGATAAAGAAGATATCATGACTAAGTTTGAAGAGGCTGAGGAGAGACCAGAAGACGGAATGGATACGGGTGCTGAAGAAGACATCACTTCCGATACTGAAGTAGAAGATATTCAAGCTGGTATGGATATCCCTGTAGACCAAGAAATGGGAGAGGGAGACCACGGTATGATTTTGAATAACGTGTTCAAAGAATCAAAAGTAGACAAGGTATTATCGAAATATTTCGAAATTTCCAAAAAAGAAATTTTAGAAGAAAGAGAAAAAAAGGAAAACAGAAAAGTAGAAAACCAAGCACGTTTGGAACAAAAGATGAAAAGTGTTTCCAAATTTACAGAGTCAGTTGAACAAGAAACAGCTTCAAGAAAATTCTTGGAGGAAAACTCAAAATTCAATTTGATTGGTAAAACAAACAAGAAAAACTTGGTTTTTGAAAATTCAGAAAAGCAAGTAAAAATTACACCAGAGGGGATGGTTATATGAGTTATTTAGTTTTTGTAAATGGTCTTGGACCTAACTACAAAGGTGATAATATTTACGAGTTTATTTTTTCTGATAGTTTGGATATTTGGGGAGATTCTTGGGAAAGTAAACCATCGAACGGATACCCAAGTCCTCCTGAACTTGAAAAAATTAAGAAGGTTGGAGTTCTAAGAAATACCGATATTAAATTGGAATTGATACAGAACTCCGATTTTTTTTGTATGATAGACGCAATGGATGATGTGGTTGCGTTGGGTTGGGAACCTGAAGAAGTGAGAGGTCAAAAAAGACTTGTCTTCAGGTTTGGAGAAGAAGAACAACAAATAAAAGATAAACTCTACGAAAGAGATTTTATTTTGGAATTCGAAAAGAAAGTAGTATATGAAAAGTAATAACAAAGCGTTTCAACTTATTGAAAAAGGATTATCAGCAAATACTGTTGCGAAATTGAATGAATCTCAAATTGACGTACTTCACAAAAAATTGGTGAGTGAAGTCACGATGGTTTCCAAACAAGATTCCACGACTATACAAAAACTAAAAGCGGAAAAAAAACCATTTGAAGTTTACGAAAAACAGGGTGATGTGAAAGAACAAGATGATGTGGATATGGAAAAAGACCCATTTGAGCTTCAATCTACTCAAGATAAAAGACAAGTAGGACCGAGTGATTATGGAGACAATCCAAAAGTAGATAAAGAAATGGACTCCGACGATGCTGATGGTATGGGAATAATGGAGGATAAAAAAGCCGAAAAAAACCCTTGGGCAATTTGTACTGCACAATTGGGTAAAGAATTTGGAACGAGAGAGAGACACATGTGGAGTGCTAAGGAAAAAAACAAATATGAAAGATGCGTTAAAGATGTAAAAAAATCTTTGAAAGAAGGTAAAAATCCTATATCTTTATTCCTCGAAAACGAAATTTTGAGAATAGTAGAAAAACACTTACCACCAAAAATTACAAAAGGAGACCTTATGAAATACATGACAGAAAACTCCCCAACCACCGCACCCACCAAACCTGGAACAAAAGAAAAACCTGGAACAAAAGAAAAACCTAGTTCACCTACAAGACCTATGAGACCAGGAAAAAATCCTCACCCCGGTGAAAAAGAAGCTCCGAGAGCGAAAAAAATTTCACCTGATGACGCAAAAGACAATGTGATAAAGACAATAATGAAACTTTTGAAAAAATGAGTAAAGTAATCAGAGAACAAATAGACTATGGAGATTATCCTGAAAGAATGGACCCTAATCTCGAAAGAAAGCTCAAAAGTGCTGAAAGTTTATATGCTCAGAATCCTGCATTCAGGAAAGGAGCTAAAGATGTTTCAAGAATTGCAAGCTCAAGATTCAAAAAGGTTGTTGATAAACTCAGACAAGCAAGGACTTTACAGAGCATCACACCAAATATGATTCAAAGAATATACATGGAGGAAATGAGTAAAGTCCCTATGATTATTCAAATCGAAGCTAGACACAGAGAAGAACTTGAAGAATTGGCAAAAAAAGTTTCATTGGAAGAGACTGAAGTGCCTGAAGGATGGTATCAAATCGAGGCTTTATTAAATAGAGAGCCGATTGATGTTTCAAATTTCAGGTTTGACCCTGAGGAAGACGAAGAAGAAGAGGAAGAAAATGAAAAGCAAAAAATAGAGATTCCATCTTTTGATGTTGAAGACTTAACAAAAGAAGAGGAGTTAGAATTAGAAAAACATAAGAGAAATCTAATCAACGCTATTGTACAGGGTGCTGCAAAGAAAGGTCATTACCTTTTCCAAAAACCAGAGGTCAAAGCCGAATTGGATAGAATTGATTCAAGACTATACCCAGCATATTTGGGAGTTATGGCAATCAACGATTTCCTATACTTTAGTATGGAACAGATGATTGAACAAATGAGTGCAACAGGAAATGGAGTTGCTGGAAAAGTAGAATTACAAGACGCAGATGAAGAAGGTGGTGATGAAGGTGGAGGTGAAGAAAAACCAGACACTAAAATCGTTGCTGAAGGATTAATATTCCCAATTTTGACACACGAAATAATCAAAGGTGTGAAAGCGGCTAATGCGAGATTCGGTCTTCCTACCGACCCGAGTATGAGAGAAAAAGTAAAATCCCAAGTCGATATTCTATCAAATGAGCCGATGCAACTACGTATCGGACCTGAAGTTGTTGAAAAAATAAGATTCTCTCTTCCTGATAAAATGTTCGATGAATCAAACAAGGGATTAATAAACTGGTTTGAAATTCAATTATACCAAATTCCCGCTCAAGAATTTTTGGAAATTATAGGTAATGCCATTTCTGAGGATGAATCCAAACAGAAAAAGGCGACTGAAAAATTTGAGGAAATCATGAAAGAAGCAATGGAATTGAAAAGAGAATATGAAGATTATCAAGAGGAGCAAGGTGATGAGGGTAGTGATGATGAAGGTGATGATTTAGATGATTTCTTGGGAAGCTTGGGTATATCAAGACCCAAATAATTTTCTGTGACCAAAGAACAATTAATTATTGAAGTAACAAAATGCATGAGGAACACTCCTTATGCGTTGAGGACGTATTTGCAGACCTATGACAACACGGTATCCAAATATGTCCCTTTGGACCTCTTTCCCGACCAAATACGACTCATCGAGGATTATGATGAGTTTAATGAGAATATAGCACTCAAATACAGACAAGCCGGTGTAACAACCGTCACCGCCGCTTGGGCTTCCAAGAAATTGGTTTTTGCAAAGAAACAAAAACCTGAAAAAATACTGATTATTGCCAACAAATTGGATACATCCGTTGAGATGGCAAATAAAATCAGAGGGTTTACTGAGCAATGGCCAGCATGGGTTGGTGTTGGATTTTCTGTAGAAAAAAATTCACAAAGACATTTTAAACTATCAAATGACTGTGAAGTGAAAGCGGTTGCTACTTCAAAAGATGCCTTGCGTGGTTATACACCAACAATTTTGATTTTCGATGAAGCTGCGTTCATTGAAGCTGACAACGACTTTTGGTCTGCCTGTATGGCCTCACTTTCCACAGGTGGTAAAGTAATAGTTGTATCTACCCCTAATGGTTATGACCCAATATATTATGAAATATATGACCAAGCCCTAAGAAAGATGAATGAATTCAAAATCTCTGAGATGTTTTGGTATAGAGACCCAAGATATACCAGGGATTTGTATGTGGTAAAAACCACAGATTTAGTTCATTTTTTATTGAATAGGGAAGACTATCCCCAAGATATCGTAGTAGACTTATCAGTTGATAATCCATATGAGAGAGACCATAAAATTACAACGGATTATATATCCCAAGGATATAAGCCTTGTTCTGCGTGGTTTGAAGGTATGGTGAAAAAACTCAAGTATGATAGGAGAAGAGTAGCTCAGGAATTGGAGTGTAATTTCTTAGGTTCAGGTGATAACGTATTTGAATCTGAACTCATGCAAAATATTTCACACAATCAGTTGAGAGAACCACTAGCAAAAATGATGGGGGGTTCACTGTGGATATTCAAAGAACCCGAAAATAATCACAAATATGTTATGGGTGTGGATGTGTCAAGAGGAGACTCTGAAGACTTTTCTTGTATTGAAATTATTGATTTTGATAGTCGTGAACAAGTATTGGAATACGTTGGAAAGGTTCCCCCTGATGTCATAGCAGAAATTGCATATAAGTGGGGTTCAATGTATAATGCCTATTGTGTTATAGATATTACGGGGGGTATGGGAGTGTCAACAGCAAGAAAAATGCAAGAGATGTCATACGCCGCGGGACTTTACGTTGACAACGTGGACCCATCAAAAAAATGGAAATGGGACCCAAAACTTAATGAAAAAATACCAGGAATTAATTTCAACTCCAAAAGGGTTCAAATTATTTCAGCGTTTGAAGAAGCTATGAGACATAACTTCAAAATATATTCACATCGTCTCTACAATGAAATGAATACTTTCATTTATATCCATGGAAGACCTGACCACCAAAAAGGTCATCATGATGATTGTATTATGGCTATGTCAATGGCAATTTATGTCGCTGAAAAGAATTTTCAATCACTTCAAAAGGTTGTCAATCATACAAAGGCTATGCTTAATTCTTGGACTAGTATTAGTCACGAAAACAAAAACACATCTGAATTTTTTAATCCCATGGTTCCACAAATGGGACGTCAGAACACACACATACCCGGTCAAGCTTCTCGTAGTGACTATCAGAAATATGGATGGTTATTTGGGGTAAAATAACTATTTATATTATCAGGGTATAAAGTAAAATTGTAAAATGAGTGAACAGAATTTAACGGTGTGGCAAAGGTTATCCAAAACCTTTGGTCCAAATTCGCTTCTGAATCAAGATTATCCTACTTACAAGTTCGATAAGAAAGAACTTCTTAGAACTAAAAGTAGAGATGAATACGAGAGAGAAAAACTACAGGCTCAACAGAGTTATTATCTTGCAAATCAGTGGGCTAAGGTAGAAAACAATTTATATTCTCAAGCAATTTATTACGAACCATCGAGACTTTCTGCTCAATACGATTACGAATCAATGGAGTATACTCCTGAGATTTCAGCGGCATTAGACATCTATGCTGAGGAGTCTACAACACCAAACGAGGATGGATTCATTCTTCAAATTTATTCTGAATCCAAAAGAATAAAAGGTGTTTTAGCAGATTTATTTAATAACAACTTGGACATCAATACCAATCTCCCAATGTGGACGAGAAATACCTGTAAGTACGGGGATAATTTTGTCTATTTAAAATTGGACCCTGAAAAAGGGGTAGTTGGATGTCAACAATTACCAACAATTGAAATAGAACGTAGAGAGGTCGGGGTAAGTCAAAAAATTTCAATTGAACCTGAAAAACCTGAAGATAGAAAAGCTCTACACTTTGATTGGAAAAATAAAAATATGACTTTCCAATCTTGGGAAATGGCTCACTTCAGATTACTTGGAGATGACAGGAGATTACCATATGGAACTTCGATGTTAGAAAAAGCAAGAAGAATTTGGAAACAACTTCTTCTTTCTGAAGATGCGATGTTAATTTATCGTACATCGAGAGCACCTGAAAGAAGAATTTTCAAGGTATTTGTTGGGAATATGAATGATGATGATGTTGAAGCCTACGTACAACGTGTTGCAAACAAATTCAAAAGAGAGCAAATTGTAGATAGTAAAACGGGACAAGTAGACATGAGATTCAATCAAATGGCGGTAGACCAAGATTATTTTGTTCCTGTTAGAGACCCCGCAGCACCAAGTCCAATCGATACTTTAGCGGGTGCACAAAACCTGTCTGAAATCGCCGATATCGAATATATTCAGAAAAAACTCTTGACCGCACTTAGAGTCCCAAAAGCTTTTTTAGGATTCGAAGAAGTTGTTGGTGATGGTAAAAATTTGTCCTTACAAGACATTCGTTTTGCAAGAACCATCAATAGGATTCAAAGAAGTATGCTTCAGGAACTTAACAAAATTGCGATTGTTCATCTGTTCTTGTTAGGTTTTGAAGATGAATTGGAAAATTTCACTTTAGGTCTTACAAACCCTTCAACCCAAGCCGACTTACTGAAAATTGATGTTTGGAAAGAAAAAGTTTTACTATACAAAGATTTGGTTTCCGACCCTGGAAATGGTATTTCTGCCACTTCATCGACTTGGGCTAAAAAACATATTTTTGGTTGGTCTGATGATGAGGTTAAGATTGATTTACAACAACAAAGAATTGAAAGAGCTGTAGGTGAAGAGTTGAAGCAAACACCAACTGTGATTTCTAAGACCGGTGTATTTGACAATATAGACAAACTTTATGGCTCATCAACAGGAGCAACACCATCAGCCGGTGCTGAGACAACACCAGGTGGAGAAGAAGTACTCGGAGGTTTTCCTGGTGGGGGAGAAGAAGTCCCACCACCTGAAGCGGCTCCATTGGAGGCTCCTGAAGCGCCCGCTCCAGCTGAGGCGGCAGTAACGCCTGAGTCCAAACAGAAAGACATGAATATTTTAGTCGAAACTGATTTGATTGAAGGTAAACAAATCATAGATTTGGGGCACGGACAAAAATCTTTAGGAAAAATTTCTGAGGAATTGGATAAGTTGTTGAACTCTTAATATTTATTACAAAACGTAGAAATAATGACAATCGGTCAGGTAAAATCAATTATAGAGGAAAACTTACTCAGTTCTTACAAAAATGAGAAAGAGTTTAAAAAAACCTTAAGAGAGTTCAAAGAGAACGTATTGAACGATAAAAGGTTTTCAAAATTATTTTCTGTGTACGAACAGCTTTCGACTCCTCAAGGATTATCTGAGAAAGATGCTGAGCTTTTCTTGGATGAAGGTGTAAATTTGATTTCCAAGATTATTCCTTCAGTTAAAATGCCTTATTCCAAAAACACATCCAAAACCAATATCTACGTTGATATTGACAATTTAGTTTACACCACAAAACACAATATCAGTGAAAGAATTCAATCCAAAAAAAATATCATAGGTTTACTAATGAGTGAACCAAAAAGGATTGAGGAATCTGTAAAAATTCCAGTGAGCTCAATGGTAAAAATTGCGAATCAAACTTTGGAAAATTACATTCAATCGATGGATTCAGGAAGTAAAAAACTTTTTTTGGAGGTTATTAAATCTGATAAAGAAACACTCGAAAAACAATACTCGTCCCTGAAAGAATCTACCATCTCAAAACTTAATAATTTACTTTCAACTCAAGATGAATCAGAAATGAAGGTCAAAATTTCTGAAACAATCGAAAAACTTCAAAACGAGAATTTTACACAAATCAATTACGTAAAATTGATTTCTTTAGAAAACGGCCTATAATCCGTTTTTCTTTTTTTCTTTGTAAATTGCTTTAAGTAATTTTTTCCTCTTTTTTACAGACCTTTTTTCAAATTCCTTTCGTTCATTCAGAATTTGGTTCTGTTTCGTTTTGATAACTTTATTCTTTAGTAGTTTGAGAGATTTCTCTAAGTTATCGTTATTTTTTATTTCTATTATCAACATATTATGATATAAATATCATTATTCATTTCATTTTTGACTATTGGGAAAACTACTCGTATTTTTATAAAAATAAACTTAATGTAATATGAGTATTAATGAAAAAAGGCAAAAGTGTAAAACTAAATCTGTTCAATCCAATTAAATCTATGTATGGAACAGTTGACTCCAAAAATTTGAAATCAATTTTTATAAACATCCAATCATGGGTCACACCCAAACAAGAAATGGAAAATTGGAACAGAATTGTTAGTAACCTAAGTAGACAAATAAAACACTCTGTATACGACTCAAACAAATCAGAAATTTTTTTATCAAAAACAATAATTGACTTAGACTTGAGAGTAAGTGGAATATCCGCAGGAAAAAAATCTTTTTTCAACTTGGAAGTTAATTTATTTGCAAGTGAAGAATTGGATTTCAAATCCGAAAATATGAAAAAAGAAATCAAAACAATTATAAAATCTATCTATCAAAACAACATCAAAAAGAACAAGTATTTTGATTTCTCAAAGTCCAAAAAATAATCAACATTACAATTCTGTATATTTATCTGAAAACATAGGATGAAACAATTAAGAATACTGGAAGCCCATGAACTTGGGCATGGAATTTTGATTGAGATGGACGCAGGTTTTATAAATCCTCAAGATTCGCTCAATCTACCATTAATGGAACAGGCAAAAAAAATGGATTTCAAAAATCCATTTGAGTTTTATGCTGTCCTACAGAAATATGACACAGCAAATCGTAATGGAAGATTTTATCCTGAGAAAATTCTTAAAAGAGAAGCTGACAGATATAAAAAAATAATTCAAAAAGGTTTATCAACTTCAGAGCTTAATCATCCTGAATCCTCTTTGATTGATTTGGATAGGGTATCACATTTAATCACAGACATTTGGTGGGACAAAAATATATTGATGGGAAAACTCAAATTGTTGACAAGTCCAGGTTTTCATGAATCAGGTGTAGTTTCTTGTAAAGGAGATGTTGCAGCAAATTTAATGAGACAAGGAGTAACGATGGGGGTTTCCTCTCGTGGTGTCGGGTCACTGAAAAAAGTTGGTGAAAGAAATGAAGTACAAGATGATTTTGAATTGATTTGTTTTGATTTAGTGTCCTCACCCTCAACACCAGGAGCATATTTATTCTCCAACATCGATGAAAGAGGTCAATATGAAGAAAATCTTGAAGAAGAAAAAAAATCCAAAATAGAAGGTTCAATGGACAAGTCTATTGATTTAATGAAAAAACTTACCGATTTTTTGGGAAAATAATTTTATGGACGAAAAGTACTTTGTAGCAAAAATTCAATATGAACTTCCTGATGAAACAACAGGTAAAATTAAAAAAATTAGAGAAGAAAAATTAGTAAAAGGTTTTTCTGTTACAGATGTTGAGGCAAAAGTTACCAAAAGGTATGAAAGTTTTTCATATGATTGGCGAATAACATCAGTTTCCGAAAGTAAAATCGATGAAGTAATTGAAAAGTAAAAGAGTGGTTTACCACTCTTTTTTTTTTGAATATATTTATTAAGAAAATCATTATGCATTTTCTCGTACAATCCCAAAATAACACTTCAAATAATTTCAGAGTAATAAATGCATCTTCTTGGTCAAATTGCCTTTCATATATGGAAGGTACAGGTGATGTTATTCAACAAATAAGTAATCTATCGGACTCAGTTTCAGTAATCGCAGCTAGCCCTTCATCGACTAAATCTTATAATGTAAGGTTGAAGGAAACGTCTACTGGTGACGTAATCACTTACATAATTTTTCAAGAAAATTATTCCGATTTACAAAATTGGATATCTCAACAGACGGGAAAAACCGTAGTACAGATTTTACTGAGTGAAAAAACTTACGTCAACGTATAAAATTGACAAACTTTTTTGATAATCAACAATATTTATTAGTTAAATCATAACAAATTTCTATGCAAGAAAATAAAAATTTAGTAGAAGAGGCGCTTATTCAAATGAAAAACGTTGAAGAAGCTATAGCCGAAAACGCAAAAGGAATACTTGCTTCGACAATGAAGGAAGAAATCAACCAATTAGTAAAAGAATCTCTTTCTGAACAAGATGAGATTGACATCGATGCTGAAATGGGAATACCAAGTTCTGATGAGGAGTTAGGTATGAATATTGATGTTGAAGATGACGTGGAGGGTGACATGGGTATGGAACTCGACATGGATGCTGAAGAATCTCCAATCGATTTGACTGGAGCATCTGATGAGGAAATTTTGAAAGTCTTCAAAGCAATGGGCGAAGAAGATGGAATTATCGTAACAAAAGACGATGAAGAAATTCAACTCACAGATAACGATTCTGATAATGAGTATATCATCAAACTCAAAGAGTCAAAATCTAAAATCAATGAAGACGATATGGTTGCAAAAATCGTAGACGACATCTTCAATTCTCCTGAATCTGAAGATGAAGAGGAAAAAATTGATTTTTCAAAATTAAACTCTGATGATGAGGATGAAATGGCAATGGCTATGGATTCCGAAGAAGAGATGATGTATGAAATCACACTTGACGAAGAGGATGGCGAAGATGACGAATCAAAGCTTGACGAAGAGGATGGCGAAGATGACGAATCAAAGCTTGACGAAGAGGATGGCGAAGATGACGAATCAAAGCTTGACGAAGAGAGTGATGACGAATCAATTCTTGACGAAGAGGATGGCGAAGATGACGAATCAATTCTTGACGAAGAGAGTGATGACGAATCATTAGATGAGGCATACAATCACAAGAAAGCAATTAAACCTAAAGGTGTTGGAATTGGCAGTGGTCCAAAATTTTCTTATAAAGCTACAAAGGGTGGTTTTAATGAAAAGAAAAAAGAAGGTCCAAAATCTGTTGGTACAGGTAAAGCAAAATTCGAATACAAGAAAGGTGCTAATATGGAAGGTACATCCAAGAAAGTTGAAACTAAAGAAGGTCACTACGGAATGAATAAGGGTGATAAATCTAAAACTCACAAAGGAGATGAAGATTATACAACCAAAAAAGGTGATACTTTGAAAAGAAAGGCTTTCACAAAAGAAGAGACAAAAGAAGCAGCTAGAACATATGGCATGGGTTCTAAAGAGGGTAGAGGTCTGAGAAAGGGCATTACCAATAATAGAAACTATGTATATGGTCCTAACGGAGTAAAAGTAGAGTCTCTCGAAGCAGAAGTTAGTATGTTGAGAGAAAAAAATGAAGAGTATAGAAAAGCTTTGAATTTGTTCAGAGAAAAACTAAATGAAGTTGCAATCTTCAATTCAAATTTAGCTTACGCTACAAGACTTTTCACGGAACATTCAACGACTAAAAAAGAAAAAATCAATATCCTCAGAAGATTCGATTCTGTTGAAACTTTGAAAGAGTCAAAATCTCTTTATAAGTCTATCAAAGATGAATTATCTACTGTTGAAACTAAATCGATTACCGAATCAGTTGAGAAGTTAAATACTACTGTATCATCAGGTTCAGCAATCAATCTTATCGAGTCAAAAACCTATGAAAATCCTCAGTTCTTGAGAATGAAAGATTTGATGACTAAGATAAAATAATAAATAAACAAAACTAAAATACTCAAAAAAATGGGAGCATTATTAGAATCAGGTCTTGTTGGTAACATCGGTCTTAAGCACCTAAAAGTTATCAAAGAAGACACAATCAGTAAATGGGACAAATTAGGATTCCTTGAGGGTCTTAAAGGTCACATGAGAGAAAACGTAGCTCAGCTTTATGAAAACCAAGCAAGCTATTTAATCAATGAAGCGGCGACTACATCTGACACAGGTGCATTCGAAACTGTGGTTTTCCCTATCGTTAGAAGAGTTTTCTCTAAATTGTTAGCTAACGATATCGTATCTGTACAAGCTATGAATTTACCAATCGGTAAATTGTTCTACTTTGTACCTAACATTCAGAACTATGAAACAGGTGGTTCTCAAGCTGACAACACAGGTATTCACTACAAACCAGTAGGTGCACCTAGTGGACCAACTGCAGATAACCCAAATGATGGTTACAATTACAACAACGGTAGAGATTTGTATGACAGATTCTACGAAGGTAATGAACCAGCTTTGGACCCTCCAGGTTTGTTCGACTATTCTAAAGGTCAGTTCTCAGCTATCACAGGTACTGCGGTAACT
>Ga0169931_10010921_pt1 | contig 12882 bp, 15 predicted proteins | sample Kivu_15m_20L_FD_129675 | JGI IMG/M metagenome (GOLD analysis project Ga0169931, IMG submission 129675) | Freshwater microbial communities from Lake Kivu, Western Province, Rwanda to study Microbial Dark Matter (Phase II) - Kivu_15m_20L... | ecosystem: Environmental > Aquatic > Freshwater > Lake...
CCAATGAGACGTCAACATGACGGCGGACCTGATCGAGGAACTCTTCAACCGGTGCGCTGACGTCGAGCTCAACCTTGAGCCAGCGTGCTGCGCCGCCAGACAGCACACAGCCAGTGATGAAGGTCGGTCGGTCTTGTTCAGCCTCGAGAATCGCGTGCGGTTTGAAGTCACGTCGGTAGGCGGCCTCCTTTTCGGCCTCAAGTCGTAGTGCTGCTTCGTTGTCGGCCACGACCGCCATGTGTACGAGGTGCCGCGTCGCTTCCACCGCCGCGGTCACGCAGGCCTCGTCGACTTCCAGCGCTGCGGCAAGCCGCGGCAAGGCGCGCCGGCTACGATGGCTCTCCGTGTCGCCCTGCTGCAGGGCCTCGACACAGCTCACGGCACAGGCCGCGTTCACAACGCCGAGACCTCGGCCCAACGCGAGCGCGTCAATCCCGAGGGTAGACATGCGTTCACGAAGCAGCGCCCCCAGCGGCGTCATGTCGTGTGACGTGCGAGCTCCCATGCGACCTCGATGTGGGAGAAGACCAACACGCTGAAGATAGTCGCGGGCTGCGACAGGTCCCGTCGCTCGGTCGCACCTTGTCGCCATGAAGAGCTGATCTAGCGGTCGGAATCGACGCGGCCCTTTGATGCGACAACTTCTGACGCAGTGGTGTCCAGGATGCAGAGGGACGGAGCCAACTCTCCGTCTTTGGAGGACACCATGCGGCTGCGTGCAATCGACGACAACGGCAACACGATGGCGGAGTTCCCGCTCGAACCCGAGGACTTCGCAGGATGGCTGCGTGTTCAACGGGAGAGCGCCGGGCTGAGCCTCCAAGACGTCGGGCGTGCGTGCGGGGTCCGCCGACAGGCCGTGTTCGCCTGGGAAAAGGGTGGCTCGCTGCCGATCGTGTCCCACATGGTCAAGCTGGTGCTGCTCTTCCGCCAGGCACCAGCGCCACGACGCGATGCTCCGATTCTGTCGACGGGACAGGAGCACAACACGCGACAGGCTCTGACGCAGCCGGGGCCATGTTGAACGACATGGACCCAGGAAAGAAGCCGGCGAAGAAGCCGTGGTCAACGAACCGGACTGGCTTCAAGGTCACGCCGAAGGGCACCCTCTACCTCGAGTTCAGCAGCGATCGAGTGTTCGCGCTCCGGCCGGACCCCGCACGCTGCTGGACGGCGAGCCTCACACGCAGCGCCGGCCCGCGTGTCGAACAAGACGACGAGGAGCAGTTGGGCTGCGCGCGGATGGCCGACTGCGGGCAAGCCGCAGGATTGTGCCGGGTGCAAGCCCCATGACCGCGACGCTCGCGAGGCGAGAGAGGCTCTCGGCCACGCGTGCGTCGCACGCAGACAGAGCGGCCTTCGCCAGCCGTCGGTCGGCCGCGAGGTTCGCGTCGATGGGCACGACGATCGCGTCGGCGGCGATCGCGTTGACGTCAGCCGCCTCGACGACGACGGGCACCGCTACTCCGCCGCCGGCGTCGTGTCCTGCAGGCGCTCAGCGAGGAGCTCCGCGACGTCTCTGACCTTGATCTTCTCTTCGATGTCTTTGCTCTTGGTGCCGTCGATGAGCATCGACTTGCAGAAGGGGCAGCCGACGGCGATCGTCGTCGCCCCCGTCGCCACCGCCTGCTCCGTGCGGCTGACGTTGATGCGCTCGCCGACGTGCTCTTCCATGAACAGGCGGCCGCCGCCGGCGCCACAGCAGAAGCTCTTCTCCTTGCTGCGCTCCATCTCTTTGAGCTTCGCCTTGCCGCCGATGGCGTAGAGCACCTCGCGCGGAGCGTCGTACTCCTTGTTGTAGCGGCCGAGGTAGCAGGGGTCGTGGAAGGTGACGTGCTCCTCGAGGTGCTTCTTCGTGTCGAGCGGAATGCGCTTGTCCTTCAGCAGCTCGGCGAGCAGCTCGGTGTGGTGCTGCACGGTGAAGTCGACGCCGAACTCGCCGTACTCGTTCTTCAATGAGTTGAAGCAGTGCGGGCAGGTCGTGAAGATCTTCTTGAACTTGTACTGCTTCATCACCTCGATGTTCTCTTGGGCGAGCTGATTGAAGAGCATCTCGTTGCCCATACGGCGGGCCGGGTCGCCCGTACACTTCTCCTCGCAACCGAGGATGGCGAAGTCGACTTTGCTTGCCTTCAGCACGCGCACGAGGGCCTGCTGCACGCGCTTGGCGTTGTCGTCGGTGGCGCCGGCGCAGCCGACCCAGAACAGGTACTCGACCTCGCGCTCGGGGTTCTCGGCGACGAGCTCAGACAACACTGGCACATCGAGCCCCTCGATCCAGTCTTGGCGCTTGTCTTGGCCGACGCCCCACGGATTGCCGCGGCGCTCGATGTTCTTCATCGTGTTCGTCACCTCAGACGACATCTCGCCCTCGGTCATGACGAGGTGCTGGCGAATGCCAATCAGCGTGCCGGGCACGGAGTCGATGAGCACCGGACAGGCCGCGAAGCAGGCGCCGCACGTCGTGCAGCCCCAAGCCTCCTCGACGTGGATGCTGGCCTCGACGCCCAACAAGAAGCCGTCGAGAGGGCGGGCGACGTTCGGATCGTGGAAGTCGCTCTCAGCGAACTCGCGCTTGTCGATGAGCGGGAAGAGCTCGAGGCCCGCTTCGCGCTCCTTGTTCGCCTCGACGGGTCGGCCCATGACGTCGCGCACTGACAGGAGTGCGGCGTCGTTCTTCATGATCAGGTTGCGCTTGATGTCGCGCAGGACCTTCTTTGGCTTGAGCGGCTTGTGCGTCAGGTGCGCGGGGCAGACGTCGTTGCAGCGTCCGCACTCGGTGCACGACACGCTGTCGACGAGCGTCTTCACCGGAATCTGGTTGATGCGGCTGAAGCCGTACTCTTCGGCCGTCTCGAAGTCGATCTTCGGCGGCAGGCCCTTTGGCCGCGCGCGCAGCTCAGGCTTCTTCGCCCGCTCGGCCGCTTGCACGTCGGCGCGGCGCCAGGCGTAGGCGCCCTTTCGGAACATGAAGACGTTCGGGCCGGCGAACACGACGTGCATGTGCTTGCTGTGCGGGATGTACATGCCGAAGAAGGCAAAGATGATCAGGTGCATCCACCAGCCGCCGAAGTTCCAGAAGGCGACGGTCGGCGGGCTTGCGATCGCCGTCCACGGCAGCGCGACAATCGAGCTCACCGGCTGGCGCCAGTCGAAATGCCACACGCCGTCGTGGTGCATGAGGTGGTGCGTGCCGAGGTAGATGAAGAACGAGAAGTAGAGGGTCCACTCGAACAGCAAGATCGCTTCGTGGTCGCCCGTGCGCGGCATGAGGCGCGCAGTCTTGCCGCTCCAACGACGAAGCAGCGCGATGGTCCCGGCCGTCATCGCCGCTGCTGCCGCGAGCTCTTGGCTCAAGTGGTAGACGACGATGAGCGGGTTCTCCTTGGAGAGGCCAGGCAGGCGCTCAAACAAGAAGGGCTCTCGGCCAAAGGCCTTCATGAACCACGTCATGCCCTCGAGGACGACCTCGACGTGGCCGACGAGCAGCACGAGGAAGCTGTACATGAAGATCATGTGCAGCGTGCCGCTCAGGCGGTCTTCGAGGTTCTTCTTGTGGCCAAAGACGATCTCAAAGACCATCGCGATGCGGTCTTTGACGTAGTCGGTGAAGGTCTCGTCGCGGACGCCCGTGTTCAAGAGCCGCGCGATGCGGAGCAGCGAGTAGCCCATGTACGTCATCGACGCGCCCACGAACGTGGTGGCGACAATGGAGAACAGGATCGGGAAGATCATGCGGCGCGCTCCGTGGCGTCAGCGGTCGATTGACAGGAAAGTCAACGTCCGACGCATTGGGTCATAACGCCCGATGTCGACGAGCGCAACGCGGCGGCGGCGACAAGCACGCCGCACCGGCAGCACACGGAGGAAATACAATAGAGCAGCGAGTGGTTCGAGCTCGCGGGTTGGAGAGAAGCATGCACCGTCGCGCCGTCCTCACCGCCGCCGCTGGCCTCCTCGTCGCGTGCCGCGCCGATGGCCGAGACCGCGTGCAGGCCGCCCGCGAGAGGCTCGGCACGACGCTGAAAGACCGCGCCAAGGCCGTGTCGGCACCGTGGCCGCCGCGTGAGGTGTTCGTGCGCGCGTGCAAGCACGACCAAGACGGCGGCAAAGGTCACGTCGAGGTCTTTGTCGGCAACGCGCGCGCGCCACTTGTCCCGTTCTTACGGCACCCGTTGTGCGCGTTGTCGGGGGCAATGGGCCCAAAGCGTCAGGAGGGGGACCTACAGATCCCCGAGGGCTTCTACGGCATCACGGCGCTCAACCCGCGCTCGACGTTTCATCTCTCGCTGCGCGTCGACTACCCCAACGACGCGGATCGTCGTCGTGGCGTGCAGCGACAGCAGACGGCGCCCCTCGGCGGCGACATCATGGTGCACGGCGACTGCGTCACCATTGGCTGCTTGCCCATCGAGGACGAGCCGATCGAGGAGGTCTACCTCACCGTGGCCGAGGTCTTCGGCACGCAGCGGCGCGTGCCCATCCACATCTTTCCGCGCCCCCTGCCCGACGACGGCGCACTGCAGACCCTGCTCGCGACACTGCCCGAGGCTGGCGCAGACCCTCTCGCCGACGAGACACGGCAGCTCTGGCAGGAGCTCGCCGTCGGCTACCGCGCCTTCGAAGAGACCAAGCGCGTGCCGAGGACGAGCGTCGATGCCGCCGGCCGCTACGTCGTGCGCGCGGCCTGAGCGGGACTTAGGCAGATCGTCGTGTGATCTCGCGACCTTCGCGCGCTGTTTGACGATCGGGTCTGGGCCCTCGATCCTTGTCGGTGTGCCTCGGCGCGAGCTGGTCGGCACACCAGAACGCACCGGAGGTCACGTGCTCATTGCCCTCATGCTCGCCGCCACGATCTCCCCCGTCGGAGTGGAGGTCACGACCAAGGACGGTTCTGTGCGCCTGCTGCATGTCGCCGACGCCGACGCCACGCCCACGCAGGTGTGCGCGCGCCGCGTCGACAGCGACGACGGTGCCGTCTGCGCGCCCGTGACGATGGCAGGCGACAAGCTCGTTGCCGCGCTCGACGTCGACGACAGCGTCGACACCCGCTACGTCGTGCGCGCGACCAAGAGCGATATGCGCACCAACTCCGTTGGCGCCGTCGCCGTTGGCTTCGGCGTCGCCGCCGGCGCGACCCTCGCTGGCGCCATCGTCTTTGGTAGCGTCGCCGCTGGCGTCGCCGCGCAGAGCGAGCCCGTCTCCAGCGCAGCGGCCGTGACGTCGCTCAGCCTGCTCGCTGCGTCGGGCGCGTCGGCGCTGGCGGCGTCGGGCCTCGCGGTCATGATCACGCTCGACGGCGCAGCCGTCGAATAGCGGCTAGCAGGCTGTTGAAAAACGGCTTTGCGTTTTTCACAGCCTGCTAGGTTTTGATCCGGCCTCGTCGGAGACGAGGCCGAGAAAGACCTAGTTCTACTTGGTCGAATACGCATTTAACGTCGACGCGCGTTGGTGATCTCGCGAGGTATGCGTGCCGCCGAACTCCGCATGCTCGAGAATGACCTGACCAGCTTCGTCGATGACCTCTTCGTCGGGATCGGACGCATAGAACGGCGAACATCGATGCGGTGTTACGTCGAGGGCCTGCTGCTGGATGGCGAGCGCAAGAGCGCCGAGCCAATGGCGCCGCGCCTCGTGCGAGACGAACGCGAGGTCGAAGGCATGCGCCAGCGGCTGCTGGAATGCGTGACGCATGGGAACTGGTCGCAGAGCACGCTCTTTGCTCGCCTCGCGAGGAAGTTCGACGGTGAGTGCCCTGGGGTCGAGGCATTGGTCGTCGACGACACGGGCTTTCCGAAGAAGGGTGTTCACTCTGAAACGGGTGGCGACCGGCGAGGCACTCGAAGAGCATGACACCGAGGCTGAACATCTGCGCGTGAAGACTGAGCGGTCGGCCATGGATCTCTTCGGGCGCAAGGTACTGGAGGGCGCCACGCAAGACGCCGACGGCTGTCCCCGCTGCCATTTGGTTCGGCCCAGGCAGCTGCTCGACGAGGCAGCGAACGACGCCGAGGTCGTCGATGAGGATGTCTGTTGGATCAACCCCCATGCGCAGGCCACCAGTTTCACCAGCGACATCCGCGAGCGCGGTATGCGCGACCGCGACGGCGCGGGCGATCGAAAGCGCAACACCCATCGGCATCCGCCCGTCTTGGGCTCGACCCTTCCTCATGAGGAGCGAGACAGACACATCTCCCGCGTGCTCCTCGACGTAGCCGATCGGATCGGTCGCTGAGAGGCGATCGTCAAACACAACACGCAGCACCCGTGGCACGCCGTGCCCATCAAAAACCTGCCGCAGCTGACGTCGCCCTCGTACGTAGTCGAGCGCGTTACCGAGCAGCGCGGCCGTATCGCCGTCGAAGCCGTTGAAGGCCGCTGGCCCATCGTGGACGACGACGGGGACCGGCACACCGTCTTCCTCGCAAGCGCCGACCATGAGGCGCTCGTAGTGCGCGCCGGGAATAGCATCCCCGACAACGATGGGTCCCCCGTCGTCACCGGCAATCACGCCCATTGGCGAAAACGGACCCGTCATTGACCCTCTCTGCTGGGCGCGGCGAGCGGAACCCACACATAAGGATTGCGCGCGCGGGCGCGCGCGAGCGGCGCCACCCGAATGTCGATGCTGACGCGCGTCGTCTGCTCGCGGTTGACGACGGCGCCGTGCACGTGGCGCGTGGTGAACAACAAGGCGTCGCCGACGTCGACGTTCAGCGGCGCGCATGGCGGGATGTGCTCGCCCTCGAACAAGAGGTCACCACGCCGTAGGCGCGCGCGCTCCGGCCCGAGGGACGCCGCGAGGGACGTCCCCCACAGCGCAGCCGTGTTCTCAGCCGACGTGAGCGCAAACCAGAGCGTGCGCTCTTCGTCGTCGTGGCCGACAGCGGCGTCGGTGTGAAAACTCGACGGCGTGCGCTCGTCGCCGGGCGCGAGCACGCGCACGTGCCCGGTCGCCTGGACAGCAACGGCTGTCGCCGGCACCTCGGGGATGGCCGCGCGCACGAGCGCGCGCATCAGGAGCTGCGGCTCGCGCTCGAACGCCCGCGTTGTCAGCGCTGCGATGCGCTGCGCGCGACCTCGATATCCGTCACCTCGTGCAGGCGCTCGAGCGACGGCGGCCGCAGACCAAGTGACTCGTCGAGCACGCGCAGGGCCCAGACGACGACTGCGCTGACGTCAACGTGGCGACGGGCGAAGTCCCAAGCGGGCAGGGCGCCGCGAATCATGCCGACAGACTACATCGCGCGGCGCCGACGGACGCTCGCGCCGATGTCGGTGCGGTGCTGGCCGCCCTCGAGGCGAACGTGCCCGACGGCAGCATAGGCCGCATCGAGGGCGTGGTCGAAGGTAGCGCCGCGTCCGCACACGGCGAGGACACGACCGCCATTGGCGATGAGCCCAAAGGGCCCGTTCTTCACGCCGGCGAAGAACACGTCGGCGAGGGGCACGGCGGCGGCGTCGAACACGCCGAGGATGGGACCGCCGGCGACCGGGTCTTCCGGGTAGCCCTCGGCAGCCACGACGACGACGGCGCCTTTGTCGCTGCCGGCGGGTACGAGCGACGACGCCTGCGGCAGCGGGGCGCCGGTGGCACAAGCGAGTAGGAGCGGGGCGATGTCGACGTCGATGGCGAAGAGCAGGGCTTCAGTTTCAGGATCGCCGAAGCGCACGTTGAACTCGAGCAGCATGACGACGTCGTCGCCGCCGCTCGCGCCGCGGCTGTCGATCATCAGCCCAGCGAACAGCACGCCGCGAAAGGGCGTACCGCGTCGAGCGAGCTCGCGCAGCGTCGGCACAAAGACGGTCTTCTTGAGGCGCGAGAGCAGCGCGTCGCTGACGCCGTCGTCTGCGCCGAGGGGGCCGACGGCGCCCATGCCGCCGGTATTTGGGCCTTGGTCGCCGTCAAAGATGCGCTTGTGGTCGCGCGCTGCGCCCAAGATCACGCAGTCGTCGCCGTTACAGAGGGCAAAGACGCTGAGCTCTTGGCCGGGCAGGAGGTCTTCCAAGACGACGGTGCGCGACGCGTCGCCGAAGCGGGGTGCTGCGTCCTTTCCTTTGAGCACGCCGCCGAGCATGGCGTCTAGCTCGCCGTGGGCGCTCGCGACGTCGTTGGCGCTGACGACGACGACGCCTTTGCCGGCGCACAGGCCGCTCGCCTTGACGACGACGCCCTGGCCGCGGGCGGCGCGCTCGTCGATGAAGGCGTGGCCGGCCGCGCGGCTGTCGGCGGTGACGGTGACGAAGTCGGCCGTCTGCACACCCGCCGCGCGGGCGATGTCCTTCATGAATGCTTTGTCGCTCTCGAGGCGTGCTGCGGCCTTGCTTGGTCCAAAGCACGGCACGCCGCGCGCGGCGAGGACATCGACGAGCCCGTCATCGAGGTACTTCTCGGGGCCAACGACCACGAGGTCGGCGCCCGCACAGGCATCGGCGATGGCGAGCGTGCTCGTCGCCTCGGGCGCGCACAGAAACGACCGCGCGATGCCATCGTTGCCGGGGACGACGACGACGTCGCGGCGCGCGTGGGGGACGTCGCCCCGGTCGCTCACGCCAGCCGCGCCGCGCGCGAGGCGCCACGCGAGGGCGTGCTCGCGGCCGCCGCTGCCGACGACGACGATCTTTTTCAGTCCGCTCACGGCTCGATCGTGAGGTCGAAAGAGCGTACGGCGGTACCGCCGCGGCCGTCGCGCAGAACGACCCAGCCGTGGATGATGCCGTCTTCGGGCAGAGGGTCGCCCTCTTCGCCCGTCGGCGCCGTGAACTCCGTGTCAGCCGTTCTGAGGTCGCCCTCGATCGCCGGGCAGGTGACGCCGCGCGTGTCAAAGACGCGGCCGATGACGCCCTCATCGACCGTGATCTCACGCCGCACCCGCCCGTGCGTCACGTACCAGGTGTAGGTCGGGATCTCGCAGCGCTGCACGCGCACAAAGCGCCGCAACAGCTCGTCGGTGCCGACCGTCGCGAGGTTCTCGGGGCTCGAGAGGTCGAGGCCCGCGAGGTCGACCTGCAGCGAGAAGAACGGCTGCAGGCTGTCTTCCGACAGCACAGGCGCAAACGCGTACGTCTGCCCGGCCTTCACCGTCGTCACCGTCGGTCCGCCGACGGCACCATCGTGCACGAGCACGGCGCTCAACACCGGGTTCGTGTTTGGCGCCAGCTGGTCGTTGTCGTCGACGTGGATGTCGATCGCCGCAAGCCGCTCATCGAGCGTCGACAGCGGGAACGGCAGAAAGACCGGCACGCGCTTGAAGCTGTCGACGATCCGCGCGCCCGCGGCGTCTCTGACCTCGGCGCCGACGACGCGCCAGTAGCCCATCAGGGCCCCGAGCAGCTTGCCGGACGCGGCGCTCGCGTCGACGGGCGTGCCAGGCGCCGGCGGCTCGCCGAACAGGTCGGCCGGCACGGTGTCTGTGTAGGGGACGCCGCCGCCGAGGTCTTGGCGGTCGGCCGGCACAGTGCACTCCCAGAAGTCTTGCAGCGCATCGCTGTCGTCGTCGGGACAGCGCCACCAATGGGTCGACACGCCGTCGCCGTCTGCGAGCGTGCCGCGCGGCGAGGCGATGACGGGCGCGAGCTGCACGCTGCTGCCGGGCGTAGCCTCAGGGGGCTCAGTGACGACGGCGATGACGCGCTCGCTCTGGATGAGCGAGGCCGGGATGAACTCCGGCGCGCAACCCGCGGCGCCGACGCCCGCCACGCTGAGCGCGACGACGACAGAGCGGGCATGGCGGGAACGGATCATGCTGACAGTCCTACCACCATCGAGACGGGGGGCAAGGCGCCGCTGGTCGTGTACGGTCACTCCATGAGTGGGTTGGCCGTCGTCGTCTGCCTCGCTGCGCTGTGTGGCGCGGCGCTGGCCGTCGTCGCCGCTGTTTCTGCCCGCCGCGAACACCGGGCCCTGCTGCCCCTCGGGCCAGCCCCGCTCGTGGCGCCGCTCCTGGTGGTCATTCCCGCGCGCAACGAGGCCGCCCGCCTGCCGCGCACGCTGGCGCTCCTGCTCGCCGAGCCATCCCAGTCTCTCAAGATCGTCGTTGTCGACGATGGCTCGACCGACGCGACGGCGCAGGTCGTCAAAGACGCCGCCGCCACCGACCCGCGCGTGTCGCTGTTGCGCCCGACCTGGCCACCGACGTCGGCGAGCTTTGGCAAGCCCCGCGCCCTGCACCACGCCGTCAGCGCCGACGCCTCTGCCCACGACGTCGTCTGCTGCCTCGACGCCGACGTGCACCTTGGCCCGGGCGCGCTCGGCGGCCTGATGCGCGTGCTCGAGACCAGCGGCGCCGCCGCCGTCAGCGTCGCCCCCCGCCTCGACGACGTCACCTTCGCCGAGCGCTTGCTCGTGCCGGCCTTTGTTGCGGCCTCGTCATCGGCGGCACCGCCGTCGCGCGTGCACGACGAGCACCACGCCGACGCGTTCTTGAACGGCCAGCTCCTGATGGTGCGCGCGCGCGCCCTGGCCGACGTCGGCGGCTTCGCGGCGGTGTCTGACACGGTGCTCGAAGACGTCGCGCTGGCCCGCGCGCTCAAGCGCAAGGGCCATGCGCTACGCCTCGTCGATGGACGCTCGGCGGTGGCGACGCGCATGTACGAGCGTCTGACAGACATCGTCGGCGGCTTCAGCAAGAACGCCCGTGCGCTGCACGGCGCTCGGCTCATGCCCTTCGGCGTCATGCTGATCGTCTTTGCGTGCCTGCCGTGGGTGGCCCTCGCCGCGGCGTTTGGCTCGGTCGACATCGTCGACGATGTCGTCGCCTTGGTCTGCACCGTGATCGCGCTGGTCGCGCAGGCGATGAACCGTCGCGCGCTCGGCTCATCGCCCCTCTTCGCGCTGTGCGGGCCGCTCGCGTTGACGGTCGTCGGCGTCGTGTATGTGCGGGCGGCGCTGTCGCGCACGCAGCGCTGGCGAGGCCGAACGTTTACGACGTGACCGTTGGTGTTCCCTCGAGGACCTGGCCGCCGTCGATCTCGATGACGCGATCGCAGCGGGCGGCGAAGTCGCGCCGGTGCGTGACGATGACGATCGTGCAGCGGCCCCGCGCCCAGGCGGCGAGGCGGTCCATCACCTTGCCCTCGGTGTCTCGGTCGAGGGCGGAGGTCGCCTCGTCGAGAATGAGCAGCGACGGGGCGTGCGCAACGGCACGAGCGATCGCCACCCGCTGCCGCTGCCCGCCCGACAGCCCGGCGCCCCTTCGCCAACGACGGTGTTTGCCCCGCGGCCAAGCTCGGACGCGTCGTCGAGGGCGGCGACCGTGAGGGCCGCGCGCACGGCGGCGTTGTCGAGGTCGGACGCGCCGTCGATCGCCAGCGCGACGTTGTCGGCGATGGTGCCGCGCAAGAGCGCAGTCTCCTGGGGCACATAGGCCACGCGGACGTCGACGTCGCGCGGCGGTTTGCCGTCGATCGTGACGCTGCCGGCGCGCGGCTCATGGGTGCCCGTGATCAGACCCAGCAGCGTGCTCTTGCCCGCGCCTGAGGGGCCGATGAAGGCGACGCGCTCGTTGGCGGCGATGCGCACAGACAAGCCCGCAAAGAGTGGGGTGTCGCCGTAGCCGTACGACACGCCGTCGACCTTTGCACAGCACAGGCCTCGGCCGAGTGAGGCAGGAGCTCAGGGCTGGGGCGTGAACACGAAGCGCTCGCGGTCGATGCCCTGCGCGTCGAGACGCACAAAGATCTCATCGACGAGCGCCTCATCGAGCTGCGGGGTGCGCGAGAGGATCCACAGGAAGTCGCGGCTCGGCGACGTGACGACGGCGTGGGTGTAGTCGCCCTCCGGGCCGTCGTCCTCGCCCAGCTCGACGATCCAGTACGCCCCGAAGAAGGGGCCAAAGAAGCTGACCTCCAGCTTGCCGTTCTCGAGGTCGACGGCGCGGGCGACGCCTTCGGCGATGTTCGGCGACCCGTTGGACGTACACGTATTCAAGACCCCGACCTCGCCGTTCTCGCGGATCGTGTAGCTCGCCGTCGTACCCGCGCAGCCCTGCTGAAAGGTGTTGGGGTAGTTGCCGATCTCAAACCAGGTTCCGTCGTAGCGCTCGAGGTCGAAGTCACCGACCGTCACGGGCGGCTCGAGTCCAAGGCGCTCCGTCGTCGTCTGCGCACAGGCGCTCAGACCACACAGAACGACGGCACCAGCGAGAGCGTGCTTCTTCATCATGGAGTTTGATGCTGGCTGATCCGTTCTGGTTTCGACGGCATTAGGGCTAGAAACCAACGGGTCGGTGAATCGCGGTACACTCGCGGCCAATGCTGTCGCTCGTCGAGGGGTTCCCCCGCTACTTCGGCCCCTACGCCCTGCTCACCGCGTTTGGTCGCGGCGGCATGGGCGACGTCTACTTGGCGAAGCAGAAGGTCGGCGAGGGCGAGCGGCTGTGCGTCATCAAGACGCTGCGCGGCGATCTCGCCGCCGACAGCGAGTACGTGCGGCGCTTCACCGACGAGAGCGTCGTCGTCGTCCAGCTCAACCACCCGCACATCTCGCAGGTCTACGAGGCGGGCGCCATCGCCGGCGAGCGCTTCTTGACCATGGAGTTTATCCACGGCGTCAACCTCAGGGAGTTCATCACCGACCTGCAGAAGGCCGGCATGGCCGTCGACGTCGGCGACGCCGTCGTCATCTGCGCCGCCGTGTGCGACGCCCTCGCCTACGCGCACCGCTTGAAGAGCCCGACGACGCAAGAGCCCCTGCGCATCGTGCACAGAGACGTCAGCCCCGCCAACGTCATGGTTGGCTTCGAGGGCGAGGTGAAGCTGATCGACTTCGGCCTCGCCGAGAGCACGCTGAAGACCGAGCACACAGAGACGCGCGTCGTCATGGGCAAAGTTGCCTATATGTCGCCCGAGCAGGCACGAGGCGACGAGGTCTCGGGCCTGTGC
>Ga0169931_10010924_pt1 | contig 12881 bp, 10 predicted proteins | sample Kivu_15m_20L_FD_129675 | JGI IMG/M metagenome (GOLD analysis project Ga0169931, IMG submission 129675) | Freshwater microbial communities from Lake Kivu, Western Province, Rwanda to study Microbial Dark Matter (Phase II) - Kivu_15m_20L... | ecosystem: Environmental > Aquatic > Freshwater > Lake...
CGAACGACTGGAACCTGAACGCCATGAACGCCCCCGAAGCCTGGGCCGCCGGCTACACGGGCGACGGCGTCGTCGTCGCGGTGATCGACACGGGCGTCGACGTCAACCATCCCGACCTGATGAGCCAGCTGTGGGTCAACGCGGGCGAAATCGCCGGCAACGGCATCGATGACGACGGCAACGGATACGTCGATGACGTGTACGGCTGGGACTTCGCTTCGGGCGACAACAACCCCGACGACGGCAACGGTCACGGCACGCACGTCGCCGGCACGATTGCCGCGGCGGCCAACGGCACCGGCGCCACCGGCGTTGCGCCGGATGCCACGATCATGCCCGTCCGCGTGCTGGGGAACAATGGCTCGGGCACAATGAACAGCGTCGCCGCGGGCATTCGCTACGCCGTTGACATGGGCGCCGACATTATCAACCTCAGCCTCGGCGGCTCTTACAGTTCGCTGATTCTGGCGGCCATCGAGTACGCCGTCGCCAACAACGTGCTCGTCGTTGCCGCCGCGGGCAACGAGTACGCCAGCACGCCCGGCTACCCGGCACGCTTCAGCTCATCGCTCTCGGGCGTGATCTCGGTCGGGGCCTATAGCTCATCCGGCTCGATTGCCAGCTTCTCGAACGATGTCGGCAATAGCGGCGCGGTGCAGGTCGATGCGCCGGGCGTGGGTATCTACAGTACGTATCCCGATGGCCGCTATGCCACGATGAGCGGCACCAGCATGGCCGCCCCACACGTGGCCGGCCTGGCCGCGCTCGCACTCTCAGCCAACAGCAGCCTCACGGCCGCCCAGCTCCGCAGCCTCATCCTGGCCGGCGCGAACGATTCGATCAGCGGCTCCGACTCCGCCGGCGGCATCAACGCCGCCCTCACCGTCGCGCTGGCCGCCGCTGGTCAGACGTCGAGTTCCGCCAGCAGCATCTCGGCCACGGCCCAAGCCGTAACGCAGGTCTCGTCAATCCGCCGGATCATGGCTTCGTCGGTCGCTTCGTTCGACTTGAACATGCAAGGTGATTCAACCGACATCGAGTCCGACCTCACGGACCACCCTTCGCAAGTTTCGACGCCCGCGCCACAACTGGCTTCGCCACGTCTCATCGACGCGGCGTTTGCCGCGCTGCAACTGGCTGACGATTGGGATTCCGACGAGCTTTCGCATGACGCTTGGTCGGAAATCGAATCCGACGACTGCCCCAGCGACCTGCTCGAAGCGCTTGCCTAGACGCCGCGCCGCGTCAATCAGCACGCGCCCGAAAGCCGGGGGAATACCTTCCCCCGGAACTTCCGAGTGCCTGCATATCCATCACGCTTACCACATCGTGGTGTACGTGTTCGGCTTCTTGCTGGGCTTCTTGCGCGTCTTCGGCCTGCCGGCTGTCGACTTTGCGGCAGCATGCGGCGCGGGAACCTTGGCCGTCACGGCTTCGCGAGCAACCGAGCCACTGGCCACGACTTCGCTCTTCGACTTGCTGAACTTACGGCGCCGCGAACGATGCCGACCATCGGCGGGGCCTTCGGCATGTGGCTTGCGCACGTGACGCTTGCCGCGAGCACCGCGTTCCGGCCGCTCCGATTCACCACCGTCGGCCGAGCCTGTCGACTTCGGATATTCCGGATGGTCTTCCAAGATCGCGGTTTTCTTGCCGAGCAGCTTTTCAATGTCACGTAGACAGGCCCGCTCGTCCCGATCGCAGAACGAAACGGCCTTGCCCGTCGCGCCCGCTCGGCCCGTGCGGCCAATGCGGTGCACGTACGTCTCGGCCACGTCCGGCAAATCGTAATTCACCACGTGCGACACTTCGTCGATATCCAGTCCGCGGGCAGCCACGTCCGTGGCGACCAGCACCGGCGGCTTCTGCGATTTGAAGTTCGCCAGCGACCGCTGCCGGGCGTTCTGCGACTTGTTGCCGTGAATCGCCTCGGCCCGAATGCCGGCCTTCGCCAGGCTGCGGGCAACCTTGTCGGCGCCGTGCTTGGTGCGTGTGAATACGATCACCCGGCTCATCCCATGCTCGGTGATGACGTGCTTGAGCAACGTCGGCTTGTTTCGCTTCTCCACGAAGTACACCGACTGCTCGACCGTGTCGGCCGCGGCATTCTTCGCCGCCACCTGCACCCGCACGGGGTCCTTCAGTACGCTATTGGCCAGTTCGCGAATGTCAGCCGGCATCGTGGCCGAGAACAGCAGCGTTTGTCGCTGCGTCGACAGTTGGCTCACGATCTTGCGAATGTCGCGAATGAAACCCATGTCGAACATCCGGTCGGCCTCGTCGATGACGAGAATCTCGATCCCGTCAAGCTTCACGAGTCCCTGGTTCATCAGGTCCATCAGTCGGCCTGGCGTGGCGACGACGATGTCCACCCCGTCGCGAATCGCGCGCGCCTGCGGATGCTGGCTCACGCCGCCATAGATCACGGTCTGCCGCAATCCAGTGTGCCGCCCGTAGGCCGAGAAGCTGGCCGCGATCTGCGTGGCCAGTTCGCGCGTCGGCGAAAGCACGAGCACCCGGGCCTTGCGACCGCGCTCGCGCTTTCCGCCCGCGGCGGCTGCCAGTCGGTCAAGAATCGGCAGGGCGAAGGCCGCCGTCTTGCCGGTTCCCGTTTGTGCGATTCCCAGCAGGTCCTTGCCGGCCAACACGTGGCCGATCGACTGTGCTTGAATCGGCGTCGGCGTCGTGTAGCCTTCGTGCTCGATGGCCTTCAGGAGCGACGCACTCAATCCCATTTCTGCAAAACTCATCTACTCAATCTTCCTATACAGGTTCTGTGCGCCTGCTCGAAACGGCGCGCACCAGGCGCGACATGACATTCGGCAAACGCGGGCCGCCCGCGTCGCAACCGATCCGCGCGGCAAACCCACGGTGCCATCGCCCACCAGGGCGCGACCGTGTTCCGCGCAGCTCTACCAAGCTGCAACGCATCTCGGGCGTTTTGTTTTGGCCGCGGCTATCGCTTGCGGGAGTAGCTAGACTCCGAGCGCAGTTGCGGCATGGCGGAAAAGAATATCTCGTCTACCACTAAAGTGTGACGAGACGAATTCGACGGGGTGTCACAAAACTGGAGTCGCCAATCCACGTCAAAATCGCGGATGAAAGCGGTCGACTCGACCCCGGAGCAATTGCAAACGGCCAGCACTTGCCAGCCGCCCTCGCTACAACTTTACAGCACTACTATAGGTCGCCGGCCACTGGCGGACAATGCCAAAACTGCATGCTGGCAAGCAATTGTGCGCAGTAATAACCTAGAACCCCGGAATATTCGTGGGTTCGAGGGGTTCATTCCGCCGCGCCGTCACAATCGGTAGCAGGCCTAGTTCGGTGATCGTCAGCTTCGCACGATCGGGCCAGGCATAGAAATCCGCCCGGCGCGAGTACATTGCCCGCTTCCAGGTCCAGCGTGATTCGCCGGCATGATCGACCGGCCCCCAGTTCTGGATCAGCTTCCGTAGCAGCGCCTGCGCGCCTCCCTGCTGTTCGAGCCGATCGAGCGAATAGCTCGCCTCGAACTGGTACAGCCGATCGTCACAGAAATAGAACCTGGCCGTGTCCGCGTTGGGAAAATCCGTTACCACGTAGCAGCTCATTCCGTGCTTCTGGACATCTTCCTGCTGTTCCGGCTTCGCTGCCGGAAACTTTTCGAGTAGCGCCTTGCTCGATGTCGGCAGTTCGATCCCCTCGAAGCTCAGCGTTGCCAGAGCGTCTTCATCCAGCGCGAAAGGCGGCGCGGCGACGGCGTTCCCGGCCGCGATGACCAGTAGTCCACTCGCCATCAGCACTCGCAGGAAACGCAATGCACAGGAATTCATAACAGCCAATCTCCGGCAAATGCGACGAGAAGGTTCCGCTTCAAGCCTAGCTCGATGGACCATCCGCGCGCCAAACGTCGATCGTCGCTGGGCGAATTGAAGCCGCTCATTCGGCACGACCCTTACACCTGTCATCACCGCCCGGTGAGCTCTCCGGCGCGCCACGCGGCACGCCCGTCGCACTGCGAAAAAGTCGCAGATCCTGCCGGAAATGCTAGCTATTGCTGTTGCGCAATAGCGACGAGCAGATGGGGAGGCAGCATTGATGTCGTTGGTGACGCACATCTGGGGACGAATTGTCGACGCCCTGTCGCGCGCGTTCGTGCCAGAATGCATGTGGCAAGATCCTGTGCGCCTGCGCGAAGGTCAACGCGTTGTCGCGTTCCACTTCTCGCTCCTCGTCTGGTGCCCGCCGTTTGCCCTCCTAACCACGCTCCTGGATGCGCACGCCAGCGCCTTTTTCCTGCTCCTGGGCATTCCGCTCGTCCTCCTGAGTCTGCTCCTGCTGCGGCTCTCCGCGAATCCAACGTTCTGTGGCAATTGCCTGTGCTGCGTGGCCTTCGTCGAGTTCACGTTGCTGGCGATCGTCTCGGGCGGCGTGCACTCGCCCCTCACCCCGTGGTTCACCTGCCTGCCGGTCTACGCGCTGCTGCTCTCAGGCGCGCGGTCCGGAGCATTCTGGACCACGGCCGCGGCCGGCGCCGTTTCGTTGCTGGTCGTCGGCCATCGGCTGGACCTCTTGCCCCCGAGCGTGCTGTCTCCGTTTGCTGACGAAGTGCTGACCTACACCGGCTTCCTCGCATTTCTCACCGTCGTGTTCTTCATGGTCTGGCTCTCGCAGGACTTTGAAAGTCGCGAGCAGGAATCGCTCCGCGAAGCCAACCAGTTTCTCGCCGTTGAAGCAACCACCGACCAGATCACCGGAATTCCGAATCGTCGCTACTTCGACCGTCTGACGGAACAGGAGTGGAAACGTCACGACCGCACCGAGCTGCCGCTCTCGATCGTGATCTTCGACGTCGACTACTTCAAACAGTTCAACGACGCGATCGGTCACACGGCCGGCGACCGCTGCCTGCACACGATCGCCCAAGGCGTGCAGAAGATGCTCAAACGCCCCGGCGATTTCGTGGCCCGCTTCGGCGGCGAGGAGTTCGCCGTGGTTCTACCGAACACGGGCGACCGAGACGCCGCCCGAATCGCCGAGCAGATCCGTCTCGGCGTGAAGGGGCTTCGCATTCCTCACCCCAATTCCTCGCTCAGTCCCTACGTGACAGTCAGCGTCGGTTCTGGCACAATTGTGCCCGTGCCCGGCGACTCTTATCGCGACTTCCTGCGCGAAGTCGACCGCGCGTTGTATCGAGCGAAAGCCGGCGGACGCGACCGCAGCGTGCACGTTGCCGCCGCGTTTGCCGACGCCGCATTGCCGGCTTAGGCATCGGGGGTGCCATCGGCCCACGCCAGGTGCCACGGCTTAAACTGGGTGCCACGGCTTAAACTGGGTGCCACGGCTTAAACTGGGTGCCATGGTCTAGACTGGGTGCCATGGGTGCTGCGCAGCAGTCACCCGTGCCTCGCGTGGACCGAAACACGGCAAAGGGTGGCACACCCCTGAGCCCTAGCGACGGGCGCGGTCGAGTAACCTCGCCTACGCAGCCTCACGAAGAATCATTTACGGAGTTCGTCCCCAGATGCCCAGCTTTGCACCCGAAGTCCTCGAATCGTTCTCCACGCAGCTCCTGCACGCCGGCGGCCTGGGAGACGATGAAGCGGCTCTCGTATCCCGCAGCCTCGTCGGCGCCAACCTTCGCGGCCACGATTCGCACGGCGTGATGCGCATCCCCAGCTATCTGGATATTTGCCGCAAGGGCGAAGTTGTCCCCGGCGCGGAGCTCACCACGCTGCAGCACACGCCCACCATCTTCACCGCCGACGGCAATTGGGGCTTCGGCCAAACGCAAGCCCAGCGGCTCACGCGCACGCTTATCGAAATGGCCACCACGAGCGGACTCGCCCTCGGCACGCTCATCCGCTCCAGTCATGTCGGGCAGCTGGGTGAGTATTGCGAAATGGCCGCGGATGCCGGGCTGGTCTCGATCGTAATGGTCAACACGCACGGCCACGCCCGCCGCGTCGCGCCACCCGGCGGCATTGCCCCGCGTCTGGGAACCAACCCGCTTGCGATCGGCGTGCCCGCGCCCGAGGGACCGCTCGTGCTCGACTTTGGCACCAGCGCCACGGCCGAGGGCAAGGTTCGCGTCAAACGGATCGCCGGCCAGCTCTGTCCCGACGGCTGGCTGCTCGACTGCGAAGGCAAACCTACCAACGATCCCACCACGCTGTACGCCAATCCACCCGGCACGATTCTGCCGATGGGCGGCGACCAGGCCTACAAAGGCTTCGGCCTCGGCCTGATGGTCGAGATCTTCGCCGGCGCGCTCTCCGGCGGTGTCTGCATTCGCGAGAAGCCGATCAATCAGAACGGCAACTGCGTGTTCATGCTCCTGGTCGATCCCGCGCATGTCGGCGGCCGCGAGCACTTTGCGCGCGAAGTGGCCGGCGTCGATGAGTTTATGCGGAGCTGTCCGCGTGCCCCAGGCGTTGAGGAGATCCTGCTTCCGGGCGATCCCGAGCGCCGCACGCTGGCCCAGCGCACCGCCACCGGCATCCCGCTCGACGACGGCAACTGGAACGAGTTGGTCAAGCTGGCCGCGACACTCGGCGTGCCGGTGCCGCAGTCAATGTAGCGCAGCGGAGGACAATCACAACCCGACGCGTGAGCGAGGCGCACAACCGAGTCGCTCGTTACTCCATCCTCGCTCGCGCGTCGGGTTATGATCAGAACACCTCAAGATCAAAATGTGACGGAGCACTGGTATCGACTCCGACTCGCCGACCTCACGCCACGATTTCAACCTTCCCGGTGCCGAGCTCATACACCCCGCCGACCACCTTCAGCTTCCCCGCATCCACGGCTCGCGACAGGATTGGTCCGGTCCCTTTCACCCGCGCCACGCAGCGTTCGACGTTCGCGCGAATTACGTTGTCGAGCTTGTCCCCGGGTTTGCCTTGGGCCGCCACGACCGCCGGCTTGATCAAGTCGATCAGCGGACCGATCGCGCCGGGCAGAGCGTCCTTGGCCTCGATGTGTTTGATCGCGGCCGCCACGGCTCCACACTGGCTGTGCCCCAGGACCATGATCAATTGCACGCCCAGCTCGGCCACGGCAAATTCCAGGCTGCCCTTCACGATCGCTCCGGTGCCGCTCACCAGGTTGCCGGCAGCCCGGCATACGAACAGATCACCCACGCCCTGATCGAAGATCAGTTCCGGCGGCACGCGCGAATCAGCGCAGCCGACGATCGCCGCCAGCGGTGCCTGTCCCTTGGCGTCGGTGGCAAAGTCCGCCGGCGTGCGGGCGCGCTGTTGCGCTTGTCCCGCCACGTAGCGTGCGTTCCCTGCCACGAGGGCAGCCAGCACGACCTCGGGATCGCGACTGGTGGACCTATCCTGTGCACTGGTTGCGGCGCCGCCGGCCAGAACGCTGGTCCCCACTCCGATTCCGACAACGCGAATGAACTCTCGACGCGAGGGGTGCGGCACGTTCACAACCAGATCCTCCTGAAATAGTTGGTGCTCAACAGGGTGCCTCATGGCGCGATGCGCAATCTACCGCTTCGCCCCGGAAATGTTTAGTCCGGATCCCCGGCACGCTGGGTGTTTCCCGAAGGCATCCGCCAGGGAATTACGGTCGTGGTGGATCTAATCACCCACTACCCTCGGTCTATGCCTCGCGTTTCTCACGCCGCCCGCCAACGCGGTCATCATCGGTTACGACAACGACCTGACGCTCGACTTTGTGCCGGTTCCAGAACCGGGGACGCTCACCCTGGCGCTGATTGCCGGATCCGCCTTGCTGGTTTTCTGGCGACGAAGGCGCTAAGTGGCAATCGCCATTGCGAATTGCTTGGGACATTCGGCCCCGCGCAGGTAGAATTGGCGGCGATTCGTTAGTCCGTTGCGATCGGTGCGCGGCCAGGCCGCGCCGACTTGAACCTTGGTTCCCAACATTCATGGGAGGCGGCCATGAGTACTGCACGCACGCGTCGCGAGTTTCTTTCCACGGTCGGGCAGGGGATGCTGGTCGTCAGCGTCGGCACACAACTGGCCGGCGATCTCGGCCTGGCGAAAGCTTCCGCCGCCGACAATGACACGCCCCGCGCAATCAACTTCGGTTCGCTCGAACCGCTCGTCGTCCTGATGCAAGAGACGCCCATCGAGCGGCTGTTGCCGTCGCTTCACGACCAGCTTCAGCAGGGCACACCACTTAAGTCGTTGGTCGCGGCCGCGGCGCTGGCGAACGCTCGCACCTTCGGCGGCGACGACTACGTCGGCTATCACACGCTGATGGCGCTCTCCCCGGCCTGGCACATGGCCCAGCAGCTGCCGGCCGAGCGGCAGGCGCTCCCCGTCTTCAAAGTGCTCTATCGCAACACCAATCGCATCGGCGAGCACGGCGGTCATGCGAGCGAAGTGTTGCATCCGGTCAAACCAGCCGACCTGAGCCCAGGCGAAAGCAGCCGCGACGCGCTGCGTGCCGCCGTCGCTGCCGGCGATCTCGACCGGGCCGAACGCACGTTCGCTGCCATTGCGCAGCACGACCCGCGCGACGCCTTCGACGAACTGCTCTACACCGTGCAGGACGATACGCAAGTGCATCGCACCGTATTGCCGTATCGGGCCTGGGAACTCCTGGGCCTGGTCGGCAAAGAACACGCCCACACGATGCTCCGTCAATCCGTTCGCTACTGCGTACGCGAACGGCCGCGCGGCGAACCCGCCCAAGTGCTCGCGAAGGTTATCGACGGGCATCAGCTTATGGGACGAGCCCCCGGCGACCGCACGGCCGACGACGCCTGGGTCGAATCGATGTCCATGACGATCTTTGGCGGCACGCCCGAACAAGCGGCTGACGCCGTCGCCGCGGCGCTTGCCGAGGGCTTCTCGATCGACACGATCGGCGAAGCGATCGCGCTGGCTTCGAATCAACTCGTGCTGCGCGACACGGGCCGCACCGCCCGCAGCGAGTGGCCCGGCAAGCCGATTGGCAGCGTCCACGGCGATTCGGTCGGCGTGCATGCCAGCGACTCGGCCAATGCCTGGCGCAACATGGCCTCGGTCGGTCACCCGCGAAATCAGTTTGCCTGCCTGATTCTCGGCGCTTACCAGGTCGCCCAGGATCGTATCCAGGGTGGCGGCGACTACTTGAATCTTCCTCCGCTGCCGCTCGACCTGCCGTGGAAGAAGCTCAAAGAGACCTCGCCAGACAAACTGCTCGCCGAGCTCGAAACCAGCATTCGCGAGAACCTGCAAGCCCAGGCCACGAACATCGTCAGCCACTACGGCCAGCTCGGCCACGACCCTGCGCCGATCTTCGACCTGCTGCTCAAGTACGCGATCAGCGAAGATGGCGCGCTGCATGCCGAGAAGTACTATCGCACCACCAGCGAGGAGTTCGCCCGCACGCGGCCGGCCTTCCGCTGGCGACATGCCATCTCGCTGGCCCGCGTTACTGCCAGCGAATACGGCCGTCCGGCCCCGGGTTATGCCGAAGCTCGCGAGCTGCTGAAGCTCGGCTAGGCAATCCGCTCGGCGGCCGGCGTGCTGATCGGCGCATGAGGCTTGTTGATCGCCTCGTTGGCGCGCTCCTCGCCCTTGCGCGAATTGCGCGGCACCAGCGGATGCTTCACGACGTTCGTCGCCAGCCCCACCAGTTCCAGGGCCTGAATCGTCAGATAAGTCACGTCGAATTCCCACCACTTGTGACCGTGCGCCGCGCAATTCTGGTGCGCGTGATGGTTGTTGTGCCAGCCGTCGCCATTGCTGAGCAGGGCGAAGATCCAGTTGTTGCGGCTCGAATCGCCCGTCTCATAGTTCTGATAGCCGAAGATGTGCCCCAGCGAGTTGACCGTCCAGGTGATGTGCCACACGAGCACCGTTCGCAGCAGCACGCCCCACACCAGCAGGCTCGCGCCGAACTGCACGCCGGCCATGTAACTGCCGCTGGTGCCCCAGCCGATCGCCAGCCCCGCGGCGAAGAAAGCCACGGCATGCGCAAAATAGACCCAGAACCAGTGCAGCCGCCGCTCCAGCCACATGTAGTACGGGTCTCGCAAAATGTCGCGGCAATAGTGTTCGAAGTGCATCGTCTTGTCGTGCCCCGTGCTGCGCACGAACACCCAACCGACGTGCCCCCAGATAATGCTCACCAGCGGGCTGTGCGGATCGTCTTGCTCATCGGAGTGCTGGTGATGCTGGCGATGGATCGCCACCCAGCGGGCAGGCGAATCCTGCAAACAGCACACGGCCAGCGTCGCAAAGGTGTACTCCAGCCACTGCGGTACTTTCAGCGAGCGGTGCGTCAGCATTCGGTGAAACGCCAGGTTGATACCCAGCGTGCCGAATACGTACAGCCCCGCCAAACACAACACCACGCCCGTCCAACTAAAAAACCACGGTACCAGCGCGAGCAAAGCCAGCAGGTGAATCGCCGCGATATTGATCGCATACGTCCAGTAGATCTGCAGCGGCTCGGTCGCTTCGGGCCGCGCAAGCGTACTGCTGGCCGGGGCACGGGTCGTGCTGGTCGCCATGGGAAATCCGTCTCTGCTGGGCGTTTTGCGGTTCGAGAAACTGTGCACTTCGCGCTCCCGCACGAGCCGTGCACCACATTCTGAGGGGAGGCTCCATCCTAACCCCCAGTCCCCGCGCAGAGCAATTCACCAATTTGACATTTGCAGAATTACTTACTGCCGAGGTGGTCGAACAGCATCCACCCCACTCAGAGCATGAGCTGCATGGTCACCACGTCCAGCCGCTGGCCGAACTTCCGAGCCACTTCGCGCATCAGCCCCACCCGCTGGAATCCCAGCCCCTCTTGCAGGGCCAGGCTCGCCGCCTGCTCGGCACTCGTCCCGCCAATCAGCGTGTGAAAGCCAATCGCCCGGGCCCGCTCGATCAGATGCGCCAGAATCATCTTCCCCAGCCCCCGGCGATGATGATCCGCGGCAATGTAGACTGAAGCCTCGGCCGTGGGTGCGTAACCTTCGCGCGGATGAAACTTCGAGAGCGATCCCCAGCCCACCACGCGACCTTCGCTCTCGACAACCACGACCGGATACCTCTCCGGCGAATGCGCGCCGAACCACGCCTCGCGCTCTGCGAGCGTGTCCGGCTCGAGCTGATACGTGCACGTCGAGTTCAGCACATAGTAGTTATAGATTTCGCGAATCGCCGGCACGTCGGCCGCCGTCGCGTCGCGCAGCGTGTGCGTTTCCATGCCAGGTCCTTTGTGGCGAATCCTCGCGACAGGGGTCAAAAATCCGGTCGCACTCGGTCTCGATCACTCCCCTCACACGAAGTATACTGCAAGCTCACGCTTGCTCGCAGTCGATCCTCCTTGCCGGAGCCGCTGATGCCTAGGTTCACGATGCCCAGGTCCCTGTATCTCGCGGCGCCGCTCTCGATCATCTGCGTTGTCTGCATCGCCCTTACGGCGCTGGGTGAGATGCGCACCTGGACCGATGTGTCAGGCAAGCACACCATCGAGGCCGAGCTGGTCTCGCTAGCTGGCGACAAAGTAAAGCTTCGCCGCGAGGATGGTCAGGAAATCACGCTCCCGCTCGCGCGCCTCAGTGAGGACGATCGCGCATACCTAAAACTACTTGCCGCCACGCGCTCGCCCGCTGCTACTAGGTCCTCCGCGGCCAAATCCAACGCTGCCGCGAAACCGGCCGCCAGCGAGTCGGAAATCAAAGCACTACGCGACGTGGCCGACCGCTTCTATCGCGACCTCCGCAGCAAGGAGCGCAACGACGCCCGCTCACTGCTCACCGAGGCCGCGCAGAAATACGCCGCCGACAAGAACTCGCCGCTCTTGAAAATCGCCACGCCCGACGACGGCGCCCGCAGCATTCGCATCGGCCGAGCCAAGTTCAGCGATTCGCAGGCCGAGGTTCCCGTCCAGGTCCAAGTCCAGAACGTGCGCCACGAAACGACGCTGCACCTGCGTTAGGAGAACGACGCCTGGCGCGTGTTCGCCATCAGCACCACGGTGGGTGGCGACGAGTTCACGCTCAACTTCGAGGACGAACCCGCCCCGGACAAGCCCGAGCAAGGCCCCGATCCACTGCTCGCGCTCGTCGGCCAGCCGCTCCGCCTGCAAGGCGTGATGCTCGATGGCACGCCGTTTGACCTCTCGCAGTTCGAAGGCAAGGTCGTGCTCGTCGACTTCTGGGCCACCTGGTGCGGCCCCTGCCGGCGCGAGATGCCCAACATCCTGGCCAACTACCAGCAATATCACGAACAAGGCTTCGAGGTCGTCGCCGTCAGCACCGACAAGGACCTGAACGACCTGCGACAATTCGTGCTCAGCGAAAACCCGCCGTGGACCGTGCTCGCCGACCGGCACCCGCGCAACCCGGCCTCGATGGCCTCGCTCTACGGCATCCGTGGCATCCCGGCCTTCATCCTCGTGGGCCGCGACGGCAAGGTCGCCGCCGTGCAATGCCGCGGCGAACGACTCGGCAAGGAACTCGCAAAACTGCTAGGCGGAAAGAGCTAAGCGGGGTGACAGCTAAGTTGTGCTGGGTGCATGGATCGTAGCCCGACGTGCCAGCCAGGGTACTGACCGAAAGTTCCTTGCTCTCGAATCCAGGCCTGCACCCAGCTGCAACAAAGTGACACTCCGCCTGGTTGCCAACTCGCCGTGACGGGCGGGTGCCACAGGTGGCCGCCGTTGCGGCTCACCTGTGTTCGGCTACCGTGCCATCTCGACATCCTCTTGAGCATTTCAAGTCGTGCTGCTGTATCAGACTAACCAGCTCTTACTTGATGTCATACAAACTGGCATTCAACGTTGCACAGGTGAGCCGCAACGGCGGCCACCTGTGAAGATATAGGAAGCCGGGGCGCCTGGAAGGATACATTGGGGGTGTTCAACGTCCTCAATGGTCCAACCCAGGAGCCCCAGCATGTCCGCTCAGCATTTTATCGCGCTCGATACGC
>Ga0169931_10010926_pt1 | contig 12881 bp, 18 predicted proteins | sample Kivu_15m_20L_FD_129675 | JGI IMG/M metagenome (GOLD analysis project Ga0169931, IMG submission 129675) | Freshwater microbial communities from Lake Kivu, Western Province, Rwanda to study Microbial Dark Matter (Phase II) - Kivu_15m_20L... | ecosystem: Environmental > Aquatic > Freshwater > Lake...
CTGATTTGAAGGTGCTCAAGCACAAGCATGTCATCAAGCGTAAGGATCCAAACACCAATTCGGAGTGGCTCACGCTAGCCCACCCAGCCACGAAGACGAATGCCCAGGAAGTGCAGACGATGCCAAATGCGGCTGAGGTCTATAAGGAGCTTCTAGCCTTCAGGAAAGCAACCTATGAGATGGAGATGGAAGCACACAAGAAGGCATTGAAGCAGCTGAAATCAAACAAGGAGAAGGAGAGTCCCCCTGCACCCCCTCGTCTCTACCTCGACCCGGAGGACTACCTCTTCATGCCTCAGTACGAGAATCGATCCACGGCAATGGAGAAGCTAGGGAAGATCTTTGCCTTGATCATTGAGCGCAGTGGACTCGAGAAGAAACGGGACAAGAACCTGACGCTCTATAGCTTGCGTCACACTTCGATCATGTACCGACTGATCAACAGCGACATCGACACCCTGGCTCTTGCAAAGAACGCCAGAACCTCGCAAGCTGTTATCGAGAAATTCTATGGGTCACATCTAACCACCGAACAAGTGCGAGTGAAGCTGCATTCGTTCAAACGGGTCATGGAGACAGAAAAATGACGGATGTCTTTCTTGGATTATTCGCAGTGGGCTACCTTGGCGCCCTAATCTACTTCCTACAACGAGCACGAATGTACGGGCACAATTCCTTCGGCATCATCCTCGCATTCTTGTTCTCACCATACGCAGTAGTGATGGGCTGCTATTGGCTAGTAAAAGACGTCGTGTTTATGACTCGGGGGGAGTCGGGAGATCCAGAAGACGAGCGTGCATAACGAGTGATAATTATTAAGAAAACGTGGATTACAAAGCATTAGCCGGAATAACATTGGCTGGCAATTCATCCGTCCCACAAAAGCGAGCCATCGAGAGAAAGGAAAAAAAGTGAAAGTATTAGTTTTAGGGTCAGTGTTGATGGCGATCTCTCTTTCATCCGCCAGCCAAACTCTAACCTCGAAAGAGAAGGCAGAGTTTTACAATGGTTGCGCTCCGAGCTGTATAAAGAACCAGAAAAATAATCCTTCTAACTCTATTTTCAGGGATATTCCGTTTGTCTTTGATGCCTACTGCAGTTGTTACTGCTCGAGAGTTACCATGCGATTAACTAGGAACCAGTATGAGCAGATGGCAAGAGCGTCAATTGAGGGACGAGACGTATCTAAATTGCCCACTCTCCAAAAGCTCATCACTGAGACCACAGAAAAATGCGGGGCGGCTCTTTATGATTAAAGGACTCGCATTTTTCCTATCACAGCAGCCATATCTTTAACGGAGCGGTCTACCACTCAGCTTTACATCCATCCTAAGTGAATTTTTTACACAAAATTTGCACTGCGGAACGTCAATGAATGTAAGTTTCGTTAGTCTGATTAAAGTAGTACCTACATACAACGAGCAACCTGAGTTCTATTGGAGACCTGCTAACTAGCGACCTGTATTGAGAGCATCAAGCTTGCAAGGCAAACGGGTCTCCCGGGTTCTGACGAGGGAGACCCATGTTCTCCGTTAGTGCTGGAAACGCTTTCGAAGGTTCTGACCAGTAGCAGTTAGAACATCGTCGAGGTCACCCTTCTCTGCGGCCTCGCCAATTACCCGTAGTGTGGACTCAACACCCAGTAAACCATCTACTTGAATTGAGCCCTTTCCTTTTGCGAGCTCGAGAACCTGCGTCCCATACTTGATCGACAGGTACCACTTTCCATCAGCGGTCGACCACCACCATGGCGAAATCTTCCGATCAGTCTGAGTGAGTTCAACCAATCCCGTATCAGGGTTTGTCTTTCTCACTGTTCGATAAGCTTGCGAGCTTGCTCCAGACTTGTACGACTCAATCAGACGCAGTTGCTCAAACACTCGCTCAATAAGCTTTTGCCGGCGAACTACTACGGCGTTGCGATGTGTTGGCTTTGACTGGGTCGTAAGCTTCAGCTCTGAGAGTGCAGACACCATGGATATCTCCTTTCATTGATTGCGATGAACCTAGTGCCATCAAATGATCAAGGCTTCCGGAAATTAGATCCACTGATGGGCCACTTATCAAGGAGAAATGGCGATGGAAAGCTTCAGAAAATACAGACTTTCTGAAGCATCCCGATAACCCATTGAGAACAATGGAGAGTGAGTCAATAGAACGACCCTGGCCTTAAATTCCAGCAGTTCCGATAATTAAAACAACGATGAACAGCACTTCTTGTAGAACACAATGGCGCAAGCAAAAGTATTGACTGAACGAGACCTCGAGAAACTTCTTGCAACCATCCGAAGATCTCGCCACGCAAGACGTGATCGCCTTGCGGTGCTACTCACTTTTTGGTCTGGGATGCGAGTGGGAGAGGTATCGAGCTTGAGAGTTCGGGACTTGTTGAACCAAGACCGATCAGTTAAATCGGAGATTCGACTCAGCTCAGAGCAAACTAAAGGTCACCACGGACGAGTGGTTCTCTTGCCAGAGAAGTTAAAAGATGAGATCGAAACATACTTTCGAGGAGTAGAAGTTGGCAGCTTTGACGAGTTAATCTTTCGAAGTCAGATCCGAGGAAGGGCATTTACAGCAGAAGGTCTCGCCCACCGGCTAAAGGACATCTACAGCAGAGCTGGGCTTGAAAATGCGAGTTCCCATAGTGGAAGAAGAACCTTCATAACCAACCTTGCCAATCAGGGAATCAATGCACGGGTGCTTCAGGAACTCGCTGGACACAAGCATCTATCAACAACACAGAGGTACATTGATATCAACGATACGATACTTCGACGTGCTGTTGAGATGATTTAGCTTCTAATCACGATGATGGTGTAATGCCCGGGGCTGAGATCCTTCACCTTAGGCACCAAATCTGACACCTTCCCACTAAGAACCGACTCAACCTGGAAGTCTCGTTGCTTCTGTAGGGATTGGATCAACTCTGTCTTGTTTTTTGGGTTTAGATTCATGGCTTTAACTCTATTTTTTATTTAACCGGGATTTGGCAATACGGGTTTTAATCAAGGCACCCCGCCTGGATTTTTTCACCTCGTCATGCGCATCACTTTATTTTTTATCCCGGTCGGGGACATGAGGGTGTGTAAGGTATTTAGGCGGCAGGGACAAGAGTTCCACGGGCAGATTTTCGAAATTTTTGGAATTCCACAAGTCCTTGAGTACATAGTCCAGAGCACCCTCATGCAGGTAAACCTTTTGCACATCCTGGGCTATCCGCTTACCTGCGAGATCAAGATCTAACCAGGCCTTCATGGCAATACCTGAGAACTCACCAACAACAGGAAAAGGCTTTTCCGATACAAGAGTTGAAAAGTCTTCTATTAAGACATGGGCATGAAGCCGGCCCTGATGACTTCGCTCAAACATGATCAGATGAAAGACATCGTGCTGTTGTCTTCGCCCAAAGTACATCTGTTTCACTTTTCGCAACCAGAGAGCTAAAGCGGCCTGAAGCTGCTCCTTAGAGCAGCCTCTCTCGGGCGTCAGGGTAAAGAAGTACAGCCGGTCCTTTAGCTCAGGGCGGTAGATCCAATCCTTTACAGTTTCTTTGAAGTCCATAATGAAAAAAGGGGTTCCAATTGGAACCCCCTGCTGCCTCCTCCTCTTACGCTGCTAGCGGCTCTACATCTGTGACGGAGTCGGACTCTGCTAACCTTCGGAACCTAAAGCCAAGTCCTTCAAGCTTTGTCTTAAATTCCAGGAAAATTGCCTTGTCCTCATCCTTGACCTTAGCTGGGGCCTCTACGGCATAGACGCCTTTCACAGAGGTCTTTGTTGCCCTACCAGATGGCGGAAGATAAGGCTCAACTTGCTTGGCCAGGATCATTGGGGTTATCACACCCTGCTGAAATAACCCCTCGAGAACCTCTTCGGGAATTCTGGAGATCTGATAGTTGGTAGTCCAATTAGAGGGTAATTGATTACTGTAAGAGCTCAGCAGCGCATACCTCTGTCCAATTGACTTCAGCTTTTTGACTGTGGATAGACTCCCTACCTGGGCATCAGAGATAAAGGCCTTAAACTCTTCTGGAGTGAGAGATGCTGAAGCTTCTGCTACTACCTTTGCTAGATCTAGGAGTCGCTTAAGTGTCTCCCCTTTCGCACTAAAAAATGCTTGTGTGAAATGATTGACCTTCTCTAAGTTGATGACCAACGTCTTAGCTCTAGACATTTTCCACCTCCCTCCTAAAAGAGCTCATTGAAGAAGGCAGTAAGATTCCCAGCAGTTCGTGGTGACTCAAACATTTGTTCAATATTCCAGTCAGATCTGCGGCAATAGAGGGAATAGTCTCTCTCTAAGAAGATTCGGCCTTCAGACATTAGCTCCTGAAAGTGCTTCTCCCCCAGCGGCTCATACCTTTTCTGATGATATGGGTATCTCGGGTCAACGCCTCTTGCCTGCATCGAATCCATTTCTTCCACTGTCTGAATCTCGTCTCGCAGTTCCTTGAGCAAGATGAAGTCAGACACCAAGCTTTCGGTTAGCTCACTCCTTCTTGTTCGACGCATCGACCAAGTGAACAGAAGCTCTGAGTCTTTGAACTCCGCATAGCCAACCTTTTGATGGGTAACAAATTCCATATAAACCGAGAGGCCTGAGTCAGTCGCCAAAGCCCCACAGATCGATTTAACCGGATCGTAGAAGTATGCTCCACCGCTAAATTTTATCTGGGAGAAGCCATTAGGGCATCGGAGATCACCCTCACACGGCTTAAAGTCAGATCTTCCAGATGACAACATCCGGGCAAAAAGCTCTGGTCGATTCATAACTTCTGATAAGAACGGCTCTTTACTCAATTCCTCTGAATTGAACCTCAGGCGGATGACTGAACTACTCATATTTAAACCTCCTTTTGATTAAGAGAAGTTGATAGAGAGATTTCCATCAACAGTTACAGTTTCTTTTTTTAAGGAATTTAAAAAGTCAGGCATCGATAAGGCTCATTTACAGTGTTAATACTTTCTCGATAGAATTCTTAACATCACAATGAATCAATACGAGTGTTAAGGAGCATTCCAGTTGGAACCAGGCGCCAATCGAGTGTTACGGCACTTCCCTTACCAGCACCCCGTGTTCGGAAGGGCTGGGGCGAAATGGGAGGGGTCTGAAGGGGTTAGGAGATCCCCCTATTACTGGTGGTGGGAGTTCCTAAGGCGCAGTGAGCGTTACAAAAAGACCTGCGAGAGTAAGGGGGACGGGCCCTTATCCAAGCTTTATCTGGACTTTGGAGATGTATTTTGTTCTGACTTCAAGCGATGGTGGTCGCATGAAGATCGTGGGGCCAATCTCTTTGCCAACCAGCGCCCTGACGCCCTAGTTTCAATAGTGGAACCAGGGATAAGAACGTCTAGCGATGCCGGGATCCTGACCGTACAGATTCCGCTTAATTTGCCAAGGAAACATATCGAGACAAAGATCGGCCAAATGTTAGATAAGCTTCATCAGGGCCGTAGGGGAATCAGATACCTAAAATCCACCTCAGCCCGCTACACGGTAAGCAGTAACGTCAGTACCGTAGCGCTGAAATTAAGGCTCAAAATCCTAGATGACCGGTTATCCAACCCTGAGAAGACTTTATGGCAACTCGGTATTGATAACGTCCCCTCACTGAGGTGTGAGACGCTAACCATGAGGAACGGGAAGCCTTATCTGGATCCAAGCCGCAAGAATGTTATCTCTGCCGTTGTGAGTCGGTACTTGCGAGACGCAAAGCAGACAGTGTTGAATGTTGAAAAGGGACAATTTCCATAGGAGAAGAAAGTGACAGACTTTTCGACGGACTTTTCAATGGACACTTGGATCGAAGGTTACATTCAGTCAATCGGCGAGCTCTCCGACGATGAACTTTCGCCACTCCGTAAAGGTTGGTTCAAAACACCTCAGGACTGTAAGAACCGAGAGATTGCACTCAAGGCTGAGGGTAACCTTCGCCTCGTCCGGGTTTACAGCGACCTCCGCTACAGGCTTTCAGTGGCGTCGTTCATGCCAAGAACGCTGTTCGAAGCCGAGTGCATCGTTCGCTTGATTGCTTGCGAGGAGATCCGACGAGATGTTCTTGGCAAGTCGAGCCCTCTCAATCGTCTGCGGCAATCTGGAAGACGCAATGGATGGGCCGAAATGATCAGCCGGACGGTCCTAAAGAAAAGCTCGGTTCCATCGACCGGATTTGAGATGATGCTTAAAGCGGGCCGGCTTGATCTGTCTTTTGAGGCATTCGTAGTGGAGAATCCAGAGAGATTTTCGATGGAAGCAGTCACCTGCTGTAGAAAGCGCTTAGGTGAGCACGGATACCCGTTTAAGTAAAGATCAAAACACTTAACTCGATAGAAGTTGTTCTGTGCCATCACCTTTCTCTATCTAACGAATCTGAGATTGACATTAATCATGCGCTACGCAGACTCCCTTTCTCTATCATGTATTTCAAAGCGAATTATTGCGCCATTGATGTTCATTCCACTGATAGCTGGGTGCGGTGGACAGGAGTTTCGTACTAAGTCTTCAGAGACTGGGCGAACGCACTTATTCCTGAATGCAAACGACGTAAGCGGCCGAATTGAGGGGATAGCAGAGGCCTTCGTTTACTCGACGGGTGTCCTATCTGGCTCAGTCAAAAAAGTTGCCTTAATGGCTGAGAGAGAGGCTCCAATAGTAAGAACAGATACCATCAAGGTGTCAAAGGCAAATCCTGTGGGCTTGTCTCTTGCGACACTATTTACCTTGGGCATCTATCCGATACTTAAGCCAGGAGAGGCTTGGACTGATCTTGTTGGGAAGGATGAGGTCGCAAACCAACGAGAATCGCCAGACTATTCAAGGGCGAGATCAACCGGTCGATATCGGTGGCAAGGCATTCGAGGAAGTCAAAGTGAGACTATTGAAGTATCACTTGGACACGGCATAGTTGCTAGACACTCTTTCGTTGCAAACTTTAACGAGAAGTCTGGGGCAAGTTTTAGCATTGACCTGGCAAACCTTGTCAAGCAAAGGTTGAACGCAAGCAACGATTCAGAGATATCAGTTTCAATAACATGCAGCTGTAGGTGGTCGGGCAGTCAGTCTGGAGCATTGTCGGATGACTTGAAGCTCAGACCTACGTTTAGCATCGTCTTAACACAGGCTTCATACCCGAGCCTCTTCAAGAAACCCAGTAGCCCTCCAGCAGAAACTAAGCTTAGGGGGCCCAAGAAGGGGACATTTAGAGATTTCTGAGGTTTACCTACCTTAGATCCGTTGCACGCTCCAAGGCTCGCCTCAGATCCGGTTTGGCCAGTTCGTTGTCCCTAATCGCATTGTAGGTGTCCTCGCTGTAATTCTTCGCTAAACATGCGAGACGCCAGTTTTCCATGGAAGAGGAGAGAATCTCCGGAGGCATCGTCTTGAGCAAATACTCTAGCCTGTAGCGCTCGTACATGCACCAGCGCAACTCCTCGACGCTGTCCAACTCCGTTGTGAGCTCCGATGGTTTTCTGAGCACATAGTTGAAAAAATAAAATTGCTGTGGCGCCGATGAAGTTTGTGCCGCTGTGAAGCTGTAGCTTTGAGGCGAACTCACAGGCGTTCTGGCGCTATCCTCAGTGTAATTAAGTAGAAAGACAATCGAGCAAAAGATTACTAGGCCCCAGAATGCCTTCGCTTCCCCAGACATCTTGCTCTTGCCGGTGGGCGGAGTATGAGCGGGGACCGATGGCTTCAGAGGTGGATTGATTGAGCCGATCTGCGGGGAGGCTGGAGGGGCAACACTTTTTGTTTTGGCCAGGGGCGGCTTGGTCACTCTCCGCTTCTGTCTGCTTTCAAATGCACATTGCATGCATCCGTAGCCTAGGAATTTCAAATGATCCACAGCATTCGGCATCGAATCGCATCTTGCAATTTGCTTGTTCTGCAGAGCCCCTTGGAAATACTGCACCCATTCGCCCATCGTCGGTGCCTTTTGGGGGTCATAAAATGCCCTATCAAAAAGGATACGTAGCTCAGTAGGCCATAAGCTATGAACCGAAGAAGCCTTCGGGGCCACCAAAGTATGTGGTGTCGAGCCGTAAGCGTATAGCCCCATCCTTACAAAGTCATCGATAGCGGTTGCTGTTACTGACTTTGAAGCCTTACCGTCGTACGGGTGCAAATCGTAATTGAAAAGCATAAAGAGTGCGACAGCTATAGCCCAGTTATCCTGGTCCTCACCAAGTTCCGACGGTGGCTTATCATTAACAAGAGCTATTGGATTGATGAACTGCGGCGAGTAGGCCGACGCCGGGTAACGCCGGCCGTTATGGCTTACGCTAAAACTATCGCAGTCAATTAAACAGATGTGGCGAGACCTCGGATAAACCTTAATATTCTGGGGCTTGAAGTCAATAAAGTGATGCCCGACTTCGTGAAGCGAGTTAATCACAGAGCAAAGATTAAGTGCGATCTGTAAACGGAGAGCTATGTTTGGTCGCTCCAGATGCCTTGCATCCTTTGAGAGCACCGGACTAATGAAGTAATCTAACTCCATCGCCTTCAATGAGTCCACGTAAGGCATAACAAACCCAAGTGGAACTCCCTTTTCCTTCACTAGCCCAAGAGGCCAGGCCATTTGCACAACTGCGGCCTCTCCCTCTCCGAAAATGGCGTTAGAAGGGCGTGCCGCAATGGCGGCTTCGAGTTTTTCGATTCTTTCGGGGGTTGGATCGTGATAACGCTTAACTGCAAATGTCTTAGATTGAACTCGAAGCAAATAGACCGAGCCCTCACCACCAGCACCAATCTTTTCTAAGTCACCAGCCTTAACTCTGATACTTCCCTCGGGAAGGTCAATCAGTAAGCTCATTGATACCTATCTGATAGCCGAAATCGGAATCGAAAACATTTTGGTTGTACTGCCCTATTTGCCGTTGCTCCCTGGTGCATCGCTCGGCGGGGCTTTCGGTGCCGCAGCCGAGCCCTTACTGGAACTCTGAACCACATCGTTCTTATCACCCTTTGAGACGGACGCCGGGTTAGAAACATCTGCCCTGAGAGGCTCACCGGACGAAAGTCTTGAAGAAGTGGCCGGATTGACCGACCCTCGACCCTGCGGCGCATTTGCCTTGAGCTCGCCTCCGACTGGGCCAGCCGAAGAGGAGCTGTCACGAGAAGACGTTGATCGCACGGGGTCCTTCAAAACGTCGGAACCTGCAATGTGCGGGGAAGTAGATGTAGAACTGGTAGCCTCCCCCCTGGGGAGAGGACTCGTAACTGAAATGTCTCTATTCGACTCCTCCAACCCCTTCTCAACAACGACAGGGGCAGCCTTAGATGGCCCGCTTTTTACTACCCACGGAGCATCTTGCTCAATCTCGTTCAGCAGATAACCAGAAACCAAGCCGATCAGAAAACAAGCAAGACCTAAAATGAACACGAAAACGCCTGAGGTTCGCTTGTAGCTCTCGATCGCCCTCAGCTTCTCCGAGGCACTGACCATAGAGGGCGCTGGCCCGCTCCGAGAGACAGGTTGGACTCTGGGCACCTTGACCTGAGCAGTTAAATCAACACTGGAAGCCGTCTTCTTGATCTCGCTAGGCGCTGGTCCTGTCTCATGGCGCTGAGAAAACTTTACAGGGTGACCGTTTCGGATGACGTATTGATTGAGGTTACTACCCGTCTCATCAATTACTACAGGTGAAGAACTTCTCAGGACTAGACAAAGCGTCTTATCATCATTAGTGAACTGATTAGTTCGCTCATCAGACACTACATCCTCAAGTGTCGCATTTAGTTCTCCACCCGATAGAACTGCATCCCTAGCTTTCTGAAGTAGCGGTCGACAGAAAGGAAGCTTTAGACCGGATTTAGGGTTCCACACGAACTCCTCCATCCCGTCCGACATGATGAAACACGCCAGTACATCTCGTGGGATTTCGGTAATACGGAGATGCTGATACCAATCGTCTTCCGTGTAAAAGAATGTTTCGTTCGAAGCATCCCCATTCTCGGGCTCGGATATACATGCAGCGATCGCACCACTAGGTTCTCGAATGAGCACGACTTGCAAACCATCGCCGAGATGAACCAAAAAACACTTATCATCAAATGCAAGGGTCGCAACTATGGTCGCATGACAATCGGTCAACAAGTAACCATCGTCCACCAATGACCGTCGAGCGCTCTGTATTGCAAACGATGTCGTCTCCTTGAAGGCATCAAGTGACACGGCGTTGCTCTTTTCACAGAGCCGCCTTACCTCGCTCGTATACGCTGAGCAAATTCGCTGAGAACCGACTTCAGCGTGCTTAGCCGAACCTGCACCATCAGAGACAACGGCAATAACGTACCGTCGAGATGGGTCAGTAAATACCTTGAATGAGTCCTGGAGAGGTATCCCACTCCGCTTATGGGATTCCCCGATGCATGTAGCTCCGCCAACTAGCATCTCAACCGCCGCTCACGAAAGACCAAGAGTCTCGGGGAGGAAGCTGAACATCGGTCCCCTCCGTCGTCTTGCTTGCCTTACTGAGACTACCCGACAGCCAAACAAAAAACTCCTTGAATCGGATTCCAGACATCTGTGCCACAGACTTCTGAGTAATCTCTTGTAACTTTGTTGCATTTGCTTTACCAATGGCAATGGAGAAGATGACGGCCTTCTTCCCGGTCTCTGCCTCCTTGGCACGCCGAACAGCCTCAGACCAAACACGAGCATCATCAGTTGGCTCGCCATCTGACATGACAAAAAGCCATGGTCGTGTGTACTTGTTGTCGTGACGCTTTGCTTCGATCTTGAATTCCTCAATCTTGTCCAAAGCCAAAACGATACCTTCACCTAGGGGAGTCGTGCCGTCCGCTCTTAGGTCGACTGGTTCAAAGTCAATGGCGTCAACGAAATCCATCATTACCTCAGCCGAATTGCTCGGCCCTCCGACTGAAACAATGCACACGCTCACGCTAGTCATGGCGACTGGGTCTTCTGTCAACGACTTCTTAAACTCCTGAAGTCCTGCATTTAACTCATTTATTGGGCCGCCATCCATCGAACCCGAACAATCCAAGACTAGAACGCAAGGCGTGCGCTGTCTGCTGTTGCCCTCAAAATTGATGTCGCTCACTTTGTCCTCCTTTCAAACACGAATCACAACGGTCTTCACCATAAAATCGTGAAGTCCCTGCTTTCTATTGGTAAAGGCAATCATCAAGTAGCCTATCCCACACGTGATGGCCGATACAAACTTGAGAAGAGATCTTCCCATAGCGACACCGAATGAAATATGTTGATGCGATTCGTCAACAACCTGTAGTCTCATTGCTCGCTTGCCAGGGGTTGCAAACCAATTTCTTGACAAAAAATAACCCTCGTAGAAAAGCGACACGATGGCATATAGAGATAGAGCCACTATCGAGCCAGCTTCACCTGCGGCCAAATAAAAGAAGATGTATAGGCTAACAAGCACAGCCCAAAGAACGACTGTGTCAATCAAGTGAGCAACAAACCTTACCCAAAAGCCTGCGTAGGAATGGGTTCCTGTTGGCATGCCGCTGGGAGGAACATGCGAAGAAGTAGCTGAGATTCGAGCTGGCGTCGTAGGACCCCTGACTGGGCCGCCTAGCTTGTGACCGCAAGATGGGCAAACTAAATAGCCCTTCGGCAACGACTTGCTGCAATTTTCACACGCTGACACATCCCCCCCGAGCCTACTGGCAAGTAGCTAGACCACCTAATCAAACGGACCAGAACTCCGAAAAAAAAAATTACCCTGAGAGCGCTCTAACGAAAAATATGACTCTCATGATCAATCGACCCACGCCACTTACCCATTAAGATCTCTTGCGTAGCAGTCTTGAAACAGCGGTTGCAATTACTCCCCAAAAAAGGCCACCTATTAGACTTACTACAAACGCACTTACTAAACTGACCTCGTTCTCTGCAGCCTTTGAAAATTGCACAATGCTCATTAGTAAGGTTGCGATGATAAAGTAACGCATGTTTAGCCAAGGCACAATCATCTCCCTATTGAAGTTGGATGAGAATTTAGATTGAAGTCCCTGGCTCCGAGTGACTCCTCCGAAGACACTACGGGAACAGGTAAAACTCGTCAACCCGCCTCGCAAACGCCGCCCTCGTGATCCTCGACGAGCTAGGCTACCCACCCTTTAGCCAATCCGGTGGCGCCTTACTCTCTCACCTTTTTTGAGAAACCTCGATCCACAGGGCATAGGTTCCACTTAGGACATCACTAAGTGGTTTATCTCTGCAATGCCTATCCAAGTACAAAAATATTTGCTCTGCGCTCCCAAGTCTATCTAGGGGGCTCTTTACCCAATTTTTCTCTCTTACAAAGTAAGTCGTCTCCCACACATTATTCATACCGTTCAAGAGCCCAACTACATATGCTTCGTATTGGACTTTCTGTGTTCCAGTGCGAGACACCCACTTGCCACAGTCTATTGCTAAGGAGGTGGCCTTGCCTTGTAATGGAACGGCCAATGTCAGACTCAATAACGCAAAATTTCGAACGAACTCACTCAATCTCCTCATGTGCATTCACCCCGCATTCGAAAATTACTAAAAACTCAATGTTTGCAGCAGTTTGTTGGCTAGGAAAAGCCCTTTCTTTTGATGAGGGGGGAAACAACTTAATCAAATACTATGCACGTACCCCCAAAGGGGGAGGACACCGAGTCATGCCTGCCATCGCTAGACTTAAGATAACTTTCGACAAAAGTTTTCGATCTCTTGCTGATTATTGTGATGAACAAACCGACGTCTTTTTGAAACTGATCTACCTGCCCCAGAACGATGCCAACTAATAGAGTCTCCACGTCACGACCCTGTTGCGCCTCGCCATTGACCGACGAGGATCATCACAATAAGTGCTGTGGAGCAGGCAATCCATAGATATCGGAGCGATATCTTCCTAAA
>Ga0169931_10010927_pt1 | contig 12878 bp, 10 predicted proteins | sample Kivu_15m_20L_FD_129675 | JGI IMG/M metagenome (GOLD analysis project Ga0169931, IMG submission 129675) | Freshwater microbial communities from Lake Kivu, Western Province, Rwanda to study Microbial Dark Matter (Phase II) - Kivu_15m_20L... | ecosystem: Environmental > Aquatic > Freshwater > Lake...
TCGTAGGGGGCGATGTTTCGGGTGTCGTAGGTGAGGCTGCGGTTGGTGTCGAGTCGTCCGGTGGTGCCGCCGATGCCGTTGCGGGTGTCGATGATGCGGACCGGTGCCACGGGTGCGTACGAGGTCGACGCCGAGTAGTTCGGCAACGGCACGGGAGCTGGTGTCGGGCCGGGGGTCGGCGCGATTGTCGGGGACGGGAACTGGCCGCCCACCATGAGCAGACGGTTCGGCGAGCCGATGCCGATCCCCGACAGGCGATCGAGGGTGGTCGATCCGGTGACGAGCGACGAGACTTGCGCTCGGGACATCGACGGATCGTTCGACCAGACCGCCGCGACGACTCCGGCCACGTGCGGAGCCGCCATCGACGTGCCCGACATCGTGTTCGACCCCCCACTCGGCCAGGTGGACACGATGCCCGAGCCGGGAGCGAACAGGTCGAGGCACGAACCCCAGTTCGAGAACCAGGAACGACCGTCGTTGATGTTGGTGGCCCCGACGGTGATGGCCACCGGCGCACTGGCCGGTGACCAGTTGCACGCGTTGTCGTTGCTGTTGCCCGCGGCCACCACGACGGCGATTCCGTCGTCGGCGGCGGCCTGCACCGCCGCGTCGAGCGTGGCGCTGTAGCCGCCGGCCAGGCTGAGGTTCAGAACGGCGGGCACGCCACTCGGGTGGACTTCGATCACCCATTGCAAGGCGGCGAGCACCGCGCTCAGCGTTCCGTTCCCGTCGCATCCGAGGGCGCGCACGGGCACGAGTGAGACCTTCTTGGCCGCGCCGTAGTTGGTGCCACCGGCGATACCGGCGACGTGGGTTCCGTGCCCGTTGCAGTCGGCGGTGTTGGCGGGATTCACGGCTCCACCGTCGGAATGGAAGTTGTGTCCGGAGAGCAACCGGCCACCGAAGTCGACGTGCGGCGAGATTCCGGTGTCGACGACGTACACGGTCACCCCGGCACCCGTTCCCATCGGCGAGTACGAACCGTCGAGTGGCCGATCGATCTGGTCGATGCGGTCGAGACCCCACGAGGGTGGCGACCACTGCGTCTCGGCGATCGAGACCCATTGGTCGGGTTCGATGTCGTGCACGGCACCGTGTTGACGAAGGTTCTCCACCTCGCTCGGTGTCAGATCGACGACGAATCCTCGTGGATCGACGCGATCGGAGCCGAGGACGAAACGCGAACGATGATCGAGCAGGTTCGACAACGCCGATCTCTGCGTCGTCGTCGCGTCGGAACGCACGTGGACGATGTAGCGACCCGGAATGTCACCGTGCTTCCCCGTGGGGACGACGTCGCCGATCGCGTCCGACGCAGCTGACGCGACCGACGGCGAGACAGTCGGAATGGCGAATGGCGACACGACGAGCAGGCACGTGACGAGAAGGGCCGCGGCGAGGGAGGTGCGGGGGAGGGAGAGGAAGCGACGCAGCATTCGGAGGTTGGGTCCGAAGCCGTCCGGCGGGGCGACATTCATACCGTTCCGACACGCCGTACTTCCGTACCGGGTTTGGCGACGGACGAGTTTCGAGCGCGGTCATCTCGCGTAGCGAGTGCCTGGTGGTGCGGTCACCTCGCGTGGAATTCAGGAAGTGTCGGTCAGCTCTCGAACCAGCCGAGCAGATCGGCGATCAGGTGCACCGACTTCGACGACGCGAAGCACACCTTTCCGGAGCTGCCGCCGGCACCGATCTTCACGATCACGGTGTTCGGAATGTTCTCGTTGGCGTCGTAGTTGAGATTGGACGTGGGCGGCTGGCCCTCGCCGCACGGCCACACGGTGGCGTAGCCGGATTCGCCGGCTCCGGTGGCGGTGACGTTCAGCACCACGGCGGTGGCCGATGACGACACGGTGGAACCGAGGGTGAGTTCGAAGGGTCCACCGAGCAGTCGAGCCCCGGACGTGCGCGTGTCGAAGAGTCGCGCCGGTGTGATGGTGCGCAGACTCGTGCCGGTGGCCACCCAACCGCTCAGATCGGCGATCACGTCGACCGACGCTTCGCTCGTGGCGATGCACACCTTCCCGTCGACGCCCACCTTGGCCATCACCAGATTGGGGATGTCCTGGTTGGCGCGGAAGTTCAGGTTCGATGTCGAGGGCATGGGCGATCCACAGGGCCAGACGGTGAGGTATCCCTCGCCGGTGCCGCGCGACACGGTGACGTTGAGCACCACGGCATCGACGTTCGAGGCCGGAACCAGCGTCGCTCCGCCCGGTCCGGCGACCCCCGTGAGTCGGACCTCGAGCGGAACACCGGGCGTCACCCGGGACGACGAACGCGTGTCGAGCACTCGGTACGGAGCGAATGTCGTGAGTCCGTCGGACGAACGGAACCAGCCCATCACGTCGACCACGACGTCGACCTCGGTGAACGAGTCGATGCAGATCTCGCCGTACGAGTCGACGGTGGCGATGACCGCGTTGGGGATGTCCTCGCCCGGCGAATAGTTGACGACCGACGCCGTCGGTTTGTCGACGCTGCACGGCCACATCGACACGTATCCGCCGATCGTCGCGCCGGTGGCGGTGACGTTGAGAGCGACGGCCGACACGCCCGATGTCGGAACCCCGCCCGCGCCCGTGATGTCGAGGCGCACCACATTGGTGAGCGAGGTCGGCGAAGCGTCCCGGGTGTCGAGCACGCGTTGCGGAGTGAGCGGCGTGAAGAGGTCGGGTGATCCGAAAGCCGCGGTCTGCACCGCATCGGAGGCGTCGATCACCCCGGCTCCGCACGTCGAGGTGCCGCAGGTCGAGCCGGTCGGGAAGGTGTGCGCCGTGCTCCTCAGTATCTGAGTGGCCCGATCGACGTCGAGCGACGGATCGACCGCCAACATGAGACTCACCACGCCCGACACGAGCGGGGTGGCCATGCTCGTGCCCTGCTTGAGCTCGTAGACCCAGGTGCCCGACGACGGAGTGGTGTTGCTGTCGTTCATGGTCGACCAGAGACCGGGATCGCCGGCCGGTGCCGACACCTCGACGGTGGCGCCGTAGTTGGAGCCGTTTCCACCGCTGCTCCATCGCTCGCCGAGTTGGCTCGTTCCGCCGACGGTGATGACGTTGTTGCAGGAGGCCGGTGCGAACGACGTGACGTCGAGGTTCTGGTTCGAGTTGCCCGAGGCCACGACCACGATGGCGCCGGCGGCGGTGGCGGCGTCGATCGCCTCCTGCTCGGCCACCGAACACGAGGCCGCCGAGCCGAGGCTGAGATTGATCACCCGGGCGGGGGTGGGGTTCAGCGGAACCCCGGGCACCGCGAGACCGGCCGCCCACTTGATGGCGGCGATCTCGTCGCTCAGCTGCCCGCCGCATTTTCCGAGCACCCGGACGTGCTGGATGCGCGCCTTCTGGTCGACGCCGGCGATGCCGATGCCGTTGTCGGCGATGGCACCGATCAGCCCGGCCACATGGGTGCCGTGGAACGTACTCGCGGTTGCGCCGCACCAGTCGCCGGGATCCGACTCGTCGGCGTCCCAACCGTCGAGATCGTTGGCCGCCGTCACGTTGCTGACGAAGTCGCGACCGTCGATCAGGCGACCGGCGAGGTCGGGATGGTCGAGTCGGCCGGTGTCGATGACGGCCACCACGACGTCGTTGGATCCGGTGGTGGTGTTCCACGCGGCCTCCACACCGATGCCCCGGTTGCCCGAGGTCCACGGGAGCAACGACCACTGCGACGACCAGTAGGGGTCGTTCGGGACGGCGACGGAGTGGATGCGGCGGTCGAACTCGACGGCGACGACGTCGGAGCGGGTCTCCAGTGCGTCGACGACCTGCGCGGCCTGTTCGACGGTCAACTCGGTGCCGAGGTCGAGCACCTCCCACTGATCGCCGAGACGTTGCGTCCGATCGATCTCGGCGTCGGCGAATCCCACCTGCTCGAGCAACGAATCGGCGGCCTCCATCGCCCCGCGAATCGAGACCCCGACCTCGCGTTTCACGAGGAGTCGACGAGCGGTCGCTGATTCGAGGTTCTCGGTCGCGGCCCGTCCCACGTCGGCGAGATCGGAATCGGCAGTGACGGGGTCGGCGTGGGCCGGGGACACGGGGCCGACCAGGGCGAGGGCCCCGAGGGCCACGCCGAGTACCCATGTTCCGGTTCGCCGCGCCGCCGCCATGGCCGAACCTTAGACCGGTCGGAACGAGAAATCGCAGGTCACGAGGGTTTTCCGAAGATTCTTGAAGGTTCCGTGAAAAAAGTGCGAGGGACCGGTCCTGGCGGCCTCTTGTCGGGCATGAACGCCCGCCGCAACCGCATCGTCATCGCCAAGAAGATCCTCGTCGCCCTCGCCGGAACCGTCGGCGCCCTCTCGATGGTGGCCTGCCAGGTTCCGGACCCCGAGGCTGGCGATCGTCGAATCGTGGAGACCTACACCGCGCCGGCCGCCGAGTTCGCCGGTCGCTACGGCTCGGAGTCGCACCAGCAGTACAAGGTGTTCACCCCGGCCGGATGGTCGCACGGCGACCGTCGCACGCTGATCGTCTTCTCGCACGGAGGCGCATGGAGCTTCGGCACCGCCGACGAAGTGGAGTCGGTGATCATGGATCAGGTGTCGGTGGGGCACGTGGTGTTGTCGATCGAGTACGAACTCGAGGTGCCGGCATTCGAGCAGACCGCCGACATCGTGACGGCGGTTCGATGGGCTCAGGCCAACTACGGCCGCCTCGGTATCGACCCGACGAACACCTTCCTCTCGGGACATTCGGCCGGCGCGCATCTCAGCCTTCTCACCGCGGTGGCGCCCAGCGATCTTCGCGGTGGCGACTTCTGGTTCCCCGTGGTCGGAGTGATCGCGGTGGCCGGTCCGTACGGGGTGAATCTCGCCGACTACGCCCCGTCGTTCGTCGGCATCGAGGTGCAGGACATCCTCGCGAACGTGAACGACTGCGCGGATGTTCGTTGCACCCGGAGCGAACTCGACGCGATCTCGCCGATCACCTACATCGACGCCGCCGACCCGGCGGTGTACATGGTGGCCGGAGGCGACGACGATCTGGCTCCGGTGTCGCACGCCCTCGCCGTGGAAGCGGCGTACCAGAGCGTCGGCCAGGATCAGCGCGCGTGGGTCGACGTGGTCGAGGGCGCCGGACACCAGCCGGGCTTCGGCGCCAACGCCGAGTACATCCAGAAGTTCATCGGCGAAGTGTCGGCGAGCGTCTGATCGGAAGCACCTCTCCCAGGAGATGGATCGATCGTTCGTCGATCGGATCGGCAACCAGGATCACCTCGTCGGCTCCGGCTTCCACCAGCGCCCCGATTCGATCGGCGACGTCGTCGAGCGTGGCGGCCGTGTACTCGGTGGGGGTCGGTCGCTCGTTCGAGGCGGGGTCGACCTTCACCAGCAGACAGGCGCTGCGCTTCACCGCTTCGTGGGGACGTCCGACGTCGGCGAGCATCGCATCGATCCGGGCGTTCTGGACGGCGAAACCCTCGGCCGAATTGTCGATCCAGTCGAACCAGGTGTTCCACCAGTCGACGTGCGGCAGGGCCGCCCGCAGCACGCGTTCTCCCAACGAGCCGACCATCAAGCGCACCGGATGCCGTGAGGCCGGGATCTGGACGACGTCGTCGACGCGGACGAATTCGCCGTCGAGGGTCACCCGCTCTCCGCGGGTCATGCGGCGGATCACGGCGAACGACTCCTCGAACCGGGCGGCTCGTCGATCGAAGGGCAGACCGAAGGCGTCGTACTCGACCTGATTCCAACCGGCTCCGACACCGAACACCAGCCGTCCGTCGGCGATCTCGTTCACCGTCGCGGCCATCTTGGCCAGCACCCCCGCGGGATGGAATCCCACACACGCGACCAGAGGTCCGAGGTCGATCTCGCTGGTCTCGTTGGCCAGCGCCGCCAACAGGGTCCACGCCTCCCACGGTCCGCGCTCGGGACGTCCGTCGCCGCGGTACAGAAGATGGTCGCCCATCCAGAGCGATCCGAAACCGGATTCCTCGGCGGCCCGGGCCATGTTCGCGTACTCGCGCCAGTGCACCACGCGTTCGACCTCGGGCAACTGGATGCCGACGCGCGGAGTCGCCGGAATGAAGTCGGCGGCTGTCACGCCGACATCTTGTCAGCGCTCCGACGAGATGTACGGTTCGTCACATGTCGTCACGCGCCTTCGCCGACCATTTGGGTGTCCGCAGTGATCCGGAAGCCATCGAAACCGACTGGATGGGCGCGGTTCTGGAAGCGGCCGGAGTCGCCCGAGGCGCGACGCTTCTCGACTGCCGCTTCGGTGGCTACGTGGGCACCGGTCAGACCGGATGCAACGCCCGTTTCCACCTGCAGTGGAGCGACGCCGACGGTCGGCCGGCCACGGTGATGGGCAAGTTCCCGTCGCGCGACGAGACGGCACGAGCAACCGGCTTCGGTGGTTCGGCGTACGCGACCGAGTGGAACTTCTACCGGAACGTGGCTCCCACCGTCGGAGTGCGCGCGCCGCACTGCCACCACGCCACGTTCGATGCGGCGGCTCCCGGCTTCTGTCTGATCATGGAAGACCTCGACGGATCGGAGCAGGGCGACCAGTTCGTCGGACTCACGCTCGACGAGGCGGCGCTCGCGATCGAACAGGCGGTGCTTCTGCACGCGCCTCGATGGGGTGATCCGACCCTCGGGGCGAGCATGGCGAGCCAGTCGACGATCGATGAACGGGCGGCGACGTTGCAGATGATCTACCAGATGCTGCTGCCGGCCTTCCTGGATCGACTCGGTGCACGACTCGACGACGATGTCGTGGCTCTCGTGAACACGTTCTCTGACAAGGTCGGTCGATGGGCCCACGGGACGGGCACGCCACTGACCGTCGCCCACTACGACTTCCGGCCCGACAATTTTCTCTTCGCCCGTCGCGACGATGCTCCGCCGCTCGTGGTGGTCGACTGGCAGACGTGCAACGAGGGCCAGGGCGCGGTCGACGTCGCCTACATGATCGCCGGCAGTTTCGATCCGTCGGTTCGGCCGGCGGTGGAGCGCGATCTTCTGGATTCGTATCGCGAGCGCATGAACGCCGCCGGTGTTGCCTACGGCGTCGACGAGTGCTGGCGCGACTACCGCCATGGCGCGCTGTGGGGCCTCGTGATCACCGTTCTGGCGACGTCGATGGCCGCCCGCACCGAGCGGGGCGACGATCTGTTCGTGCGGATGGCCACCCAGCACGGTCGTCAGTCGCTCGATCTCGACTCGTTGGCACTGGTGTCGTAGGCCCTAGTTTGTGGGACGGAGACGACGAGGGGAGTCGGACGTGAGCAGCACCGTCGACGAGTTGGGCTTCGACCCCGACCGGTTACGCGAGAAGTACCTGGCTGAACGCGACAAGCGCCTGCGCTCCGAGGGCAACGAGCAGTACATCGAGATCTCGGGCGAGTACGCGCGCTATCTCGAGGATCCCTACGTCTCGCCGGTGGAGCGAGCACCGTTGTTCGACACCGTCGACGTGGCCGTGATCGGCGGAGGTTTCGGCGGCCTGCTGGCCGGCGCGCGACTCCGCGAGTCCGGTGTCGAGGACATCCGCGTGATCGAGAAGGGCGGCGACTTCGGCGGCACCTGGTACTGGAACCGCTACCCGGGCGCGGCCTGCGACGTGGAGTCGTACATCTACCTGCCGTTGTTGGAGGAAATCGGCTACGTGCCGAAGGAGAAGTACTCGAAGGCCCCCGAGATCCTGGAACACAGTCGCGCGATCGGTCGTCACTTCGATCTGTACCGCAACGCGTGCTTCCAGACCGAAGTCACCGCGATGGCGTGGGACGACGTCGAGGGTGTGTGGGTGATCCACACCAACCGGGGTGACGCCATGAAGGCACGGTTCGTGGTGATGGCCAACGGCCCGTTGCATCGGCCGAAGTTGCCGGGCATCGAGGGCATCGAAACGTTCCGCGGTCACACCTTCCACACCAGTCGTTGGGACTACGACTACACGGGTGGATCGTCCGAGGGTGATCTGGTGAAGTTGAGAGGCAAGCGGGTCGGAATCATCGGCACGGGTGCCACCGCCGTGCAGTGCGTCCCGCATCTCGGCGCGCACGCCGACCAGCTGTACGTGTTCCAACGCACACCCTCGTCGATCGACGTGCGCAACAACCGGCCCACCGATCCGGAGTGGGCGTCGTCGTTGCGTCCGGGTTGGCAGCAGGAGCGCATGGACAACTTCAACGCGCTCGTGTCGGGCGGATTCGCCGCCGAGGATCTGGTGAACGACGGTTGGACCGACATCATCGGCAATCTGCTCATCCGTCTGCGCAAGGAGGCCACACCCGACCTGTCGCCCGAGGGCCTGGCGCGCAACCTCGAGATCGCCGACTTCGAGAAGATGAACTCGATCCGCGCCCGGGTGGACGCGATCGTCGGCGATCCGTCGACGGCCGAGGCTCTGAAGCCGTGGTACCGGCAGTTCTGCAAGCGACCCTGCTTCCACGACGAATACCTGCAGACCTTCAATCGACCGACGGTGCATCTCGTCGACACCAACGGTCACGGTGTCGATCGCATCACCGAGCGCGGCGTGGTGGCCAACGGGGTGGAATACGAGATCGACTGCCTGATCTACGCCACCGGCTTCGAGGTGGGCACCGAGTACACGCGACGGGCCGGTTACGAGGTGGTGGGGCGGGACGGAACGACCCTCACGCAGAAGTGGGAGGATGGTGCCCGCACCTTCCACGGCTTCCACAGCGTCGGCTTCCCCAATTGCTTCATCGTGAGCAACATCCAGTCGGGGTTCACCGTGAACTTCCCGCACATGCTCAACGAGCAGAGCAAGCACATCGCCTACATCCTCGAACAGGCGAGGTCGCGCGGGATCACGCGCATCGAGGCGACTCCCGAGGCCGAGGACCGATGGGTCGACACGATCGTGCGTCTCTCGCAGAACAACATCAAGTTCCTCGAGTCGTGCACCCCCGGCTACTACAACAACGAGGGCCAACCGGCCGCGCGCGGTCTGCAGAACGGCGCGTACGGGGCCGGCCCGGTCGCCTTCGTGGGCGTGCTCGAGGCCTGGCGCGCCGAGGGCTCGTTGGCCGGTCTGTCACTCTCCTGAAGGTCGATCGACCCGTCGCGTCGCGACTCGACGGTCACGAGCGTCCGAAGGCGTCCTCGTCGGGGTAGGGGAACCATTCGGGATCCGACTCGGCGGTGGGCGAGATCATCACCATCTTCGATCGCCGGAACTGTTCGAGACCCTCGGCCCCCAGTTCGCGACCCGATCCGGTGAGCTTGCGGCCACCGAACGGCACCGCGTCGTTGTCGTTGAGGGGAGTGTTCACCCACACGATGCCGCTCTCGATCTCGTGCACCGCGCGGAACGCTTCGTGCAGATCGGAGGTGTAGATGTTGGCGCCGAGTCCGAACTGCGAATCGTTGGCCAGGGCGATGGCCTCGTCGAGATCGCGCACCGGGCACACCGGGGCCACCGGTCCGAAGGTTTCGCCGTGCATGATCTCGGAGTCGGCCGACACCTCGAGCACGGTGGGTTCGTAGAACCAGCCGACTCCGAGACGCTCCGGTCGCTTCGCTCCGCACACCACCCGGGCTCCTTGATCCACGGCTCGCGACACGATTCGTTCGACGCGGTCGCGTTCGCGCGCGGCCGCCAGCGGTCCCATGTCGACGGCATCGAGTCCGCTGCCGACCCGCAGAGCCGTCGCGTGCGCGGCGAAGGCCTCCACGAACTCGTGGTACACGTCGTGGTGCACGTAGAACCGCTCCGCTGACGTGCACACCTGACCGCAATTCAGGAACGCGGCGAACGCGGCACCACGGGCCACCACCTCGACCGGTGCCGACGGCATGACGATGAAGGGGTCGTTGCCCGAGGCCTCCACCAGCACCGGCTTGAACCGTTCGGCGGCCGCCCGCGCCACCGCCTGGGCGGCCGGAACGCTGCCGGTGAACGCGATGCCGTGGGTGTGTTGGTGACTCACCAGCATCTGACCGGCCTCGGCGCCGCCGGTGATGGTCTGCACGAGTCCCGGCGGCAGATGTTCGAAGGCCTTCATCGCCACCAGCATCGTGACGGGCGTGAGATCGGAGGGCTTCACGATGATGGCGTTGCCGGCGGCGAGCGAGGCGGCGGCCTGCCATCCGAACAGGAGCACGGGAAAGTTGAACGGAACGATCGACACGATGACGCCGAGAGGTTCTTTCAGGGTGATGTGCATCTGGCCGGCGATCGCCGAGCCAGCCAGACGACCCTGCTCGTGGCGGGCGAGTTCGGCGTAGTAGCGGAACGACGACGCCGACGCGCCACCCTCCCAGTTCGATTCGCGGAACGGCTTGCCCATCTCGCGCGTGAGGCACTCGCCGATGGTCGGCGCGAGCGCCACCAAGTTGTCGGCCACCCGATGCAGTGCGTCGGCACGTTCGAGCGAACTGAGTGCCCACCACTCGCGTTGGGCGCGACGAGCCGCGGCGACCGCGGCCTCCACTTCGTCGGCCGTGGCGAGAGCGAATTCGGCGGTTGGTCGTTCGGTGGCCGGGTCGATCACGGCAACCCGATCGCCTTTGCTCGCTTGGTAGCGACCGTCGACGTAGAGGTGTCCGGAGAGCTCGGACATGAGAGTGGTGACCGGAGTCGTCATGGCCCAACGTTAGAACGTGACGACACCGACCGTCCCCGGATCGTCAGTCGGGGCGAAGCCCCTCCAGAATCTGCTTCGCCAGTGCGCGGCGACCCTCGCGGGTGTCGATCATCGACGGCGTCACCTGCACGTTGAAGCCTCCGCCTTTCGGCGCCGGCGGCTGGTCGACGGCTTCCCCGTCGGCGAACGGCACCACTCGTCCGGTGCCATCGTGGAGGATGTGGAACTCCTTCACGTGCGGCGCCAGATCCTTGCCGGAGAAGTGGGACTCGTCGGGAATCCAGATGTCGTGTGCGTTGAACAGTCTGACCATGTCGTTCCAGTCGAGTCCCGGCCAGTACTTGGTGACGAAACTGCGTGCCATTCCCTTGGTGATGGGAATCCAGTGGAAGTGGTGCCGCACCTGGTACAGACCAGCTCGGTTGAATCCCCAGCGGACGTCGTCCGGCAGAACCAGGGGCGCCAACTGCTTGATCGGCTTCTCGTCGTGATTGCTCATGTGTGCCTCCATCGCACCCGGCAGGGCCACCTTTCCGATCGAGCGATTGCGGTCTCGACCGGGAGGTTGGCGGATCGTCATCGGGCCGGGTCCCTCGGATCCTCGTAATGGACATCTCCAGTATGCGCGGTGGGTGTGCGGAAGTTGTTCGCGGTTCCATTTCAGTGTTCTGCACTTCGGGGGATGAAACAGGACCAGTTCTCGGTTCGGACTCTGGCTTCGTGGTTGGTGGGTGCGGGAGCCGTTCTGGCGACGGTGGTGCTCGTGCCCTTGGGTAGTGCGTCGGCCAGCGGACCGACACCGGCGGTCGAACTGAAAGCCGACGACTACACGTCGGGCGCAACAACGTGGTTGAACACCGGCTCTCTCGGAAGTGCGGCCGCCATCGCAACGGCCACCGGGGGCATGACCCGTACCTCGAGTGGGCCGTCGGCGGTCGTGTTCAACGGCAAGGAGAACGCGAACAGTGATCGGGTCACCGGCACTCTGGGCAACGGCTCGCGCACCGCGGTCACCGTCGAGATGTGGCTGAAACTCGGCGACCTCGGATCGGCTCAGAACCCGGCGGGTTCGACCTTCTTCTCGTGGGGACTGAACACCGGAGTCGCCTCGTACAACGTGTATCACTTCAGCAATGGTCAGGTCGGGGATCGACTCGGCTTCAACAACTTCCAGAGCGAGAACTTCGGCTTCGACTCGAGTTCCCTGGTCGGGTCGTGGCATCACTACCTGTTCGTGATGAGCAGTTAGGCCACGGCGTCCGATCAGAAGATCTACGTGGACGGAGTGGCCCCGGTCCTTAGTTGCAACCCTCCGGGAAACGCTCCGAATGCGTGTTCGGACTCGGCCGGTGCCCGCACGATCCCGTCGAACGGCGAGTTCCAGAGCACGACAACCGTCGCGCCGACCACGGTCGTTTCGACAACGGTCGTTCCCGCCACCACCGCTCCGGTGACCGGTTCGGCCACGACCACGCCGTCGGCCATCACCACGCCGTCGGCGACGCCGACGACGTCCACGGGTGGTGCGTCCGGAACCGGCGGTTCGGTCGCGACCTCGACGATCGCGGCGGGGAACCTGCCGGCAACCGGTGGTGGAAGCGCCTCTTTGGTACCCGTCTTGGTGTTGGTGGCGGTGGGAATCCTGCTGTTGCGAAGTCGGCCGCGACGGGAGACATGATCCCGCCGTCGTGGGACGACCCGATGGGACGACCCCGGATGGTCATCTCATGCAGTGCTGTCGCACGTCACGCCGATTGATGACTCCCAGGGCCTTCATGGGGAGCGGTGCCCGGTTTCTGGCTGGGTCGGCATGGCACTTGTTCCTGGGAAGTGAGCAGAAGTCCTGTTCCCCCCTCAAGAGTCTTTCCTCATCCCGCCGGCGATGGTCCGTCCATCCCCCGGCAACCAGTTCGGACCTTTCCCGCTCCTTGCGTGCCTCCGCTGCACGCTGCTGCCAGAGGTTCAGTGCCAAGAGACGACCCTGAATGCGGTTCTCACGGACGTGGACCTTTCCCAACTTCTTGGCCGCCTTGCGGCGGGCATTCTTCACTCTGAACTGCTTGGTTCGATCGGACGTCTTCATCTGATTCTCCTTCGTCTCTGTTCGGGTACTGGTGAGTGATCTGGCTGGTCATCGACGTGGAGGCGACCTCGAGCCGAACGCGAACGGACATGGTGTCCGGAACGAAACGGCGAGGACTCGACCGGCAATCGTGCGATCGACTCGGGGTCACCTCGTGCACCACGAGCCAGTGATCGGTGTCACTGATCGGAGTCACTGATCGGAGTCA
>Ga0169931_10010928_pt1 | contig 12877 bp, 9 predicted proteins | sample Kivu_15m_20L_FD_129675 | JGI IMG/M metagenome (GOLD analysis project Ga0169931, IMG submission 129675) | Freshwater microbial communities from Lake Kivu, Western Province, Rwanda to study Microbial Dark Matter (Phase II) - Kivu_15m_20L... | ecosystem: Environmental > Aquatic > Freshwater > Lake ...
ATGGGTATTCCAGTCATAGTGATTACCTCGCGTAAAACATCGTCAGAACTTACGCCAGTGTATCGACTCTCTGGCAAGGCGAGTTTAGTGGAGGAATTGCCCAGCGGGTATGAACTGTATCAGAGTCACGACAGCGATCGCTACCGTCGGCCTCTTTTGGGGTAGAACCATCCCTCTAAAAACCCCTCAAACTGCCGAGCATCATGGTTGATACCGGCTGTCCAAGCTTCGTAGGCAGTCACCTGGCTGGGCTCTACCACGTCCGAAACGACCAGGGTAATCGGGCCAGAGGGTGGCTGAATTTCATCCATGGGGTTAGGTGCAGGAATCGGAGGCCGATATTAAATCCTCCAGGGATCGTTGTATATCGGTGGTGAGCGTCTCCACCGCCGCCTTAGCCGATCGCCGCGACTCGGCGTAGTCGGGCCAGCGCTGGGAAATATTCAGTGGCTCTCCCAGGGTAATCACTGCCTGACGCAGGCCCAATTGGGGACGTTTGGGTACTCGAGTGCCCTTCAGGCGCTCGACCAGGTCAAAGAGAATTAGGGTGGTTTCCGCAAACCGCTCAAAGGTCGGCTTGTCTTTCACGTAGCGGCCCGTCACCGCCACAAAGCTTTCCACCAGGCGCATGTGTCGCAATTGCAGGGTGGCCTCTGCCGCCACCCAGTCCGCCAAGCCCCGATCGACCGCCGAGAGTTGGGCCAGGTCACCGATGTCTTCTCGATAAATGTAGCTCCACCCGGCCTCTTCTAACCGACGGCAGCGGGTCGTCAGGGTACCCGTGGAGGGCAGGCTAAAAAAACGTTCCCCCACCGCCAAAGAGCCTTCGAGCACCTGGCTCAGCCGCTGGGCAATGGCGGCTGGATCGGTCATTGTCTCTAGCTCACCTGGGGGCAGGGTGAAACCGTAAAACCGTTGGTAGAACTGCTCCATGCGGGTCAGCAGGTGCTGCCCTAGGGCCAGCAGGCGGGGGTAGTAGTCCGTCGCCGTCATCGCGGCCGGGTCGTGGAACGACTGCACCGGCAGACCGCAGTCGGCCTCGAGTTGGGCCATGAGCCGGTGGAGGGCGGCCCAGTTGGGGCGGGGATATATATACCGCAGGCCCACCGGCAGCAGCAGCACCTCCTCCGATCGCCCCGCCTTCTGTAAATCTTCCACGGCCCAAAAGGCCAGCTGAGCGGTACCCGGCTCCAGGGCGCTGATTACTTCGCCGTGGCCATTGGTAGCCCCCTCAGGGGCAATGGTGACCGGCAGGGGGGCAGTCAAGATCTGCTCGCGCACGGTCTTGAGCGCCTTGAGGTCGAGCCGTCGGCCCCGGTGCACTGGAATGCCCCCGATCGCCGCAAACAGCCAGCTCAACCACTGCCCGGCCCACAGAGGCATACCCCGGTCGTACATAAAAAAGCTGTGCAGGGGGCGCTTAAGGCTAAAGCCCCGCTGGCGGGCCGCCCTTGGCACCAGCCGCGAAAACAGGTAGGACAGGCACATTGGGTCATCGACCTGGCTGTGGCGAAAGGCCATAATCAGACGAATTTTGCCGGTTTGAAACTGGCGAAAACACTCGGCCAGCACCTCGGGGTTGTCGCAGGTCACCGGCCAAATGCCCGCCGGTAGCCAGGGACGCAACCGCAGACGCAGCATCAGCGGCAGCAAAATATAGCTGCCCTGCACCACCCAAGGCTTGTAGCGGGGTGGAATAAAGCCCAGGGGCGGCTGGGCACGATTTAGCTTAGTCAACGGCAGGCTCCGGGGCAGTGGACGGGGTTTTCCCTAGCCAACTTTAGAGGAGATTTGGAGCTTGCGATCGCCTTCACCCGACAATTTTTTCGCCCACCGGTTTTAGCCGGGAAAAGGGTCAGAGGTGAAGGGTGAAGGGTATGAGGTGTACGGTTAACGGTATGGGGCTACCCGCAGACCGCAGACCGTTAACCGTGCCCCGCGCCTCGCGCCTCGCCAAAAATAAAAGTGTCTGACCCCTGAAAGCCCCCGGGATCAGACACATTAGTAACCGAAAAACACGTCTCAAGCAGACCAGCCCCAAGGTTCAAATGCCCCCAAGTGAGCCGCCAGGGCTAAGCCTGCATGCGTTCTTCAGAATTAACCCCATTCTCGTTGGTCTGGCGACTGGCGGCCTCGAGGGAATTACGGAACCCGATCGGTTGGTGGCGAAAGATGACTGCGTAAGTTCAGTGATATTACCCAGGCCCAGCCTGGTCAAGACCGGTAGCCCTGGTTGGTGAAGTAGGGGAGGGGGGTCTGAGCATCGGGCCAATGGTAGGCGACGTAGCGCAGTACCCAGGGGGCAGACACCAGCAGGCAAACCAGCCCCAGCCACCAGTTGGCGCGAAATTCTGCCAGGGTGGTGAGGGTGTTGGCGGTGGGCTGGGCGGTGAGGAAGTCTATGCTTGAGGCGATCGCATTGTTGAGAGCATGGGCCACCATGGGCACCAGGAGCGATCGCGTACTTAGGTACAGCAGTGCCATCACCACCCCAAACACAAACAGCCCTACTAGATTAGAGTGCAGCATCCCAAACAGGATCGATGTCATCACAATGGCCGGGCGAATGCCCCACTTCACCCCCCAGCGGTGCAGCAGCACTCCGCGAAAGATAAACTCCTCGGTAATGGGGGCCACCACCACCACCGAAAACAGCACCAGCCCGTTGTAAAGACCGGGGGCGGCGACCTGGTCGGGAGACAGCAGCGACTGGTGCAGCGTCGCCTCGACCCACCCTGGGGCCACCAGAGATAGCCCCAGGTAGGACACTTGAAACGCGCCCTGGGAAAACAAAAATACCCCCACCACCAGCCACAGCAGCTGCACCCAGGCCAGCTGCCGGGGCCAGGGGCCAAATAGAGCGGCCAGGCGAATGGGCGATCGCCGCGCCGCCGCGACAATCGATAGGCACAGCCCCGAAAAAACAAGGCTGTAGAGAATCGGTGCCAAAATTGGGTCGCCACCCTGGAGGGGCATGAGCTCTAGGGCACCCAAAATGCTAAACACCAGGGCCATGGTGAGGGAAATCGCCAAAAAGATCAGCAGCACCAGACGGGCCTTGAGAGCCAGAAACGGATTTTCAGATGTTGCCATACCCCATCCCTCGCCCCAGATCGCTGGAGTAAACTACCGAAGCTAGGCCCTAGCCTCTCCGAATTCAACCATGAAATTCAATCATCAATTGTCTGGGGGGCGCTATAACTGAGGCACATTGAGAATCTCTACCAGGGTCAGTGAGGATCGAGCCAAGCTGCCGGCCACCGTTGGCCGCAGCCCATGGATTTCGACTTCAAGGTGCTTCTACGGCGACTGTTCTGAGTATCCCAGGTCAGCGTCTATCGTGACGGGGGCGGTCATTTTTGCTCTAGAGCTCCATGACTAACGCTTCGCCAGACTTAGGCGTCATTCTAGTGGCACCCGTGGCCGACAGTAGCCTGGGGCCGCTGGTGCCATTATTAGCGGCCCTACAGGCAAAAGGCCACAACCTGCGCCAGGTCAGCAGCGAGGAGGAAACCATCGCGGCGGCCGAGGCTGACCCTCCCGATCTAATTTTGCTGGCGGTCGAACAGTTCGACACCGCCGCCATGCGGGTGTGCCATCGGCTCAAAAAACGGCCCCAGACCCGTCACATTGCCCTGGTGGTAGTGGGTCAAGACCAGGCGCTGGCGCGGCGACTGCGAGCCTTTGAGTTTGGCGTGGTCGACTACATTGACCGCAGCCTGTGGGTAGAAGAAGCTGCTGCTCGGATCAACGCCCAGGTGGCCACCCATCGGCTGCAGGGACGGCTGCGGCGGCAGGCCCAACGGGCCGTGTCGGCGGGTAGTGCCACCAACCTATTGAGCAACCTACAAAACGCCCTGCGGCGGCAGGCCCAGCTGTTGCAGACCCAGAACCAACAGCTACAGCAGGAGATGCAGGAGCGGGAGCAGGCCCAGCAGGCACTTCGCCTGGAGCAGCAAAAGTCCGAACAGCTGCTGCTGAACATCTTGCCCCGGGCCGTAGTCGGCAAACTCAAGCAGATGGAGGGGTCCTTTGCCGAGCGCTTTGACGATGTCACTATCCTGTTTGCCGACATTGTCAACTTCATGCCTCTGGCCGCCCAGATTAGTCCCCTGGAGTTGGTGAACTGGCTCAACCAAATTTTTTCGGCCTTTGATCGTCTGGCCGAGCGCTATCAGCTCGAAAAGATCAAAACCATTGGTGACGCCTACATGGTGGTGGGTGGTCTGCCCCTGCCCCGTGCCGACCATCCTGAGGCGGTGATGGAGATGGCCCTGGCGATGCAAGACGAGGCCACCCGCATTGCCCGCAGTGATGGCCAGGCGTTTCAGCTGCGCATTGGCATTAACACTGGGCCCGTGGTGGCCGGGGTGATTGGCATTAAAAAATTTAGCTACGACCTCTGGGGCGACGCGGTCAATATTGCCAGCCGCATGGAATCCCAAGGGGCACCGGGCAAAATTCAGGTTACCGAGGCCACCTACCAGCGGCTTAGGCACCGCTATGCCTTTGAGGAGGTGGACCAGGTTATGGTCAAGGGCCACGGCTATCTGACCTCTTACCAATACGTCGGCCCTGGGCAAAAAGCTTGATAGACTGAAAAAGCTAAAATTCCGGTGGCTGGGTTAGGTATGCTTGGGTACTGCCCCTGGCGCAACGGGGCTTGGCCCGGCCCACGGTTCCCGGCCTATGTTCAAAACAAGACCCATCAGGGCTGACCCACGGTTAACGTATATCTCCTATGGCGACATTTTTGCTGGAAGTTGGCACTGAAGAACTGCCCGCCAGTTTTGTAAGCGATGCCCTCCACCAGTGGCAAACCCGGATTCCCGCTGAGCTGGCCGACCTGGCCCTGGCCCCTGAGGCGGTGCGCTTCTACGGTACCCCCCGCCGCCTGGTCGTCATGATTGACGGGCTGCCCCGTTGCCAGCCCGATCGCCAGGAAGATGTCAAAGGCCCCCCGGCCCAGGCGGCCTTCAAAGCCGGTCAACCGACCCAGGCCGCCCTGGGGTTTGCCAAGTCTAGGGGCGTAGACGTGGCGGCCCTGGAGGTGCGCGATACCGATAAGGGGGCCTTTGTCTTCGTCAACCAGGAGATTCCGGGGCGGGCCGCCACCGATCTGTTGACCGAGCTGATTCCCCAGTGGATTTTTGGCCTAGAGGGCAAACGATTTATGCGCTGGGGCGATGGGGATCTGCGCTTTCCGCGCCCGATTCGCTGGTTGGTGGCGCTGCTCGATGGTGACGTGTTGCCCCTGAGCTTAGAGAATGGCTCCCTGGTGTGCCAGAGCGATCGCATCTCCCAGGGGCACCGGGTACTGCACCCCGCCCCGGTAGTTTTGCACCGCGCCCAAGACTACGTCGAGGCGCTGCGCAGTGCCTACGTCGAAATTGACCCCGCCGCCCGTCGCCTCCTTATTCACCGCCAGGTGGAAGCCGCGGCCCAGCCCCTGGGGGGGGTGCCGATGATTTCCCCGGCTTTACTGGATGAAGTCACCAACCTGGTGGAATGGCCCACTGCTGTGGTGGGTAAGTTTGATTCTGAGTTTCTCAACCTGCCGCCCGAGGTCGCCATCATTGAGATGGAAAGCCACCAGCGTTACTTTCCGATCAAACAGAGGGCCGATGGCCCGGCTCTGATGCCTTACTTTGTGACTATCTCCAACGGCGACCCGAGCAAAGAGGCCATTATTGCCGAGGGCAACGCTCGGGTGATTCGGGCCCGCCTCTCCGACGGCAAATTTTTCTTCGATGCCGATCGCGCCCAGCCCCTGGATGCCTTTGTGGCCAAACTGGAAACCGTCACCTTTGAAGAGCGCCTGGGGTCTATGGCTGCCAAGGTCAAGCGCCTGGGGACCGTGGCGGATCATCTCTGCGATCAGCTCAACCTGGGGGCGCAACCCCGTCAGCACATTCGCCGGGCCGCTTACCTGTGCAAGGCCGATCTGGTCACCCAAATGGTGGGCGAGTTCCCCGAGCTCCAGGGGGTGATGGGGCAAAAGTACGCTCTGCACAGCGGCGAGCCCGAGGCCGTTGCCACCGCCATTGGCGAACATTATTTGCCTCGGGGAGCCCAGGATACGCTACCCCAAACCCTGGTCGGTCAGGTGGTTGGCATTGCCGATCGCCTCGATACCCTGGTGGGCATTTTTAGCACCGGCCAGTTGCCCACGGGCTCCTCGGATCCCTTCGCCCTGCGGCGGGCGGCCAACGCGGTGCTGAATGTGATCTGGGCCGCCGGGCTGCCCCTCGACCTGGCTCGGTTGCTGGATACCGTAGTACAAGACTTTGCCCAGGATCCGACTCTGGCGGTGACCGATCCTGCCGCCCTAGGTACCCAGCTCCACGATTTCTTTTTGCAGCGGGTACAGACGCTCTTGCAGGATGAGCTGGCCATTGACTATGACCTAGTGAGTGCCGTGCTGGGTCGTCGGGCTCTATCTGACCCCCTTGATGTCAAGGATCGCGCCCTGTTTTTACAGGCAATGCGCCAGAGTGGTCGGATGGATAGGGTTTACGAAACCGTGAATCGGGCCACCCGCCTGGCGGCCCAGGGCACCCTGGGAACGGAGGTGCTCGATCCCGATGGGGTGATTGACCTGGCGGCCCTGGAGGCTAAGGCTGAGCAGGACCTGCTGGCGGCGCTCAAGGCGCTGGTGCCCCAGACCCAGGCGGCCCAGGCTAGCCGTAACTATGACCAACTGGTGGCCGGACTAGAGCAGGTGGCCCCAGTGGTCAGCGGCTTCTTTGACGGCCCCGACAGCGTGCTGGTCATGGCCGACGAGCCCGCAGTGCGGCAAAACCGCCTGAATATGCTGGGTCTGCTGCGCAACCACGCCCTGGTACTGGGCGACTTTGGGGCCATCGTCAAGGGATAGCGGTGCCATGAAAAATGCCCATGTGATTGGGTTGGGTAAGTCGGGAATAGCGGCGGCACGGTTACTGCACCGTGAGGGCTGGGCGGTGGTTCTGAGCGATCGCGGCTCCAACCCAACCCTCATTGCCCAGCAGGCGGCCCTGGCCCAAGAGGGCATTACGGCGCTGCTTGACTACAGTTTTGTGCCCGATAGCCGCACCAATCTGCTGGTGGTCAGCCCTGGCGTTCCCTGGGATAGCCCCGCCCTGATCGCCGCCCGCGACAACGGCCTGGAGGTCATTGGCGAAACCGAACTGGCCTGGCGATTTTTGCAGGATCGTCCCTGGGTGGGCATTACCGGCACCAACGGCAAGACCACCACTACCGCCCTCACCGCCGCTATTTTTCAGGCCGCCGGGCTGAATGCCTCCGCCTGCGGCAACATTGGCTACGCCGCCTGCGAGCTCGCCCTGGAGCCAACGGTGCCCGACTGGGTGATCGCCGAGTTGAGCAGCTACCAAATTGAGGCTTCCCCCACCCTAGCCCCCCAGATCGGGCTGTGGACCACCCTCACCCCCGATCACCTCCAGCGCCACGGCACCGTGAAAAACTACGCCCAGATTAAGGCCAGCCTGATGTATCGCTCTGAGCTAGCGGTGTTTAACGGTGACGATCCCTACCTGCGCCAGCACATGCCGGAGGCGTTTTCGGCCGCTTACTGGATCAGCGTCGGCGGCAAACGGGCGATTTTACCCCTGCGTCCCTGCGCCTACATTGAGGATGGCTGGGTCAAGTTTGAGGCCATTCCGATCGTGCGGGCCGACGCGCTGCGCATGGTGGGCGACCACAACCAGCAAAATCTGCTGCTAGCGGTCACCGCCGCCTGTTTGGCGGAGCTGGATGCCGATGCGATCGCCGCCGGAGTCGAGGCCTTTCCTGGGGTAACCCACCGGCTCGAGCACATCTGTACCTGGCAGGGTATCGACTTTATCAACGACTCGAAGGCAACCAACTATGACGCCGCCGAAGTGGGGCTGCGATCGGTGGCGGCTCCAGCGGTGTTGATTGCCGGTGGCGAGGCCAAGGAAGGCGATGATACCGCCTGGTTGCAGTGCATTCAGGCCCGAGCCGCTACGGTGTTGCTGATTGGCACCGCCGCCCCCCAGTTTGCCCAGCGGCTAGAGGCGGCGGGGTACCATGACTATGAAATCGTGGAAACGATGGATCGGGCGGTGGAACGGAGCGCTGAGCTAGCCCCGGCCTTGGGCGCGACGGTGGTGCTGCTTTCCCCCGCCTGCGCCAGCTTTGACCAATACCCTAACTTTGAGCAGCGGGGCGATCACTTTCGCCAACTCTGCCACCAGCGGTTTGGGTAGCCTGGGCCCCCTCCCAGCCCGCTGGATCACCGTCCATACCCTGGATTGACCGAGGGATCTCGGGGATCTTGGGCCACCTGTGCCCCAATCTGAAAAACACCCTGGTTTTCAACGGTTTATTTTGTGGCTGGTAAAATCGCTGGGAACCAGCGCAGCCTCGGGGCGTTGAGCTCAGGCCTACTGCTTTAAAATCTAGCCATACTAGTAGCAGCTTGTTCCGGGATGCGCTCAGCCGATGATGTCTAGGTTGCCCAGAGGTTGGGGTTATGCCCTGGTAGCCCTGGTGGTGGGGCTTGTTTTAGCTTGGCTACCGCTGAACCCATCCCTGGCTCAGGTGTCTCGGTCGTTTCCGGTGGAGCGACTGCGGGCTTACCAACTGGCCAATCTATCCTGGCAGGATGAAATGGCCTTGGGCGAGGCCATCGACCGCCAGCTTAAGCAGGATGGGCTCGTCATCTACAACCTGAGCCAGGAGGTGAGCGCCTATCTGGATCGGGTGGGGGATCGCATTGTTGCCGCTAGCCAGTACCCGGCCCACCGCTATCGGTTTCAAGTGGTTGACGATGACGGCATCAACGCCTTTGCCACCGTGGGCGGCTATGTCTATCTCCATGGTGGGCTGCTGAACGTAATTGAAAACGAGGCTGAACTGGCTGGGGTGCTGGCCCATGAAGTGGGCCACATTGAGGGGCAAGATGGCCTCAACCAGCTCTGGCACCAGCTCACGGTGCAGGAGCTGAGCCAGCACAGTGACCGAATGCACCAGCGCATGGCCGTTCTGGGCGGGCAGCTGCGATCGCTCTCCAACGGCCAGACCAGTGAATATATCGCCGATACCCTGGCGTTTTATACCTTGGGACGGGCGAGCTATGCCCAGTTGGCGTTGGTGACCCTGCTCCAGCGCATCATCGCGACCGACCCGGCCCAGGCCCCCCGCCCTGGGTTAATCAGCAGCCACCCGGCCCCCCAAAGCCGGATTGAGCAGTTGCAGGTGCTCCTGGCCACCGAGCCTAGCCTGGAGGCCCGAGACGGGCTAGAACAGGCCTCCTATCTGATCGTGAGGGCCAGTTTTGAGTAGCGGAGCCTAGGGTGAGGTGCGCCAGGCGGAGCCAGGCACGAGGAGCCTGGGGGTGAAGCGGAAGTCCTTTACCCGCCAACCCTTCAGGCTGTGCTCAGGCCAGCTGGTTAAGCTCATAGCTGTACTGTGATGGGATACCGAGAACCAGCCCATGATGCCAGCTGAACCGCCCATTGCCACCGACATCCTGCTGGTCGGCGGGGGCCACACCCACGCCCTAGTGCTGCTGCGGTGGGGTATGGCCCCCATTCCCGGCGTGCAGCTCACGCTGATCACCGATCTGGTCGATACGCCCTACTCGGGCATGCTGCCCAGCTACGTGGCCGGGCGCTACAGCTTCGACGAGGCCCACATTGACCTGCGCCCCCTGACCCGCTTTGCCCATTGTCGCCTAGTGGTGGATCGAGCTGTGGGCCTTGATCTAGACCGGCAGCGGGTGCTGTGCGCCCACCATCCCCCGATCGCCTACGACATCCTGGCGATCGATACGGGCAGCACCCCAGCCACCGTGGCCGTACCGGGGGCGGCGGACTATGGGATCGCCGCCAAACCCGTGCCCACCCTCCTGCGCCAGTGGCAACAGCTTCTGGAGGAGGTCGAGGCCAATCCCACCAGGCCCCTCACCCTAGGGGTGGTGGGCGGCGGGGTGGGGGGCGTGGAGCTGACCATTGGCCTGCACGAACGATTGCTGGGGCTCCTAGAGCACCTGGGTCAACCGCCCTCAAATCTAACCCTACACCTGTTTCACCGAGGCCCGGCCCTGGCCGCCGAGCGCAACCCCTGGACCCGCCGCCGGATTGAGCAGCGGCTGCGATCGCGCGGCATTCAGCTCCACCTCAACGAAGCGGTGGTCGAGGTGGCCCTAGACAGCGCCACGGGCCAGCGGCGGGTGGTCGGAGCGTCGGGGCTGACGGTGGCCTGCGATCGCCTCTTCTGGGTGACCAGCGCCACCGCCCCCGCCTGGCTCCAGGGCACTGGCCTCTCCCTGGATGACCAGGGATTTATTCAGGTGGGCGATACCCTGCAAACCCTCTCCCACCCCAACGTGTTTGCCGCCGGGGATGTGGCCACCATGGTGCACCACCCCCGCCCCAAGGCCGGGGTGTTTGCCGTGCGCCAGGGGCCACCCCTGACCGAAAATCTGCGCCGCTATGTGCAGGGCCAGCTGCTAAAACCCTTTCGTCCCCAGCGCCAGTTTCTCACCCTGATCGAAACCGGGGATGGCAAGGCGATCGCCGCCCGTGGCCCCTTGGCCGTCGAGAGCCCCCTCGCCCACCGCTGGAAAGACCGCATCGATCGCCGGTTCATGGCCCGCTTCCGCGACCTGCCCGTGGGGCAGATGCCCACCACTGTGGCTCCGGCCAACGGTCCTGGGCCTAAAAATCCGCCCCCCTGCGCGGGCTGTGGTTCCAAGGTGGGCAGCGCCGCCCTGGCCGCCGCCCTGGCCCGCGTCCGTCAAGAGTTCCCCGCCGTAGCCAGCGCAGCTATCCTGATTGGTCTCGACGACCCCGACGATGCCGCTGTGGTCACCGTGCCGCCTGGCCTGGCCATGGTGCACACCGTCGATTCCTTCACCGCCCTGGTGGATGACCCCTTTATCTTTGCCCAAATCTGCCTCAAGCACTGTCTCAGCGACCTCTACGCCATGGGTGCCCAGCCCCACACCGTGCTGGCTACGGTGCAGCTGCCCTACGCCACCCCCGCCAAACAGAGCGAACTGCTCTACCAAATTTTGGCGGGCACCTATAGGGGCCTGCTGGCCAGCCAGACTCCCCTGGTGGGCGGTCACAGTTCCGTTGGCCCCCAGCTCACCCTGGGCTTTGCCTGCAACGGCGTGGTCGACCCAGCCCAGCTCCTTCGCAAGGGCGGTATGCAGCCGGGGGATGCGCTGATTCTCACCCAGGCCCTGGGCACGGGGACGCTGTTTGCCGCCGATATGCAGGGTAAGGCCAAGGGCCGATGGATCGAGGGGGCGATCGCCGCCATGCTCACCCCCAACCAGGCCGCTGCCGATAGCTTTCGCGCCTATGGGGCTACCGCCTGCACCGATGTCACCGGCTTTGGCCTGGCCGGGCACCTGCTGGAAATGGTGCAGGCTTCGGCAATGGTGGCCAGCGTCACGATCGAGGCCCTGCCGGTGTTGCCCGGTGCCGCCGACACCCTGGCCGCCGGTATCGTCAGCACGCTCTATCCCCAAAATCTCCAGGCCGCCGCATTCATTGACCCGGCCCAAACGGGTCACCCCCGCTACCCCCTGTTATTTGACCCCCAGACCGCTGGCGGCTTGCTCGCTGCGGTACCTGCCGCCGCCGCCGCCGCCTGCTTGGCTGACCTGCACCGCCAGGGCTATGCTGCTGCTGCGATCGTCGGCCAGGTGCGCGATCGCTCAGACGCTCACTATCCCCTAACCCTGAGCCTGGAACTCTAGGCGAAGGTGCAGGCTCCCCAGGGGTGAGGTATTGCTGACAGCAATCATAGCCAGCCTCGGTTGCGCAGGTTTTGCACGTCTTGCTCGAAGTCTTCGACATCGTAGTGGATGCAGATATTGCGATCGGCTAGGAGTTTTTGAAAGTCGATATTGATAAATGACCCTATAGCCTGAACTTTTGCCTTTTTGAATGGTGCTCTTTTTGACGCGAACTTTGAAAACAGTGTAGTGCTTTGTCAATGGTGAAATTTAGGGTGTGACTGATCTTGTAATGGGCTTCCTGCGGTGCATTGCTTCGCGAATGCACCCTACAAGACCCTAAAAATTAAGCTTGACGCTGCAGTAGGTTGACCCAGGAATTTGATCGCCAGGACAGTTTCCTCTTTCGAGGTCATCGAACAGCGGTTGTAGATCAGCCCGGATATTGCGATACCGCTTGGCTAACTTGCGAAGTTGTCCTTGAAAATCGGGGGTGACTAAAATTTGAATGGATGGAGCGTCAGTCATCAATGCCATCCCAGAGTTCAGAGATGGGCTTCAAGTTGTCTGCTTCGGCTTGCTGTAGGGAGATCCGCAAATGGGCAAGGATGAGTTCATTGGGGTCGTTGTCAGGGTCGATTGGGGGAGTGAGAATACCGCGATCAACGAGAATTTGGTAGAAATTGTCTACGTCTATTGCTATGACCTGAGCCGCCTGCTCGATGAGCAGGATGTTTTGCTGAAAGAGCGCGTTGGCACAGCCTCTCCAAAGGAGAATCGCAACTTCTCGGCGCAGGTCTGGTTCTGTGATGGCTAGGTTGTCAGGCAGGTCAATGGTGATTTGCATGGTTTTGAGTCCGCTTAGTTCAATGATGCTTACTTCACATCTTCGCTCGCGCCTTTGCCCCAGGGTTTAGATTGCTGGAGATGGTTACCTGTGCGCAAATCGGCTTCAGTCAGTGGGATATCGTCTGGTAAATCTAGTGTAATTTGCATAGCTCAAGCTTCGTGATTATTTTTACTAATTTTTAGACCCTATAGACTGTGCCTTATATTCATGGATTTTGATCTTCTCTCGACAGTGACAAGATGCGGTTATACAACTGAACACTGACACGAAATCCAGCTTGGTTGATCAAGGCATTCATGACAGGCTGAACC
>Ga0169931_10010929_pt1 | contig 12876 bp, 14 predicted proteins | sample Kivu_15m_20L_FD_129675 | JGI IMG/M metagenome (GOLD analysis project Ga0169931, IMG submission 129675) | Freshwater microbial communities from Lake Kivu, Western Province, Rwanda to study Microbial Dark Matter (Phase II) - Kivu_15m_20L... | ecosystem: Environmental > Aquatic > Freshwater > Lake...
CAACAAGAAAATTTCCCTCGCCGGTTAGCGGATCTTCGGGATTTACCGCAATGCTTCTCCCTTCCCGTGTAATCAAGGCGATAAACTCTTCCAGCGTATATGGGGAAAGGCCGAATCGGGTCGGGTTGTTGTAAGTTACATAGCCTCTGGGAATTGACCGAATCTTCTCTAGGTAGCCGGCTTGCTCCTCCCGGTCGATTTCGGAGAGCGCATAATTGCTGATGACCAGGTCATATGTCCGGAGCTGATCGAGTTCATCATGCGAAATGCAAGCCAGGGGGGAAATTTCAAAAACCTTGAGATATTTCGAGAAAAGAGCAAGGCATTCAGGGAGGTCGACATTCGTGTATGAGGCAAAACCTGCCGTATCATAGACCATTTTACATTGTCCTCCATACCCACCGCCGATCTCAAGGATATTCATTTGGGCAAGTTGTGGAAAAAGAGACACCAAGTCACCGGCAATTTTTAAATATCGAAGCGTTGTCGGTGCAATCGAGCCAATCAGAGGGAAATCGCAAGGGATCGGATTTCCCACCCGATCCTGAGCGGAAATTTGGGCGAACCGGTTGATTATCAATGGATATTCGCGCTCAATTTTCTCAAGGAACTGAATTCCCATTCCGTAAGAGACATGCTCCATCATGGATTGGATGGGGCCGGAGCGTCGAAAATTTATGAAGGCATTTTCGTCTTTTCCTGCGAGTGCGCAAAAACGGACGTAATCTTGGCACGCGACCTGGGTTACGCTTTTTCCCTCTGCAAAGGAGACAATTGCACATAAGACAGCAAGATAGAGGCGCGGCTTCATTTCCATGCTCCTGTTGCGAAGTATACCGAGAGTGATTCAAAAATTCGGATATGGCAAGGAGGCGCCCGCCATTTGAACCAGGCGGAGCCGGCGCTGAAACAGCCCAACCTGAAAGGGTTGGGCGATGCAAGCGGGATCAAATGCCGTGGCTGACCGACGCAGCCAAAACCAATTTTTGAATCACGAGCGGTATATAGCAGTATGGCGATCCTCCCTTTTTGGAAAAGAAAATTTTTCGCATTTACAATATTTTCCTTGGATTGGATACTGCCCGGCATCCAACAGGGAGTTTTTCCATGCGCTCTTATCATTTCATTGCCGCGCTAATCCCCTTCGGGGCTTTTTGCGATCCGCTTCCCAAACTCTCCCAGTGGGGCAGCAATGTACATTCCCAATTCGGGGAAGACGGGATCATCCAAAAGATTTTCGAAGTCATCGGAACGGGGTCAAAAATTGCCGTCGAGTTCGGCGCTGCGGACGGGTTCAATTGCTCAAACACAGCTAATCTTTGGTCCAAAGACCCGGATTGGAAGGGAGTCTTAATTGAAGCCGACCCTCGGCTGATCGATTCGCTGAAGGCAAATACCGCTTCCTATAATTGTATCCCGCTGCACAGGAAAATTGGCCTAAACGGACCTGATTCGATCGAATCGATCCTGCAGGAAATCGGCATAGGCAACGACATTGATTTGCTCTCGATCGACATCGACGGCAACGACTACTATGTGCTGATGAGTTTGGATCGGCTCCGCCCCCGGATCCTCATCTGCGAATACAACCCGTCTATCCCAGCCCATCTGGACGTCTTTCCGGAGCCGGACAATTATATCGGATGCTCTGTCGCCGCTCTGCAGAGAGCGGCAGCGGAAAAAGGGTACTCGCTTGTGGCCATCACCGATACCAACTGCTTTTTCGTGCAGAATTCGGACTATCCGAAATTTTCAGGATACGACACCGACCGGGAGCATATCCGCATCGACCGCTATATCTCCTATGTCATCAGCGATTACTCGGGCAATTACAAAGTGGTGGGCCAAGGGGATTTCATCCAGCCCTGGGGATGGGCAGGAAACCCGACTCCCTATCCGGTACAAGGGAATATCAAAGACCTAAACCGAACCGTCAACCAAAACCGATGAGGACTTCATGCGATCCATATATCCGCTTCTTACAGCGCTCTGTTCTCTTTCCGCATTGACCGCCCAAGTGGCCGGGCAGCAAACGGGTTATTTCCCGCCCAAGGGATACTTTTATTTCGGCTACCCTCATGAAATCTTGGAAAAAATCGCACCTTACTTGCCCGAAGATCCTGTGATCGTCGACGCGGGCGCCTACGACGGGAAAGACGCCAAGCGCTTGGCAAATCGTTGGCCAAAAGGCAAAGTCCATTCATTTGAGCCTGTCAGAGAACTTTATATCGATGTAGCGGCCAATACAAAGGGCATCGAAAATATTTCGGTGTACCACCTGGCTCTTGGCGGCCAGTCGGGCAAGGCCGTGATGCATATTTCCCGGGAACCCCATGACCTCGAACACGTTTCGATGTCCAGCTCCCTTTTCACCCCGAAGGAGCACTTGAAGTACGCAGACGCCCTCTTCCGTGAAACGCAGGAAGTAGATGTCATCACGCTCGACGACTGGGCTGCTCAAAATGGCTTAGAAAAGGTCGATATGCTTTGGCTCGACATGCAGGGAGCTGAGCTCGATGCGATGAAAGCGGCGTCCAAACTGCTCCCCAAGGTTTCCGTGGTAATCACGGAAATCGAGTTCGTTGAAGCCTATGCCGGCCAGCCGCTCTACTACGAGATTCGGGAATGGCTTGAGAGCCAAGGGTTTGCCCTGATCGGCGGAAGTTTCCACTTCCCCAGGCAAAAACATGAATGGTTCGCAGACGGTTTTTTTGTCCGAAAAGAACTCATTCGGGAATAGCTAGCTTCAGGGTAAGGCCCGGCCTGACAGCCGGGCTGAGCGGCTATTCGCCTTTCCAGTTTTTGGGGATCGCTACGTATTTTCCGTGGCTTGATCGGTGCTTCGGAATCAGGTAGTGGGAGGAATATTCCGAGAAAACTTGTTCCAGGCCCGGTTTAAAATAATCATAGCAGCAAATATTGCCGCCATAGCCATCCCAATCGATATCTAGTCTTCCGGGAACTTGCACATCGTCGATCACAATCACGCAATTATCTTTATGCGTTTTCGAAATTTCATTCAGCTCGTCGAGAAGGGGCCAATAGGAATCCCAATGGGCATCGAGATAGAATAGGATCCTCTTGCCTTCTAATGACGGAAGAATCTCTTTCAAGACTTTTTCGGAGCTGCCAAGATGGCACTGCACATTTGAGTACTTTTGGAGTTTATGGGAGGCTTTGGAGCAGGAGTCTCTTGAGATTTCAATCGTATGGACTTGATCAAAGCATTGGGCAAAGAAAACAGTCGAGCAGCCTTGGCATGTCCCCGTTTCGACCACTGCATCGATCGCATACGCATCTTTTAGCCAGTAAAAAAACGGCACCATTTCAGGGGCCGAATTGAACGCAGCGAGTCCGCGCTCGTATGCGATGTCGGCGAACTGTTTCGTCCACTCCGAGGGCACATCGTAGTACCCATCGTGATACGGGCGGTCGGCAAAATCCATCTTCTCGGGCAATACGGTCCCGAGAACGGCGGCGGCCAGTGTCAATGCAATCATGATCTATCCTCCAAAAGTATATTCAAATATTTTACCTACGTCGAATGCTCAAATCGGTTGTGTCGAGATCCGGGTTGAAAAGCCCCACCCACTGGCTTAAATTCGAACTCGATCCGACGAAACGATCCGTCTTTGATAGCAAGAGGCAGTCGATAAGAGCCTCGCGCCCCTGTAGAGAGCGGCTGTAGGATGAATCCTTGTGCAGCGGGTATTGCGTGTAGGTGCGGTGGGCGTTTTTCTGGCACAAAATGCGCCCGGGATACCGCGCCTCCATAAAATCGAGAAACTGCTGCTCGTCGGTTGCAACAAAGATCCGGTAGTCGCCGCGGCCCTCAATTTTGCGATTCACCGTTTCGGCAAAGGTTTCATAGGGAATTCTGGTGTATTGGTTTTCCCAAATCCAGTCGGTTCCCCGATAATGGACTCCGATGACGAATTTTCCCTCGAAAGCCTCTTTATAAAAGGACTCAACCTCGTCTAGAATTTCTTGCTTGATCCGGATATATTTTTGGATCAGATGGAACGGCTCATGCCGGCCGCTGTAAAATTCCCGCAAAGGGACGTTCGGAATGCAATCGTAGATGCAAACGGAGCATCGGTCCTTTTTAGCCCCGAGACGGATCGGCTCGCAGTAATATTCCCACCAGTTGCTCCCTCGGCCTTCCTCATAGTAAACCCCTTCAGATCCGAAAGCGACTTCCAGACCGTCGATCAACCCCTTGTCGTAGGCATTCACCGCAGCCAGCACATCGGCAAAGGAGCTAAAAAGACCGGCGCCAATCCGCGAGATCATTATAGCGTAGTCGCCGGCAAAGAGCGGGATAGAGGCGAGGAATGGGAAGAACCATCTCATATTTCAAACGGGGGCGGCAGGGCTGTTTCTTTGGCCTCATCGATGAGTTTTAGCCAATAATCGATGTAGAGCTTCTCCTTTCGGAAAGGCCGGCTCCGGATCCGTTCATAGGATTCATTGAGGAATTGTTCCGTGACCTCGTCCCAATCCTTGACGATCAAGACCGGAAGGTCTTTGAACATCCGGTCGCTTGCCGAAGTCTTGAGAATCGGAATCGCCCCTAGATAAAGGCACTCCCAAGTCCGGTGGCAATCAAGCCCGTTTCCCCTCGGCGAGATGACGTATTTCGACGATGCGACGTCCTGCAAATAGGCAGGGTAGGGCTTTCCCCGGCTTTGCGTGACGAATGACCTTGTCATAAAAAAGCGGATCGCCCGGTCCCTTTCCGGATGGGTTTTGGATAGGTTGAGGTATACGAGCTTATCCTTCGGGTATTGGTCTAGGGAATGGACGGTCCGGTCGATAATCGATAGATCCTTCTGCGATGTGTAGAAATTGCCCAGGCCGATCGGGATCGGGATCAGCTTGGGATGGACGCACCCCTCGACATTTTGCGAAAACCAGGCGATCAGCTTGGGGTCGTCGAGGTACTTTGCATGAGGACCGGGCACCGGATAGTCCCGGTTGTGAGTCACAAGGACGTATCTTCCCGGGAGCCGGTCGTGGTAAAGCCGGAAAAAATCATCCATCACATAAGGCCCTACGAAGATCGCGCTCCGATCCGGAATTTCTTCCGGATGGTCCAGCGTTTCATTCGTCTCATCCATAATGACATCGCAATGCGCCCGGAAAGCGTCCCCTGTAATGTAGGGCGGACAGGCTCTTCTGTAAGAGGGAGTTAGGAGGATTTGATATTCATGCGAAGCTCTCTCTTCCGGGGTGTGGGAAAAGAGAGTTAGAGTGGCAAAACACATAATAAAGAGAGTCTGGAGCATTAGTAGTGCTCCTTGAGGACGACATCGAGCACGTAAGGAAACCAGCTCGATTTATTGCTGACGACTCGAACCCGGTCAATCTCCCAGGGGCAAGCGAGCTCTGAATCAGGCTTATGGCCGCAGTCATGGATCGGATAGATCACCATGTCGAAATCGCCGACGCAGGAGGCCATCATCGAAAAACTGGACTGGGTCGAGATGAGAGCGTCGAACTTTTGCATCGCGAAAAAGTCTTGAATCACGTAATCGACGTCTACGTTTTCGTGGACTGCGACGTCGAATACAATATCGTCTCCCTTGAACGCCTCTTTAAAAATCTCCAAAATTTCCAGAGGCTTTTTCGTGTCGGTAAAAAGAAAGACGTGCATCGGCCGTTTCAGGTTATACTCGTAAATCCTCCGAATCTGCCGCTTATGGTAGGCCAGATTTGTTTGTTTCAGCGGAAATCCTTCCCTGTTATCCCCCCCGCTGTAGGTACGGACGTGGTCGGCGACATTCAGCCGCCCCGGTTTTGTCAGATCCGGGATCGGGATCTTCGGCTGGCAGCTTTTCCGGAAATAATCGGCAAACCCGGGATCGTGCCAAGCGATATTCATGCAAATGGCCCAGTCGGTGTTCGGCCGATCCCATTCCGATAGATCCAGCGGTTTGTAATCGTAGATGTATAGGGTCGGAGGAGTTTGGCTATCCCTGATTTGGCGGAAAAACTCTTTCAAATCAGCCCCGGTACGGATATAGAACTTTTTCGGGTAGCGCCATTGGTGTTCCGCAAAGGGTTTTGCCTCATAATCCACCGTCAAGAGATCGCTGTAGAGAAACGGTTTCCAAAGCAACGGGACCGAGGTGATATAGCTCAGATAACGGGCCTGTCCGTAGATAATCATTTTATCCCCGAACCGCTCTCCGCCCTCATAGGTAATCGCGTGGGCTGAGAGATCGAAGAGAGAGCCGAGGAATGTGAGAAAAAATGAGAGGAACCTCAACGCCCTTTTGATATCAGTCAACATATTTTACACCTTTTTCATTCTAAGACCGCGATCAGAATGTCTCTAGCCTGATACCCGGTCGCAAAGGAAATCCGATAGCGCGGATTGATCTCGTAAATCTTGTCGAGTATAGCCTGGAGCGGGATCTCGTCGAACTCGCTCGTTCCAAAAAGGCGCACGTCGTCGATCAGGATCGTATGCGTTTTGACCGGATGGCGCCGGATCGCTTCCAGCTCCCCGAGGATCGGCGTATTCGTTTCTCCCCTCCCCGTCCCCCCGCCGGAAAAATGGCCATCGAGCCAAAATGTGATCGGCTCGACGATCTCTCGAATCACATCTTCGAGGACTGTTGCGGAATCGCCCAGGAAAAGATGGACGTTCGGACTCTTTTTGAACTTCTCTTTGCATTGAAGGTAGTATTCTTCGGAAATCTCGATCGAATGAATCTCCTCGAACCCGGCCGAGAGCGCTTTATCGATCCCCTCTCCTTCGTAGGAGCCGGTTTCGACGAAATGCCGGTTTTTGAATCCATTGAAAAAGCCGGGTTTTGCCACTGAGAATAAGAGAGTTGGAATCAGAAGAAAGAAAATGCGCATTTAGGTCTCTTTGTATGAGTCGATGAGTTTTGTCCAATAGTCGATATCGAGTTTGTCCAAGTAGAACTCTTCTCTTGAAAACTCATCGTATTTCTCTTCCAAAAACTCTCCCGTAACGTTTTTCCACCGTTCGATGATCAGGATGGGAAGATCGGCGTAGAGGCCGTCTAAAGAAGAGGTCCTTACGACCGGGATCGTCCCCATGTAGAGGCTCTCCCAGATCCGGTGAGTGTCGAGGGCATTGCCCCGAGGGGCGATTTCGAACATCGCCGCGCCGATATCGGCAAGATAGAGGCGGAATGGTTTTTTGGGAGGTTTGCTGCAAAAGGGGGCGGCGGAAAACTGGCGGTAGACCGGCATCCGCTCTTCCGAGTTCGTCTGAATGGTGAACTGCATGTGGGCGAGATATTTCTTTCCCCGTTTTTCGAGCCTTGCTTGTTCGAGCATATCGACGTTGCCGTGCTGCCAGCACGAGTTGGCGATCCCCATCGGGATGGGGTGCATCTTGGGATGGGCCTGCCCGTCGAAATTTTGGCCGAACCAGGCGATCAGCTTTTCATCGTCGAGATATTTTGCAAACGGCCCCGGCGTCGGCGCGTCGCTGTTGTGGGCGATCAGGATGTAGCGGACCGGAATCCGAGGGTGGATTTCCTCGAAAAACTCTCCCAGGAAATCGGTTTTGACGAAAACGACCCCGGAGGGTTTGACTGAAGCGGGATCGAGCGATTTATCCACTTCGTCATAGGCATAATCGCTATACCAGCGGAAAGCGTCCCCTGAAACATAGGGAGGACGATACGGCCGTCCCGGGGCGTCCGGGACGGCAAAAAGAAGCCAAGGTAAAAGGATTAATAGGAGACCGTTGCATAACCCGCTTTGCGGGGCAAATTCGATGATTTCAAAGCCGGGTCGGTTTTTCGCAAATCGAACATATGCGAGTGAGTATAGGCGATTTGCGAAAAATCCGAATCCGGCGAAGAAAGCGCGGATTTGCCCACAAATGGGGTTATGCAACGGTCTCGAAATACCCTTTTTCAAAGCCTAGCCTTCTCCTCGTCTATGAGTTTCAGCCAGTAATCGATCGTCGATTTTTCCATGTTGTAGGTCCCAAAGCTCATTTCCTGGTATTTTTCATTGAGGAAATCTTCCGTAATCTCTTTCCAATCTTGGACGATCAAGACGGGCAGATCCTCGTAAAGGACATCGAGCTGAGATGTTTTGACAATCGGGATCGTGCCGACGTAAATGCACTCCCAGAGGCGGTAGGTATCCCAGGCAAACCCTTTTGGGGCGATTTCGAACTTCGATGCGGCGACGTCGAAGAGGTATTTTTCAAAGGTCTTCTTGATCGTCCGGTACATGAATGGGGATTGGGAAAAAAGGCGGAACACTTCCCACCGCTCTTTGTAATTCGTTTGGATCGTAAATCCCATGTGGACGAGATGCTCCTTTTCAACGTGCGCATCCCTGACTTTACGGATCGAATCGCCGTTGCCGTTCGGCCAGGACATCGTCGCCATTCCCATCGGGATCGGGCGCATCTTCGGGTGGGCGTAGCCGTCCCAATTCTCCCCGAACCACGCGCCGATCTTGGGGTCGTCAAGGAACTCTTTAAAGGGGCCCGGCACTTCATCATCGCTGTTGTGGGTTATGAGGATGTATTTGTAGGGAATGTGCGGGTGGATCTTTTCGAAGAAATCCTTGAGTTTCACGGCCTGCACGAAAATGGCGCTCCCGTGCATGACTTCGGCCGGCTCGAACTCCGTATCGGTGTCGTAGGCAAAATCGCAATAGGTGCGGAATGCGTCTCCCGAGATAAAGGGAGGGAACACGCGATGGTGTTCAGGCAAAGGAACCGCGTATCCGAAAACGGCAAAAAGAAGAGAAAAGACACAAGCGAGTCTTGTCATGGGTGGATCCTCCTGGAGTCGAATTGTTTTAGGTTTTTACTGTGGATGTGCAGGTTGGCGATCGGATATTTCTCGTTTTTGTAGGCCATCATCGGGACGAGCCTCCCTTCTGCATCCGCTTCCCAAGAATACTGGAAGTCGGATGGGTTGACGACGCACGATTCGTTGATGAAGCCGGGAGCGGAAGGGCCGTTCCTTGGGTCGATCCCCCCGAGATACTGTCCGAGCGCCGCCGCGTCGAAGACGAGCCGAAGCTCGTTGAAATGTTTTGAATAATCCTCCGGCCGGCCGGCGCGATGGCCGTGCGGGCTGACAAGCGGCCGGTCGCTTCCGTAAGAAGGCATCACGATCGGCAAGTTGTCGATGTAGGCTCCGTCATCCATCCCCTTGAACTCGGCCAAAAACTCCATGTCGTTGAAGTTCAATCGCGATTTGGTCGCAACGAAATGGAGAAACCGCTCCAATGGAGCCGTATCCGAGATGTACATGCAGCCGGCGATGCAGCGCTTGTCATTATCGAACGTAGCAGCGATCTTGCCCTGATAGAACTCTTGGAAAGCGGGCAGGGTTTTGGATACGTCGAAGTAGAGCATGTTGTCGTATTCGAGATGAAAGACATCGGTTAGCTCCTTTTCCTGCATGAGAGCGCAAAGGTAGAAAAACCGCTCCGTCGCAAACATCCAAAACCCGTCGCGGGACGTCCGGTCGAGGCGGGAGAGCCTCCGGAACGTCTCGTGAGCCACCGTGCGGGGAAGCGATTCCGCCGGGACGAGGATCGCGCGGCTCTCTTTCAGTTCGTCGGGAATGCGGCCCAGAGCGGCTTGGTTGGCGATTAAATAGATCGGGGAATCAGGATTGAAATAACGCGCCTGGGTGATCGCAGCCGGCAGGTAGCCGGGAATTTTGGGACCTAAGTGCACGTACACGATCGAAAGGGCATTGAGAGATGCGGCAATATAGAGGCAGGCGGCCAGAATCCATTTCTTCATTCATTTCCTCGAGGGTACACCATCTTAGGTATCAGGGTTTTATTCGTGATATGCAAGTTGTTGAGCTTGAATTTCCTATCTTTGTAGATCAAAAACGGGATCTCTCGTCCGCAAGAGTCGGAGCCCCATTCGAGGCCGCATCTAGACATCTGGAGCATGCTGGAAGGGTGGATCCTGCCCGGACCCGAGTCGGGGTTTGCATGATATGTTGAATCATCCCCTCCAACAAAAATTCCGCAGCAGGCGGCGTCGAAAAGCGACTGGAATTCCTCAAAATGGTTTGCGTAGGATGCCGATTCTTTTGAAACAAAACCCGAGAGCGTCGCAAGAGGCTGATAGTCCCGGACGTACTCCGGCGGGATAGTCGGCAAGTGGGCGATGAAGATGCCCCCGTGGTCTTCCTTGAACTTGGCGAGCGAACTCATGTCAGTCTCTTCTTTCGCTGCCCGGAGGTTGATATAGCGCAGCATCTCGTCCAGCGGCCGGACGTCCGGGATGTACAGAATTCCGGGAACGCACCGTTCGTCTTCTTCGAACGTCGCCCCGATCATCTGCCGATAATGAGTCTGGAACGCAGGGAGCAGCTCATTCAAATCGGCATAGAGAAGCACATCGTTTTCGAGGTGGATGACGTCGGTGAGGTTCCGCGAGCGCATCAGTTCCTGGACGCAGAAAAACCGCTCCGTGGAATAAAACCATAACCCATTGGCCGATGAGCGGTTCAGCCTTGAGTGGCTGCGAAAAAATTCATGCTCTCGGCTTGTGGGGAGCGATTCGGCGGTAATCAGCGTCGCTTCGATTTTCTGATCCGTTCTCCAAAGCGCATCTTGGCTTCCAACGAGATAGATCGGGCAATCGGGGTTGAATTTCTTGGCCTGCGCAATGGAATAAGCCACGTGCTGAGGGAGCGATTTACCCAAATGGACGAATACGATTGCAGGAGCAGCGCTTAAGGAAAAGGAAGAGATCAGGAGGAGAAAGACCCAGTACATACGCGCCTAAAAATGAGGAATCAATTTACAAAATTCCTCATTTCATTCAAATTTTTTTTCTATGCTCCGGCATCTTCCCTTTTTCCTATTGGGAGCGCTTCCCCTCTTTAGCCATACCGGCGAGGTGGAAGAGAAGATCCGCTCCCATTTCTATGGCCCAGGGCTCGAGTCGCTAGCTGTTTCGGATTGGACTTTCCCCAGTCGCGAGGACTACCTCCTCGTCCAAAGCCAAATTACAAAAAACTATCAGCATACGCTGTTTTCCCCTATCGATTCGCGCCCGTTTGCAACGTATCCGCTCAACACGGAACTTTACTGCTGGATCAGCTACAGAATGGGAAAAATCCGCCTGCTGAGCGACGATATCCCGGAGCCGGTTTCCGAGACGATCTATTTCAACGGCCAGCCGGAAAATAAGGACAAATGCATCATCTGTTATGTAAGTTCCCACCTCGTCGGGTCGGGAAGCGACTTTCCGCGAGGGCTTCGCTATCTCATCGAGTCGCTCAAGACTTTCGGGTTCGACGGACATCTCCTCTATCGGATGGGAGGGTGGCCGAGCATAAAGCGGGAGCGTCTGAAACATGCGGACGTCCCTTATGCCTTCAAGCCGTTCCTCTTCGAAGAAGCCCGCGATTTGGGCTACAAGAAGATCCTTTGGCTCGACGCCGCATCGATTCCGGTGAAAAGCTTGGCTCCGATTTTTGCATTCCTTGAGGAGCGCGGCTGCTGCTTTTTCGCTTCTCCCTATCAAAAGGACGTTCAATTACGAGAGGTTTTAGACCGCAGATACATCTTAGACTCATTGCATGTTTCGAGGCTTTGGGGAATCAAGAACCTTTTAACCCAGGTTGTCGGGATCAATATGGAAAATCCAAGAGCCAGCCTCCTTCTCGACCGCTGGATCGAAGGCGCTATCGCGAAAGTCCCCTTCCTCGATTCTTCGGCCGACCAATTCGCGTTTTCCGTCCTGGCGGCAGATCTCGGCCTTTTGGAGGGCATTTTACCGACCGGTTATTACATCGAAGGTACGCGAGGAGATTTCACGCTTCCGAAACGAAGCCCGGAAGCGATCATATTCCACCAATACGACTTCTTACATCCTGACTCAAAAGTTCCTGCTGACATTTTCCACTAGAGAGCGTACGCTCAGTGGGCGTATTATTTATCAGGTTCGATTCTTTAGGAGTGCATGAATGTATCCCGAAATTCTTAACATCGAGATTTGCGATGGTTTTGAGCGGATTTTTGCGATTCGCAACGCTGGGAATATTGCTTCAATATTCTCAAGGAGCAAAACGCAAAAAGACGCCAGAAGCGCGCAAAGATCGATTATTACGAATTTCGGGAAATGATCATGGTAAGCCCCGTTTTGCCTACAACCCATCCCATGATACGGATCACGACTTCAAACGAAGTCCGTTTTCAAGACAAAATGAAGAATATCGACCTCGACGAGATGGTGGTCACGGCGGGCAAAACCGCAAGACTTGCAACAAACGGCCTTGGCCCCTGTTTTGCCGTTTGCGCAAGAGGCTGGACGAAGAAGCTGACTCCAGTTCTTGCGATGTGGCATAAATCTCCCTTTTCGGATGGACTCTTTCGATCTGGATTTCAGTCTATGGAGGAAAAGATGGTTGCCGACTACTCCTGCCTTCCCGAGTCGATTGAAACATACATCATCGGGGGGTATGACGCATTCACCGACTTGGACGATGATGAGCTTCCAAGCACTGAAGCGGAGGAAGAAGCTATGATGAGATACCAAAAGAGGGCGAATATCTGCGGAAGTTTATTCCGCTTCGCAAAGCCTCCGGATGAAGCCTTGAACGTCGTATTGACGCCGAACTGCATTTTTGTGAGCAAAGAAGAAATCTTCGATGCGCTTTCCGATTGCGGTCAAGCTACTGATTCTTCTATCGAAAATGATGACGATCTTTGGATGCTTAGCCACTGAACCTATCCAAGTAAAAAGTTTCAGTCGGTTTTCGTGTTCTTTTGAGCCGCTTTTCGACTTCAAAATCGGGGGGTAATATCGACCCGAAGTATATGACCCCCCCGATTTTGAATCGAAAAGCGGCCAAAATAATCACGAAAACCGACGAAAAATTTTAC
>Ga0169931_10010930_pt1 | contig 12876 bp, 10 predicted proteins | sample Kivu_15m_20L_FD_129675 | JGI IMG/M metagenome (GOLD analysis project Ga0169931, IMG submission 129675) | Freshwater microbial communities from Lake Kivu, Western Province, Rwanda to study Microbial Dark Matter (Phase II) - Kivu_15m_20L... | ecosystem: Environmental > Aquatic > Freshwater > Lake...
CGCCCGTCGCCGAGGATGGCGACCGCGGCGCGGAAGGCCCGCATCCGAAAGTCGTCGTCGCCCGCGCCCGCACGGTCGACGCGGTCGAGGAACGCGGCCACGTCGAGCAGCCGCGCACGGTGCTCCATGAAGTACGCGTCGACGACCTGCGCGCGGGTCATCGGCGTGCCGCCGCCATTCGCGCCTGATGCCATGGGGTGAAGTCTAGGTGGAGGCCGCGTCGAGCACTGCGCGGCGCAGGAGCGACGGGTCGATCGCGTGGACGTCGGCGCCCTCGCCGATCGCGCGCAGGAGCGTGACGGTGAGCCGGCCGCCGAGGTGCTCGCGGAACTCCTCGAGGCCCGCCTCGACCGCGCCGAGGTCGTCGAGCATGGGGTGCGAGGTCGGAAGACCGAGCGCGCGCAGCACGGCGACGACGCGCGCACCCGACGCCGCGTCGAGCAGCCCCGCGTGCACCGAGTACGTCGTGTCGACCGCGACGCCGATCGCCACGGCCTGACCGTGCGGGAGCTCGCCGTCCGTCATCCCCTCGAGCCGGTGCGCCAGCCAATGCCCGAAGTCGAGCGGGCGCGCGCTGCGCACCTCGAACGGGTCGCCGCCGAGCACGATGTGCCGGTAGTGCAGCTCGGCGCTGCGCACAATGACCGGCATCGCGGCGGCCATGTCGCGCGCGCGGATGGCCGCGGCGTCGCGCTCGATCCGCGCGAACAGCTCCGGGTCGCGCAGGAGCGCGATCTTCACCGCCTCGCTGAAGCCGCCGATCCAGCTCCACCCCGGCGAGGACTCGAGCAACGCCTCGTCGCAGACCACCGAATGGGGCACGGCGAACGCCCCGACGAAGTTCTTCTTCCCGCCGGCGTTGATCCCGTTCTTGACGGCCATGCCCGCGTCATCCTGCGCGAGCGTCGTGGTGGGCATCCGCACCAGGCGGCACCCGCGGTGCGCGATCGCGGCGCCGAAGCCGACGGCATCGAGCGCCGCCCCGCCGCCCACCGCGATCACGCAGCTCTGGCGGTCGATCCGGTGCGCGTCGACGGCGCGCACCACGCGCTCGGGCACCTCCATGGAGCGCTTGCACCGCTCGCCGCCGGGAACCTGCTCGACGCACGCGAGCTCGGGCATGCCATCGCGCGCACGCAGGTACGCCGTCAGGCGCGCGCCGAGCTCCGGGTGCGCGGCCGCGACGCCCTCGTCAATGAACGCGATGCAGCGCGCCGAGCCAGCCAGCGCGTCGGCGAGCGATGGGTTGCCTGCGTCGAGCGCGCCGCGCGTGAACGTCACCCGGTGCCGGAAGGGCACCGAGAACGGGACGTCGAGGGTGGCCGGGACGTGGGCGTGCCGCATCGTGGACAGCGCATCGTAGGTCCGCAAGCACACCCGGCCCGGCCGCTTCGCGGCACGGACCGGGGTCGTGGGGGCAAGGGATGTTCCGTGACTTCAGCCGGGCATGACCATGCGCGGCGCGTCGTCGAGCATGGCCTTCACCTCGAGCGGCGATCCGCCGCGCATCACCTCGACGACGCATTCGGTGCCTGGCTTGCAGAGGCGGATCTGGCGCATCACGCGCCGCATGTCGGGGGTCTCGGTCCCGTTGACCTTGACGATCACGTCGCCGGGCTCGATGCCCGCGCGTGCCGCGGGACCGTCTTCCACCACGGACGCGACCAGCACGCCGGCGGCGGCGACCGTGCCGGAGGCGCGGCGCGCGGACACGGGCCGCATCTGCACCCCGAGGAACCCGCGCGCCGGCGCGCTTCCGGCGATGATCGAGTCGACGACGTCGCGCGCCAGGGTGGCGGGGATCGCGAAGCCGATGCCGTCCGAGCCGCCGCTGCGGCTCTCGATGGCGGTGTTGATGCCGACCACGCGCCCGTCCATGTCCACGAGCGGGCCGCCCGAGTTCCCGGGGTTGATCGTGGCGTCGGTCTGCAGGTAGCTCTCGAGCGGGCTGAGCCCGACCTCGCGGCCCTTCGCGCTGATGATGCCGGCCGTGACGGTGTCGCGCAGGCCGAACGGGGCCCCGAGCGCCAGCACCCAGTCCCCGACCTCGGCCGCGTCGCTGTCGCCGAAGGCGATCGGGACGAGGTCAGGCAGGTCGACCTTCAGCACGGCGAGGTCGGTCTCGGCGTCGGACCCGACGAGCCGGGCGTCGGACTCGCGGCCGTCATGGAGCTTCACGCGGATGCGGCCTCCCATGCGCACGACGTGGTTGTTCGTCACCACGTGGCCATCGTCGCTCACGATGAAGCCGGTGCCCATGCCCCGTGGGACCACCTCGATGGAGACCACCGAGGGTGCCGCATGCTTGGCGACGGCACGGAAGGCGCGCGAGAGGTTCCTGGCGTGGCTCACCGCCTCCTGCACGTCCGGGGGCAGCGTCTGCCCTGAACCGGACGGCAGGCCGTCCGCCCACACAGCGGACGAGGAGGCGAGGACGCACGCCACGATGGACCGCGAGAGCCAGGGGTGCATGTCGTGCGTACGACCTCCCGCCGCCGCGGTTCGCGAAAAACCGGGCGGGATCGAAATTCTCATTATCAGGGCCCACGACGCCCCTTCCGACGCGACCGGTCATCCCGCGTGCGGGCGCTCGGCGAGCCGTGCCAGGAATACGCCGGCCGCCACCCCGACGTTCAGCGAATCCACGCCTTCGGCCATCGGAATCCGGGCGCGATGCGTGCATGCGGCCAGGGCGGCGTCGCCGAGGCCCGCGAACTCCGCACCCACCAGCACCGCGATGCGGCGGGGCGAGCGTCCCTCGAGCGACCGTGCGACCTCGGCGAGCGTGCGGGCCCCGTGGCCCGTGGCGCCCACCACCGCGAACCCCGCGTCGTCACGAAGCCACATGAGATCCGCGGCCCAGTCCGCGCTGCGCGCGAACGGCACGCGCAGCGCATGACCGCAGCTCACGCGAAGGCTCTTGCGGTACAGCGGATCGTGGCACGAAGGTGAGAGCAGCACGCACGCGCACCCGAAGGCCGCGGCGTTGCGGAAGAGCTGCCCGATGTTGTCGATGTTGTTGACGTCCTCGATGGTGAGGACCAACGCATCACCCGCGGCCGGCACCACGTCGCGTACGGCGCGCTCGGGCGGCCGGCGGCCCACCGCGAGGAACCCGCGGTGGATAGCGAACCCGACCACCGAATCGAGCACGTCGTCGGCCGCGAGGAGGATCTCGGGATCCGCGCGGCCCGCGCGCCAGGGCGCGGCCGCCCGCACCAGCGCCACCGCACGCTCGCGCTGGCGCTCGCTCGCGAGCACCGAGAGCGTCTCGACCGGCGCGCGCAGCATCGCCTCGATCACCAGCGGGCTCTCGCCGACGAAGAGCCCGGGCCGCCCGTCCGCCCCGAGTGCATCACGGTCGCGCACCGAGCGGTACGGCTCGAGCCGGGGGTCGTTCGGGTCGTGGATGAGGGACGGGCCCATGGTGTTTAAACTGCGTCCGGGATGCAATTGCGACCCCGCTCCGGCACGTGCCCGGGGACCATACCGCCATGCTTGTGCCCCTGGTCATGTTCATGCTCGCGGCGGAATCGCCGCTGCGCCACCTTGGCACCCATGCGACCGGGCTGCACGACCGGAGCGCCAGCGAGATCGCCGCATACCACGCCCCGTCGCGCTCGCTGTGGGTGGTGAACGGCGCCGCGGGAATCGACGTGATCGACATCCGCGACCCCGCGAAACCGGTGCGCATCGCCACGCACGCGATGCCCGCGCCAACCTCGGTCGCGGTGAACGGCGACCTCGTCGCCGTCGCGGTGCCCGACCAGGATGGTGGGCTGGGCCACGTGCGATTCCTGCGCCCGGACGGCACGACCATCGCCGTAGTGGAGGTGGGCCATGGGCCCGACATGTGCACGTTCACCCCGGACGGCGCGCGGCTCGTGGTGGCCAACGAGGGCGAGATGTCGGCCACGGAAGATCCTGAGGGTTCCGTGAGCATCATCGACCTGCGCGAAGGACCCCTGAAGGCCTTGGTGCGGACGGCGCGCTTCGACGCGTTCGATGACCGCCTTGCCGAACTCACGGCGGCCGGCGCGCACCTTCCCGTGCCTGGCGCCTCAGTGCAGCGGCAGCTCGAACCCGAGTACGTGTCGATCGCGCCGGACGGCCGCACCGCGATCGTCGGCCTCCAGGAGGCGAACGCGGTCGCGGTCATCGACCTCGACACAGCCACCGCGCGGCGCATCCACGGGCTGGGCCTCAAGGACTTCGCACGCTCGGGGCTCGATGCGAGCGCAGCCGATGACGCATGCGCGCCCCGCCCATGGCCGGTGTTCGCGCTGCGTCAACCGGACACCGTGGTCTCGTGGTCGGACGGCGCGAACACGTGGTTCGCGGTCACCGAGGAGGGCGAGTGGCGCGAAGGGCCCTCGTTCGACGAGCGCGCGAAGGTCGCGGGCCTCGAACTCTCCCCCGAACTGTCCGCTCGCTGCGCCGAGATCGCGGGCACGGGAGTGAACCCGAAGGACGCCGCGGCGCTCGGTGGGCTCACCGTCAGCCGGCCCGCGAGCGATCGCGACGGCGACGGTGTCGCCGAGCGCCTGGTCGCATTCGGCGGGCGCGGCGTCTCGATCTGGGAACTCCGGGACGATGGCATCGCGCTCGCGTGGGATTCGGGCGACTTGGTCGAGCGCACTGTGGCGCGCGAGGCGCCCGCGGTCGCCAAGGCGTCGGACGCACGCAGCCCCGCGCGCGGCCCCGAGCCCGAGGGGCTTGCGGTCGGTGAGGTCGCCGGGCGGAGGCTCCTCTTCTGCGGGCTCGAGCGCACCGGGGGCATCATGGCGTGGGACGTCACGAACCCACGCGCCCCCGAATTGCTCGGATGCGTGCATCGGCGCGACCCCTCGGTCGACCCAAAGAATGACCTCGCCGCGGCCGGCGACCTTGGGCCAGAGGGGCTGCTCTTCATCCCCGCGGGAGCGAGCCCGAACGGCCGTCCCATGCTGGTGGCATGCAACGAGGTGAGCGGCACGACCACGCTGTGGGAAGTGACGGTGCCCACAGGCGCACCGCCTGCCCCGCCTCCTCGGCTCGTCCCGCCCGCCGCGCCCGCGGACCTCGCGGAGCTCGTCGCGAAGGACCCGGCGACCGACGCCGCGGCCGCGGCGCGGATGCTCACCGAGAATGGCGTGGCGCGCGACCTGCGCATGCGTGCGGCGGATGCGGTCGCGAAGGCGAAGGGCACGTCTGCGCACGCAGCGGTGATGGACGCGATCGACGCGTGCGGCGGCACGTGCGGCGCGGCGCGCGACCTCCAGGACCTGCTTGCCGCCATGGCGGACGGTGTCGCGAAGGACCCGGCCGCGATCGCGCGGCTCGACGGCATGGCGGCCGAGGGCAACCCCGGGCGCGTAGCCGCGCTGCGCACGATCGCCGCGCTTCCCAAGGAGGCGCGCCCCGAGCGCTGGCGCGAGGTCGCCGTGCGCACCGTGGCGCTGAAGGCCGTGCCGGGGGCCATGAAGTACGACGTCACCGAGGTGAAGGCGGTGCCGAACGAGGTCATCCGGTTCACGCTCGAGAATGCCGACACCATGCAGCACAACCTGCTGGTGACCATGCCGGGCAAGATGAGCGAGGTCGGCGTCGCCGGCGACGCGATGGGCGAGACCGTCGCGGGCAAGGCGCGGCAGTTCGTGCCCGACCTGCCGTCCGTCATCGCCGCGATGGGGCTCGTCGACCCCGGCACGACCGGCACGCTGCACTGGGCCGTGCCGTCGAAGCCGGGCACGTACCCCTACGTGTGCACGTACCCGGGCCACTGGCGCATGATGAACGGCAAGGTCAAGGTCGCCGCGCCGGCGAAGTGACCGCGGGTCTCGTCACTCGTCCGTGGCCGGGCCGAGCGGATCCCAGATCAGCTTGTTGGTGTTCCAGTCGCCCTGCGGATGGTTCGGGTTGCGGTTGCCCGCCGAGTTGGTGGTGGCTTCCTCGTTCAGCACCCAGGCGACGTGGCCGTCGGCGAACATGATGTGCCCGCCCTTGTAGTGACGGGCGGCGAAGCGCTTCCAGTCGCTGCGGTGCCGCTGGAGGTCGTTGCCGTAGAACGGGTCCGAGTTCGGGAGCTCGTCCTTGTTCGCGCGCATCTCGAGCATGAGCACAGTGCGGTCGGAATAGGCGATCTGCGCAAGGCGCATCGCGGCGTCGGGCGAGTAGTCCTGCAGGTTCGCGTCGCGCAGCATCGTGTTGTTGAGCTGGCTGTTCGGCACGTAGTTGAAGTAGAACTGCTGGCGCACGCCGCCGGAGCCGGGCTGGCCGAAGCCCCACGGGTCCGGGTTCTCGGGGTTCGCCGACGGGTCGATGAACACCGAGTCCGAGTCGGTGAACTGGTCGACGTTCTTCTGGGCGGTGAAGGCCTCGGAGGAGATGTCCTTGTACGCGCGCTGCCCGACCATCGGGGGCACCGCGTTCGCCCAGTACTGCGGCACGGCCAGGTTGATGCTCATGCTGCTGGCCTCCTTGAGGCCTTCCCACGGCAGCCGCTCCTCGTTGATGCCGGCCCACGCGATGGTGCCGATGCCCCACTGGCGGAGGTTCGACTGGCTCTTGGTGGCGTTCGCGGTGGCGCGCACCATGCCCAGCCCCGGCAGCAGGATGCCGATGAGCAGCGCGATGATTCCGACGGTGACCATCAACTCCACGATGGTGAAGGCGCGGGTGGACGGACGTTCGTGCAGCATGGTTCCTTTTCCTTGGGGAAGGGTGATGGAGGCGCGTTCGCTTTGGGTCGGGTCAGCCGGGGGTGCCCCAGGAGCCGAGGAGGATGCCCAGGTCCTGGCCGTCGACCGTGCCGTCGCCGTTCAGGTCCGCGGCGCCGGTGCCTGACCAGGAGCCGAGGAGGATGCCCAGGTCCTGGCCATCGACCGTGCCGTCGCCGTTCAGGTCGGGCCCGCCGCTGGACGGGGCCTCGCAGCCCGAGGCGAGCAGCGCGGCGAACGACTGGGTCTCGGTCGACGCCACCGGGCACCCGGTCCACGTGTTCGGGCGGCCGAAGGTGCTCGAGGATCCCGAGTCGTCGAACCAGGCATTGCCGTCGGTGCCGCGCAGCGGGTTCTCCCGGAGCCGGCACACGTCCTCGGCGTTCACGGTGCCGCCGTTGTACGAGGGAAACCCGGCGCCCATCGAGCCCATCGTGACCGCGCCCGAGGAGTCCTTCGCGCGCAGGGACCACTTGTCGTTCGACGTCGTGAACGCGCCGGAGACGTGACCAGGCTTGTTCGAGGTCGTGAGCGACACCAGCGACACGTCCTGTGTGTTGACGTTCACCCACGTGTCGGTGGTGCCGTTGTACGAGAGGTCCGTGTTGAGCCCGCCGAGCGCGGTGGTGCGCTCGATGAAGGTCACGATCGTGCCGATGCGGAGGTCGCCCCAGAAGGCGGCGTTCGACAGCTTGATCGCGCCCGAGTACCCGGTCTCGGACCACTCGAGCGTCCAGCCGCGCACGTCGAGGTGGTCGCTGAGCACGACCAGCTCGAACCAGTTGCCGCCGTTGCCGAGCACGCGGCCGAACTGGGCGTCCGACGCGGTGCCGGGGGGCGTGTTGGCATCCTGCGCCAGGGTGCCGCCGCCGAGGAAGCGGTCGCTCTTCACGGCGTTGTACTCATTGAGCGCGATGAGCCGGCACGACGCACAGAGCTCCGCGAGCACCGGTGCCCGGAGCGCATCCATGTTCTGGCGCTTGCGGCACCCGGTGACGGTGTCCTTCCACGCGTTGGGTGCGCCGAACGACGAGTAGTTGGCGTCGTTGTAGTTCGAGAAGGTGTTAGTGTTCGGCGTCGGGTCCTCGCGGAGGGTCGGTGCCTCGTAGCTGCCGACGCAGCACAGCGTGCCGCCTGTGCCCTCGCCCATGAGCGGGATGGCCTCGGAGCCGTCGGCGCGCAGCACCTGCACCCACCAGTTCTGGTGGTCGATGTACAGCTTGTTCCCGTTCATGAGGTTCGGGAACGCCGGGAAGCTCGCGAAGTTCCACTGCGACGACACCAGTGCGGTGGACGACAGGTTGACGTTGATCCACCAGTCGCCCTGGCATGGGTCGAAGGAGAGGTCGGTGTCGAGGCCGCCCGAGGCCGTCCCGTCACGCGTGATGGTGATGATGGTCCCCGCGCGAAGATCGGACCAACGGGCGTCCTGCGTGAACGTGAATTCGCCCTGCGGCAGGTTGCCGTCCGCCCACCAGAGGGCGGTGCCGTTCGTCACCGGGAGCCCGGTGCTGCTCGGCGCGGTCGAGACCCATTGGACCTTCCAGCCACGGATGTCGGCGTGGTCGACGGTCACGACGAACTCGATCCAGTCGCCGCCGTTGCCGATCTTGCGCCCGAAGAAGGTGTCGGTATCGGATTTCGACTCGCCCGCACGGATGCAGGTCGCGCCGCCGGCACCTTCGCCGCAGCCGAGCCACCGGTCGTCGCGGACCGAGTTGTATTCGTTGATCACGAGCTCGGTCGCGGCGAACGCGGCGGCGCACGGCGCAAGCGAGGCGATCACGGCAGCGATGCGGGTCTTCATCTGGGGGAGCTCCTGGGTCGTTGGTTCACGGGCTGGACGAGAACACCATGACGCCGCTAACGGGAAAGAGGATCTCTTCAAACTGTTCAGTTCGTGTTTGGAAGAGGTTCAGGCGGCGCACAATCCGAACTGAACGCAATGTGAACGCATCTTTCATTGCGCAAGTCGCTGAATTGCGTTCATACTTCCGACCCCGGTTCCTTTCCGGGTGTTTCGATTCCCTTTCCCTCTCGGAGTTCCCAACATGAAGATCCAGGCACTGTGCGCCGTTTGCGCCATCACGGCCGTCGCTTCGTCGGCGAGCGCGTACCTCCGCATCAGCGAGGTCATGAGCGCGTCCGGCTCGGGCGGAACCAACGACTGGTTCGAGGTCACCAACTACGGCTCGGGCGCCGTGGACATCACCGGCTTCCGCATGGACGACAACTCGTTCAGCTTCGCGAACAGCGTGCTCCTGAGCGGCATCACGAGCATCGGAGCCGGTGAGAGCGTGATCTTCGTCGAGAACACGAGCAGCAGCTTCGATTCCGCCGCGTTCCGGACGTTCTGGGGCGGGCTGTCGGGCGTGCAGGTCGGCTTCTACAACGGTTCGGGCGCCGGGGTCAGCTTCAGCTCCGGCGGCGACGGCGCCGTGGTGTTCAACGCCTCGGGCTCCGAGGTCACCGCCCGCGCCACCTTCGGCGCGGCGACCACTGGCAGCAGCTTCTACTTCGACCTCACCCCGAACACGGGCATCGTGAGCACGATCGGCACGATCGGCACGCAGGTGACGTTCGCGACCACCGGCAGCCTCGTGAACACCGGCTCGCTCGGCACCGCGATCGGCATCCCGGCCCCGGGCGCCGTGGCGCTGCTCGGCGTCGCCGGGCTCGTCGGTGGGCGTCGGCGCCGCTGACGGACGGCACACTCCAGAGTGCAGGAACGTTCCCCGGCCGGGCGTGCCACCAGGCGCGCCCGGCCGGGTGTTTCATCTTCAACGAATCTTCATGGTTCCCTCATGAAGCACGTGAGGGTCGCGTGGGGTTCCTTGCGTTCCTTTCCGCGCAGGGATTCCCCGCCTGCCCGTTGTGGTCCCGGTGATCGACGCCGGAGCGACTGCAGCGGAAACTCCCTGAGATCCCAAGGAACGAACCAGATGAAGAACATGATCATGACGGCCGCGACCATGGCGATCGCCGGCAGCGCGAGCGCGGCATTGGTGACGCAGTGGAACTTCGAGGCGCAGACGCTGAACGCCTCGACCGGCACGGGCACCGCCTCGCTGGTCGGCGGCACGACGAGCACCTTTGCCACTGGTTTCGGTGGCTCCGGCACGTTCGCGTTGAACACGACGACCTATGCAGCGCAGGGCACCGGTGACCGCACCCGTGGCGTGCAGTTCACCAGCTCGACGGCGGGCTACGAGAACATCACCCTCGAGTGGAACGAGCGCCACAGCAACACTGCGGCGAACACCGTGGCGGTCTTTGCTACTTCTGATGGCGCCAACTGGGTCGAGGTGCAGGAGTTCACGTTCACCCCGGCCGCCTCGGGCACCGGTGACGCGTGGTACGCACGGAGCGTCACGCTGGGTTCGGAGTACGCGAACTCGGCGAACTTCGGCTTCCGCGTGCTCGCCGCATTCGCTCCCGGAACCTCCGGTTACCTCGCGTCCCGGTCGACTTCCACGTACGCAACCTCGGGTACGCTTCGTTTCGACGACGTGACGATCAACGGCAACGCCATCCCCGCCCCCGGCGCCATCGCGCTCCTGGGCGCGGCCGGCCTCGTCGGCGCCCGCCGCCGTCGCTGAACCGAAGGTCCTGCATCCTCCGCAAGCCCCTCGCGGGGGCGCGCCACCCGGCGCGCCCCCGCGTTTGTTTCCTGAACGAAGCCCTCGCGAAACCTTGGCCGAAGGCTGACTTTGTGAATGATGGCAGGAGGATGGGACTTGCATCATTGTGGTCAGCAGGGGAGTTCCCTTCCCTTGCGGTGTCCCGGGTTCCCACCCGTTCCCCTCGTTCCCTCCGTTCCCTTTCCCAAGACAAGGATTCTCGCCATGAAGATCGCCGTTCCCGCCGTTCTGCTGTGCTCTGCCCTCGCTTCGACCACCCAGGCCAGCTTCGTCGGCTGGACCTCCACCGTGCGCTCGGTCGCCGGTGGAACCCTCATCAATGTCTTCGCCGTCGTCGACAACTCCGGTGACGTGATGCTGTCGGTGTACGGCTCGAACGCCCAGTCGCCGAACGCGGGCTTCGTCACGACCACCGCCGCGGGCGGGTTCATCCAGGGCGCGGGCGCCGAGGGCCTGTGGGCTCCCAACAGCTCGCAAAGCTGGACGACGCTCGACAGCTTCCTGACCGTCGGCGGCGCGTTCAACACCACGACCGGCACGTTCTTCAGCAACGGGGCCACGAGCGGTGACCCGAGCTGGAACGTCTCGTTCCAGAACAGCGTGACCGGCGATCCCGACACTGCCAACGCCTTCGGGACGCCGAGCAACGCCGAGGGCTTCACCAACCCCTACACCAGCACGATCCCCGCGCTCGCCGGCTTCTTCCTGCCGGGCGGCAGCTCGTCGGCGGCCCGCGACCTCTCGAGCCTCGCTGGCATCCGCTCCGCCAGCTCGAATGCCACGGCCGCCGCAGGCACCTTCGGCATGATGATCGGTCAGTTCTACGTGGCCGGCTCCGGTTGGACGTTCGACCTGAAGCTCGGCGCCACCATCCGCCGCGCCAGCGGCACGATCAGCCAGGACACCTTCACGCTCACCGTGCCCGCCCCGGGCGCCATCGCGCTGCTGGGCGTCGCAGGTCTCACCGCCGGCCGTCGCCGTCGCGCCTGAGCGAACCTGCACCAGCCCCACTGCCTGTCCCACCCGCACCAGCAATGGTGCGGGTGTGTTTTTACCGGGTTGTCGGAATTTCCACAGAAAGCGTGATGGCCAAGACGCCCAGAATGCGTGTTCACGGGTGCGGGTTCCTTCACCGAAGGTCGCCCGGCGCCCATTCCCTGTGGGCGGTTCCCTCACGATTCCCGTCCGCTTCCCGATCCCACATCCCTTTCGACGCCGCGGGCCCTCGTGCCCGCCCTGGAGCCATTCATGCGCATCCGCGTTCCCACCGTCCTCGCCTGCTCCGCCCTGGCCACGTCCGCCCACGCGAGCTTTGTGGGTTGGACCTCGACCGTCCGCTCGGTCGCCGGCGGCACCCTCGTCAACGTCTTCGCTGTGGTGGATGACTCCACCGACGCGCTGGTCTCGGTCTATGGCTCGAACGCGCAGTCCCCGAATGCCGGCTACGTGACCACCAACGCGGTCGGCGGGTTCCTGCAGGGCGCGGGCGCCCTTGGCCTGTGGGTGGCGTCTGGTTCACAGAGCTGGACCACGCTCGACAGCTTCCTGTCGGCGGGCGGCTCGTTCAACACGACCTCGGGCACGTTCTTCGGGACCTCGTCGACGCTGGGTGACCCGAGCTGGAACGTCACCTACTTCGACACCGACACCAACGAGAACACCACGGTCAACGCGTTCAGCGCGACGTCGAACGCGAGCGGGTTCACCAACCCGTACGTCAACTCGGTGCCGGCGCTCGCCGGGTTCTTCCTGCCGGGCGGCACGTCGTCGCCCGCGCGCAACCTGGCGTCCATCGCCTCGATCCGCGCCACCAGCTCGAACGCGTCGTCGGCCGCGGGTCAGTTCGGGATGATGGTCGGGCAGTTCTATGTCGCGGGCGAGGGTTGGTCCATCAACCTGAAGCTCGGTGCCACCATCAAGCGCGCCAATGGTTCCGTCAGCCAGGACACCTTCCTGCTCACGGTCCCCGCGCCGGGCGCGGTGGCGCTCCTGGCGACGGCCGGCCTCGTCGGAGCTCGCCGCCGCCGGGCCTGAACCCCGCGCATCCTTGACCCACACCCGCGACCCCGCACGCCCGCGCGTGCGGGGTCGCGGTGCATCGCGCCTAGACTCATCGCTTCGCATGCACGACGGCAGCCCATCCCCGGTGCCCCCGACGCCGCCCGGCGCCTCGCCGGAGGCCATGGCGCGCACGCTGGCGCGGCACCCCCGCCCGCTGGGTGGCGACACAGCGCGCCACGTCGGCCCCGCGGCCGTGAGCCTGACGGGCATGGTGCTCAACAACGCGCCCGACGCGCCGCACCACCGCGCCATCGGGCGCAAGCCCGACTGGCTGCGGGCCCGCGTGCCGGGCGGTGGCGGCTACGACCGCCTGAAGTCGATCATCGACGAGCACCGCCTGCACACGGTCTGCCAGGAGGCTTCGTGCCCGAACATGGGCGAGTGCTGGGGACGCGGCACCGCGACCATCATGATCCTCGGCGACACCTGCACGCGCTCGTGCGGGTTCTGCAACGTGAAGACCGGGCGCCCGCCCG
>Ga0169931_10010931_pt1 | contig 12876 bp, 12 predicted proteins | sample Kivu_15m_20L_FD_129675 | JGI IMG/M metagenome (GOLD analysis project Ga0169931, IMG submission 129675) | Freshwater microbial communities from Lake Kivu, Western Province, Rwanda to study Microbial Dark Matter (Phase II) - Kivu_15m_20L... | ecosystem: Environmental > Aquatic > Freshwater > Lake...
AAATTTTTACTATCTAAACTATGGCAGTTCCTAAAAAGAAAAAATCGCACTCCCGAAGCTCAATGAGAAGAGGCAGTAATGGCACTTTTGATGCCAATTTTCCGAATGTAGTAATTGACAAAGAATCAGGTGACCCAAAGTTATCACACCATATTGGTGCCGATGGGACTTACAAAGGCAGACAAATTATCAAAAAAAAGGTTAAAAAAACTCCACAAGAGTAGCGGGTCGTGACATCAAATTTCATAATTGCACTCGATTGTATGGGCGGTGATAGAGCCCCTCAGGTTGTTATTGAGGGAGCAGATATTATTGCTTCAAATAATTTTGAAGTACAATTTTTGTTATTTGGTAATTCCAAAAAAATTCTTCCAATTATTAATCATTGTCGATATCTAAAAGGTCGATATAACTTAATTCATACTGACGAAGAAGTTCCTGCAGATGAAAAACCTTCAAATGCCCTCAGAAGACTTACAAAATCAAGTATGAGATTGGCGATTGATGCAGTTAAAGACGGCAAAGCTCAAGCGATAATCTCAGCCGGCAACACAGGAGCATTGATGGCAATTGCCAAAGTAGTTCTTAGGCCACTGCCATTAATTGACAGACCAGCAATTGTCACTTCGATTCCAAACAAAAAAAATAAAGGTACTGTTTTCCTAGATATGGGAGCCAACATTGAATGTGATTCATCAGTGTTATTTCAATTTGCTGTAATGGGTCGTGCTTTTGCTAAATCGGCACTGAAAATTGAAAATCCCAAAATTGGCGTCCTTAATGTCGGTTCAGAAGAACTCAAAGGTCATGAACATGTAAAAAATGTTGCCAATATTCTTAAAAACAGCGATCTCAAAAATGATTTTTATGGATATGTTGAAGGAGATGACATTGCCAAGGGTACAGTTGATGTGGTTGTAACTGACGGTTTTACCGGAAATATCGCTCTAAAAACTATCGAAGGAACTGCCAAATTAATAACCTCTTTAGTCAAAGAAGGTTTTACTTCATCAATTTGGGCCAAAATTGGCTACTTATTCGCCTCAAATTCAATTACTAAAGCTACTCGTAAAATTGATCCTAGACTTAACAATGGCGCAATGTTAGTTGGCCTTAATGGAATTGCCGTTAAGAGCCATGGAAGCACAGATTCGATTGGTTTTTCAAATGCAATTAAGGTCGCTATTTCACTTCTTGAAAATCAAATTAATGATAAAATTATTGCCGAAATAAAAGCAAATGAAAGCGCTATAGCCACCGCTCTTAATACCATCAATTCACCTCCTAACTCATCATCTGAATCAAATTAATTATGCGCATTTCTGCTCAAATTGTTGCAACAGGTTCACATCTTCCATCTAAAATTATCACCAATAATGATTTATCAAAAACTGTCGATACCAGTGATGAATGGATTATTGAAAGAACTGGAATAAAACAAAGACACATTGCCGAATCAAACGAATTAACTTCTGATCTAGCCTATCAGGCTTGCTTAAACCTTTTTAAAAATGCGCCCATTAAAATATCAGAAGTCGAAATGATTATTGTGGCCACCACCTCTCCTGATCTAACCTTTCCCTCAACTGCCTGCATTTTACAAAACAAGCTTCAGGCCACCAAAGCTTTTGCTTTCGATATTCAGGCGGTTTGCTCTGGCTTTATATATGCTTTGAGCGTTGCTAACAATTTTATCAAAACTGGCGCCGTAAAAAATGCCTTAGTTGTTGGAAGCGAAACCTTGTCAAAAATAGTAGATTGGAGCGATCGCAATACTTGCGTATTATTTGGAGACGGCGCTGGAGCAGTTTTGTTGCAATCAACCAATCAAGAAAATTGCGGAATCATTGCAGATTCTCTTCATTCCGATGGGACACTTAATGATATTTTGAAAACTTCAGGCGGTCCATCTTTAAATCAAAAAACTGGTTTTATAGAAATGTCGGGTCGCGAGGTTTTTAAACATGCAGTCGAAAAAATGGCCACTTCGGTTTTATCAACCCTCAAAAAAGTTAATCTTGATGCCAGCGCCATCGACCTCTTAATTCCTCACCAAGCCAATTTACGCATTCTTAACTCGGTAGCTCATAAATTAAATATTCCCAACGAAAAAATTATTATTACTCTTCATAATCATGCCAACACCTCTGCAGCATCAATTCCATTAGCTCTTGATTTCGCATTTAAAAATAATCGTATAAAAAAAGGTGATTTACTTGTGCTTGAGGCTTTGGGTGGGGGACTGACATGGGGAACCGTATTAATTAAATATTAATAATTCTCTATAACGCCAAAATATTACTTATTCTAAAATTTAAAACAGCATCACCATTTCTAAATTAATTAATATTTTAATTCATGAATGGCTCTTTTAAGAATTCAAATATTTATCATGAAATTTGTGATTTTATTAAGAAAAATAATCTTAAAATCATACGACAAGGAAATCCGCCTTCATTCAACAATAAAAAATCTCAACAACCTGAAATATTAGAAATTACTGAAAAACTAAAGATTATTGAAAAGCAAGAAATTGTTGAAAAAAATAAAGCTATTTTAGCAAGAAAAATAAACTTTATTAACTCCGAAAAATATAGTCGTCAAAAGCATCAAAAATATAAATATAGACATAGACATAATTTAAATTCGATCAAAACTTTATCAGCAATATCAGAAGAGTCAGAAGATTTAAAAGGATTCGATAAAGAAATTCCAAGCAGTCATTTACAACCAATTTCAATAATTCAAGTGGAAGATTTACAAAAACAAAAAAACACCCCAGATTTATAAAATCACTTCGCTAGCATTTTTACAAATCTGATAAACTCGATTAGAAACCACCTCGCTAGAGTAATGATCAATGACTTTTTCATAAGCTCTTTTTGCATATTGCCGAGCCTCCGCCTCATCATTCATTAATTGCTCAATTGCATCGCAAATCAGATTAGGAATTTGTTGCTCATCATCAATGCTAATACGAATTGCATTAATTTTATGCTCAATAATTTCTTCAAGCGAGTTTGAATTTGATGCTATAACTGGAGTCGAATAAAGCATAGCCTCGAGAATATAATCAGAGCTTGAATTTTGACCAATTGGCATTACACAAATATCAATATCATAAAAAAAACTTTTTTTATCTACAGACCAACCCAATATTTTGAAATTTTTTTCAAGGCGCAACTCAAGAGCAAGCATATTTAGATTGTCTTCGCTATCGCCTGAGCCAATAATTTTATATTCACAGTCAACACCCCTAGACCTAAGAACAACCATAGCTCTGAGAACTTTATCAAAATTTTTATCTTGGTTTATTAAGCCAATAGAACCAATTTTTATGGGTTTCGAAAATGCTAATTTTTGAATTGGCTGAAAATTTTCTTCAATCTCGATTGAATTATTAACTACAAAAATATTTTGTCTCTTAAACCCTAAATCAAGCAAGTTTTTAACCATACTGGCGCTTCTAACTATAATAAAATCAGATTTTACAAATTTTTCTGAACTATCTTTGCAAATCGAAATTATGGCAAAAGTTTTTTTAGCAAAAATACGAGCTAATCGAGCGAAAATCAAAGCCTTAGACGAGTGGCACAAAACTACTTGCGGAGAAAATTCAATAAATTTTAGCCAAGATTGGAATAAAGTTAAAAACTTATGAAATTTTTTAGATGATAATTCTAGGACACTGCTTGAGGCTTCTATTGTGGCTTCGCGATATGATTTATTGCATTCAAAAACCGATAAAACTTGAGCATTTCTTTTGGTAAGGTAGAGCGCATAATCAATAAAATCCCTTTCGGAGGAGTGATCATTATCAGCCTTTTGCTCGGGATTAATTAAAATATTGGCTATTTTCATTAATTAACAGCGTTCTTGAATTGATTGGGCGTATTTTTGCGATATCGATCAATTTCATTTTTAGAGGCTTCAAATCTAACTAATTCTTTACCAACCAACTTAATGCCCGAAGTGGCTTTAACTTTGGATGGGTTAACTTGCGAACCCCGATAAATCAATTCAAAATGCAAATGAGGTCCGGTAGATCTTCCGGTATTGCCAACATATGCCACAACATCACCTTGCTTAACTTTTGAACCGACTCTAAATCTTTTACTAAATCTACTCGCGTGACCGTAGGCAGTTGAGTAGTCAGAATTATGCTTAATTTGAACATAATTTCCATATCCGCCCTTGGGCGACATGTAAACTATGGTTCCGCTTCCAGCCGCTAAAATTGGAGTGCCAATTGGAGCAGCGAAGTCAACACCTTTGTGCATTTTTGAGTAACCTAAAATTGGGTGCCTTCTCATTCCAAAGCCTGAAGAAACTCGGGCACCATTAATTGGGGTTCTAAGGAGCGATTTTTTGATGGAATTACCTTTGACATCAAAATACTCAACTCGAACCTTATCGCCGTCAGAAATTTTATGCATATAAATTTCAATCTTTCTATTTTGTAAAGTTAGAGATGAAAACAAAACATTCCCATCGCGCACTTTTTTGCCATTTTCGTCGTAAAAACTTTCAACCAACATCTCGAATTTGTCTCCACTGTGAATATCGCGCTGAAAATCAATATCATACCCATATAAAGTTATCATGTTCATCATGGCATTTGGAGAAATTCCGGCTTCAACTCCGTCAATGTATAGACCATTTTTTATCACACCAAAATAGCGAGAATTATACCGAAGCAACTTAACTTTGAGTTCACGCGCATCGTATGAGCCATCGTTTTTACGAGTAATCACAATATTTTCTTCAACCGATTGCGGAATTGTAACATTTGAAATTACGACCTTTCTTTTAGCATTTTGATCAGAACTTTCTTCATCGTCAATTGAACGATACGTGATAGTAATTTGCGATCCTATACTAAGATTTTGTGAAGACTTAACTTTTTTTAAAGCTCCAATGATGGAAAATACATCTTGTTCCTCGGTACCAACATCTGCAAGGATTTTTAATAATGTGTCGCCGTTCTTAATTTGATAATCAAGTACTTGTTCTTCTTCGAAATCAAGATTGAAAGGAGTTCCAGCAAGAGAAATTTTGATTGAGTTTGAAATTTTATTTTGTGATTCCGAAAAAAATTTACTTGTTAAAAAAAAACCCAAATATTGATAAATTTTGAAAAAAATAAAGACAGCAATTATTGTAAGAGAAAGGGGTTTAAAAAACTTGCTTTCGATAATGAAATTTATTTTATCGAGAAAAAAATTTTTATATTTTTTTGAGATTAATTCTTTTTTTTTCAAGGCTATAGAAATATAAAACCAACAATACGCGCGATAATAACTTGGTTAACGCTCATCAATTTAAAAAATTAATTAGCTACTAAAGTGAAAATGCGGATAAAATTATTGAAAGGTTTGTGATTTAATTTTGATATATTTTGGTATTTAGTGCTAGAAAGTCTTTATAGACATTAAAGTTTTTTATTGCTAGTATTTTTTTTTAATTTTTTAAAAAAATTATTTCACACTAATTCATATTTATTACTAATTATTATCAATAACTTTATTTAATTTTTATTTATCATGAAGAATAAAAAAATTACTAAAAATATTAAAAAAACTGTTGTAAAATCTAATAAATTAAAAACATCAAAAAAACAGCCCTCCAAACCATCAAAAAAACAGCCCCCAAAAACATCAAAAATAAATCCTAAAGCTCCAAAAATAAATACCAAAAAATCTACAAAAAAAATTCAGATTAAAAATTTAAAATCTTTAAAAAAAATTATTAAAAACCCCAAAAAATCCAAAGTTATCAACACAAAATTAACACAAAATAAAATTGAAAAAAAACTAAAAACTTCTGCTAAAGACCAGCCAAAAAAAACATCGCATACCACAAAAAAAAATGACTCTAAATTGACCTCTTACCCAAAATTAAACTCTTCTATTGAGTCTAAAAAAAATCTTGAACCTGTTAAAACTGAAATATCTAAAAAAATTGAAACCAAAAAATTATCTTCTACAAAAAATAGCAAGTCAGAAAATTTTTCAATCAATAGCTACGTAGTTTATCCTTCACATGGAGTTGGCAAAATTATCGACATCGAAACCACCACGGTAATGCAACAAAATATCAGTTGCTACATGATTTATTTCGAAAAAGATAAGCTTACCATAAAAATTCCAGTTCAAAATGCCGATAAGTTTGGAATTCGCCCTTTAGCTTCAAAGCAAAAAATGGATGAAGTATTTGCAATTTTACGAAGCGGTGTCAAAAAAATGAAGGGAATGTGGTCTCGAAGAGCTCAAGAATACGAAACAAAAATTAATTCTGGAGACATAATCATGCTCGCCGAAGTAATTCGCGATTTAACTCGCGATATCGAAGATTCTGAAAGATCATATAGCGAGAGAATAATCTATGAAACCGCCATTTTTAGATTAGCTTGCGAATATTCAGCAATTTATAATATCTCCCTTGAAGATGCTCGCCAAAAAGTCATTATCACCGCTAAAGATAAACTAGAGTCTGATTCTAAACAAAGTCATAAAAGCGATGATTTCGACAATTTTGATAAAATTAAATCGAAAGATGATAATTTTGACGATGAAGAAGAAGATGAAGAAGATGAAGACGAGGAAGAAGATGATTTTAACTACGAGTATAATGAGGATGATGATTTTGATGAAGATGATGATAAGCCTAAAAAGAAAAAAAAGTAAATGGCTACAATTATAGAAATCAAAAACATCAGCAAAACTTTTTTCCAAGCTCATGAAAAATTTGAGGTAATTAAGAAAGCAAATCTTATTATAAACTCCTCAGATCTCATATCACTTGTTGGCCCTTCTGGCTCAGGAAAGACAACCCTTCTTCAAATATGTGGTCTTTTAGATAATCCGACCAGCGGCTCAATAATAATTGATGGTATTGACGCCTCAATTGCAAGCGACAAACTAAGAACTTCTCTTCGACAAAATAAAATTGGCTTTATTTATCAGTTTCATCACTTAATGCCAGAATTTAGCGCTGTCGAAAATGTAGCTCTTCCCCTCTTAATTCAAGGATTTAAGAAAGCAGAAGCTATAAAAATTGCTTCTCAAACATTAGATGAAGTTGAACTTTCAGATCGCTATAATTTTAAACCCTCCCAATTATCAGGCGGACAACAACAAAGAGTTGCAATCGCTAGAGCTATAGTTGCTAAACCTAAGTTAATTTTAGCCGATGAGCCAACTGGCAATCTAGATTCAGAACTTTCACAAAAAGTTTTTGATTTACTTAAAAATTTGGTCAAAAAACATCAAATCGCCTGTCTTGTAGTTACTCACAATCTTGAGTTAGCTAAAAAAACTGATAGAATTATAAAAATTAAAAATGGACAACTAAACGAAGAAAATCAATGCTCATAATCTTAAAAAATCAATTTTGAGCAGACTTTTATTCGTTAATTTTAATTCCCGAATTATTGAAATTAAAATTGTCGACGTCTTTTATAGAATCTTGTTTGTAATAATAATTTATAACATTTTTGGGATTCTGTCCCACCCCCACTATTGAACTATTGTTATAATTATTAAAACCACCCCCATAATTATTTATCAAACGCTCAGCATTAGATCCATATTGGCTCTGCGGAGCATTGAATGGGTCATAAAAATAATTTCTGGGAATAGAAATTTGATATTGTTTTTGCTTAAAATCAGCACATTTTCCAGTATAAGCTTGAAATGAAAAAATTACCGAAACTAAGTCTAGCAAACACCTAACTCCATCAGCATTGATAGATCCATCAGCATGAGTTCTGATGGCGCCCAAAAAAACTTGAGGTTGAAATGATGAACCTCCATAACCACCGATATTTAAACTGACAATATTTTCTTTGGGTTCAACATTAATAACCGCTGGAGTTTTACCAAAAAACTCTTGATTAATATATATTTCGGCACCACGAGGAGAACTATCAATTGAAAGCTCAACAGTCTTATGGTTAAAAAACGAACAAGCTGAAAGTAGATAAATTGAAATAAGATTTACCAGTTTGAGAAATTTATTTTTTTTCATGAGTTATTTTCAAGTTATTTTTTCCATCGATTGTGAACCCAAAACCATTGTTCAGGAGATTTTGTAATCCATTCTTGAATTTTTTGATTGATATTAAGTGTAGCTCTTAAAACACTCATATCACTAATGTCACCCACTTTATATTCAAGCGGTTTTTCAATTTTTAAGGAGAAATTAAATTTTTTATTATTGCGAAAAATACAACCCGGGATCAAAGGAACTTCGTATTTAATAGCAATTTTGGCAATCGAGGTTGCGGTCAGCGCATCGTCATTAAAAAATTTTACCAATGCTCCATCGGTGATTTTTTGATCGGCCATAATTATGATGAATTCACGATTCTTTAGAGCGTTTATAAGTTGTCGACTCCCAGCCCCGCCCTTTTCAATCATCGGAACGCCCCTTTTTTTGGCAGTTAATTTCTCAACAAAGGGGTTATTTAATGGGCGATAAACGGTATTAACTTTAAGGCCTTGATTTAAAAGAATTTTTGGACCGATTTCCCAATTACCAAAATGCGCTGAAAAAATTATTCCTCCACGATTTAATTTTTTAATTTCATCGATATTTTTTTGACTCTCTTCGTCGATTTCTACAAATCCTTTAAGCTCTTGATAAGTCATGGCGCATACATGCGGAAACTCGCCAATAATTCGCCCCAAATTATCCCACATTCCATCAATTATTTGCACCTTCTCATCTTTGCTTAGAAGCGGTAAAGCTTTAGATAAATTATCGAAAGCAAGACGATTTACGGCAATTTTTTTACCAACAAATTTTGCAATATTGGCTGAAAAATCGGAGGCCAAATTCAAAGGTAAAATCCTAAAAAAAATCATTCCTAACCATACAATTGGCGCCTCAAGTGCATAGCGGATTTTTTTAAAACTATAATTTTTAAACATTTTTAAAATATTTTTTAAAAATCTTTTTCAAGACTTCATCGTTAGAGTTACAACTCTTCAAATCAAGATCAATATCAACAAAATCGATTTCTTTTTGAACTTTATTTGAAAATTTTACCCAATCTTTTTTGGTAGTTAATAAGTGACAATTATTATTTTTGGCCCTCGCTAACAATTTTTCAATTTCATGAGTTTGATAATTATGATGATCGCTAAAAGCATGAGTTTCATGCAAAGTTAAGTTACTTTTAATCAATAAATCAAAGAATTTTTGTGGAAAAGCAATACCGCAAAAAGCGATAAACTTTTTATTTTTAAAACTTTCAAGATTCTTAATGTTCACTTGAGTTTTTATAATTTGGGCCTGCGGTTTTTGACTAAGAATTTTTTGAGTTATCGCCGAGAAATCCTCACCAATTAAAACAAACAAATCGACATCTTTGATAACAGAGCTAAGGCTTTGCCTAAGTGGTCCACTGGGTAATAATAAACTATTGCCAAAGCCGATTTTGCCATCGATAACCAATATTTTTATATCATGTTTGAGCTGAAAATTTTGCAAACCATCATCCATGATTATAGCCTTAAATTGTGGATTTTTTTCAATTTCTTGACATCCAAGCCAACGATTTTTAGCGACAAAAACTGGCGCAACTTCGCTTAACAAAAGTGGTTCATCGCCCACTTCATGTGCCGAATAATTCTGCGAATTATCAAGATAAATAACTCCAGAATTTTGGGCTTTATTTTGAGCTTTATATCCGCGCGTTAAATAGCAAAAATTAATATTTTTTTCATGAAAATATTGACCCAAAGCTAAGGCAAAAGGCGTTTTTCCGGATCCACCAGCAGTAATATTTCCCACACAAATTACTGGAATTTTAGCAAAGTGAGTTTTGGTAATTTTTTTCTTTAAATAAAATCCTAATTTGTAGAGCAAAGTTAATGGCAGAAGAATCAAAGAAATCCAATTTAATTTAAGCCAAAATTGCGGGGTTTTAAACATATTATTTGTCAATTAAATCAAAAATGCTCGATTGAAGATGCTCGCTTTTAGATTGATTTTGTTTGTTTTGATTTTTGCTAATTAATTTTTTTTGAAAATCAAAACTTTTTTTCTCAATCAAATTTAAATTAGCTCCCTCAATTATGCCGTCATGCATTTCGATAATAAAATTTGCATGTTTTTTTAAATCATCGCAATTAGCAACTGGTTTGTTATTAATATCTTTGATAACAGCGAATCCACGCGCCAATATTTGATGATAATTGCTTGATTTTATTGTTTTAGCCAAACCTTCAATCACAATAAATTTTTTAGCAAAGTCATTTTCGATAAATTTAAAAATTCGTTCAAAATTAAAATTTAATTTTTGTTTATAATTTTCAATTTTATCAAAAACTTGATTGGATTCGATCTTGATTCTAGAAGTTCTGTGGGTTTGATTTTGAAGAATATTGAATATTAAAATATGAATTTTTTCAAATAAGCTAATATATTTATTCTCAATATTTTCGAGGTATTTTTGAGGACTTATAATGTTCTTACCTAGGTTAAGCACTTCTTGTAGTTTATTTTTAAAATAATTCTCTTTTGAATTATCGATATTTCTTAAGATATTGTTTAGATTTTGTCTTAATTCTGCCAAGACCGGAGTTACAAATTCAGCTGAAGCCGTAGGTGTTGGAGCTCGAAGATCTGCTACAAAATCAATCAAAGTAAAATCGGTTTCATGCCCAACCGCCGAAATTATTGGAATCTCAGATTTAAAAACTTCGCGTACTAGATTTTCGTCATTAAATGCTAATAAATCTTCGAACGAACCACCGCCCCTCGCTATAATAATAACTTCTGGTCGTTTATGCTTTTGCGCATTAAAATAGCGAATACCAGCAATTATTTCTGTAGGCGCTTTATCGCCCTGAACCGCACTTGGATATAACAATAAATTTAAAGGACAACGATCTTGAATTCGATGTTTAATATCTTCAATTACTGCTCCGGTTTCTGAAGTTATAACTCCAACAATTCTTGGAAAAAACGGGATTGGTTTTTTGTAAACTTCATCGAATAATCCCTCACTGGCAAGTTTTTGGCGACGCTTCTCAATCATTTCTAAGATAGCACCGATTCCGGCTATTTCGATTTTATCGACGATAATTTGATAATTTGAACGACCTTCATAAACCGTAATTTGTCCGTACGCGCATATTTGCAAACCGTCACCAATTTCAAAATCTATATTTTTAGCTTGATTACGAAAACAAACAGCGGTCAACAGAGAATTTTCTTCTTTTAAGTTAAAATATAAATGTCCGCTTGAAGCTTTTTTTAAACCTGTAATTTCGCCACTAATTTTGACGTATCCAAAGGCATTTTCGACCGTGAGCTTTATAGCTTTTGAAAACTCTACAACCGTATATTGCGGAATATTTTGTGACATTCAAATATTGGGGTAAAATTTATTATAAATTTGAGGATTAAAATTTAGGTCATTTATTTTAATTTCCTATTTTAAAATTAATTTGCTTGTTTAATATCGCCACGTTTTAAATCTCATCTTATTTACAAATTAATTTTATTTTAAACTTACCTCAAAATCCTAGGAGCATATTTTGTTGAAAAAAATTAAATCATTTAATATCTCAAACCAAGAAGTTTTGCCAATCATCGAGGGTGGAAAGGGCGTTGGCATTACAAATGGTATTACCGCTGGACACTTTGCTAAAGCCGGTGCAGTTGGAACTTTCTCTGGTGTCAATGCCGATTACATTGATGAAAATCAAAAATTCGTCCCACTAATTTATAAAACCCATACTCGACGTGAAAGACATGAAGAACTCATCGAATATTCTATTAAAGGCGGAATTTCTCAGGCCCGCATTGCTCGCGACATATCTGGTAACAATGGTCGTATTCACATGAATATTTTATGGGAAATGGGTGGAGCTGAAAGAGTATTACACGGAATTTTAGACGGTGCCAAAGACATGATACACGGCATTACTTGTGGTGCCGGAATGCCTTATCGCCTTTCCGAAATTGCCGAAAAATATAAAGTATATTACTACCCAATCGTATCTTCAATGCGTGCCTTTCGTGCCCTCTGGAAACGAAGCTATTACAAAGCCAAAGATTTACTTGGTGGAGTTGTTTATGAGTGCCCTTGGCGTGCTGGTGGCCATAATGGCTTATCAAATGCCGAAAACCCTGATGCCTATGAAGACCCTTATCCTCGCGTCGCTGAAATACGTAGCTTTATGAACTCGGTAGGATTGAATAATGTGCCAATCATTATGGCGGGAGGAGTTTGGCACCTTGATGATTTTGAACATTGGCTTGATAATCCCGAAATCGGACCAATAGTTTTTCAATTTGGAACCCGCCCAATTCTCACCAAGGAATATCCGGTTTCAGAATCTTGGAAACAAAAACTTTTATCTCTCAAAAAAGGTGAGGTATATCTAAATCGCTTTAGCCCTACAGGATTTTATTCTTCGGCTATTGAAAACGAATTTATTCGCGAACTAAAAGCGCGCGAAATTCGCCAAATTGAATATCGTACCAAATCAGATGATGTTTTTAATTGCTCAATTCCGTTCGGACAAAGAGGCAGAATAGTATTTATTAAATCCGCCGATAAAATCAAAGTCGATGAATGGACTAAAAACGGCTTCAGTGAAGGTATGAAAACTCCCGATGAAACCTTAATGTTCGTTGACAAATCCAAAGCACAACAAATCTTAACCGATCAAATTAATTGCATGGGTTGCCTCAGTCAGTGCCGATTTAGCAACTGGTCTGACAAAGAAGAAATGCATTTTACAAATGGTAAAAAAGCTGATCCGCGCAGTTTTTGTATTCAAAAAACTTTACAAGATGTTCGCTATGGCATCGACATTGAGAACCAATTAATGTTTGCAGGACACAGCGCATATCGCT
>Ga0169931_10010932_pt1 | contig 12875 bp, 14 predicted proteins | sample Kivu_15m_20L_FD_129675 | JGI IMG/M metagenome (GOLD analysis project Ga0169931, IMG submission 129675) | Freshwater microbial communities from Lake Kivu, Western Province, Rwanda to study Microbial Dark Matter (Phase II) - Kivu_15m_20L... | ecosystem: Environmental > Aquatic > Freshwater > Lake...
CTCGGCCTGCGCCTTGTGGCCATGGACCTGGCCGCCCGAGGTCTGCCGGGCGTGCGGGTGGTCATCGACGGTGAGGAGCACCTGGTGGGAGACGGTGCTCCCGCTGTCACCCTGAACGCGACTCCCTTCGAGGCCCTGCGAATTCTCGGCAGTCGGCGCACGGTGGCCGAGATCCGCGACGCTCGGTTCGAGGGTGATCTGGACGCCGTCGTCGGCGGACTGCTGCACATGGATCCCCCGGTCGCGTCGTTGGGGGAGTGAGCGCTCCGTCGGCGACTGCTCCAGCCCGCAGGGTCGGGCCACGAGCATCTACGATCGGCGCACATCCCGTCATCGAGTGATCAGAGGAACCACCATGTTCGACTTCACCGGCAAGACCGTCCTCGTCACCGGCGCCTCCTACGGCCTCGGCGAGGGCTTCGCCCACGGATTCGCGAAAGCGGGTGCCGATCTCGTGCTGACCGCCCGTTCGGCCGCCATGCTCGAGGGCGTTGCCGAGGTGTGCCGGGCCGAGGGCGTGAAGGTGACCGTGGCGCCCGGCGACGTCTCGATCGAGGCCGATGTGGTCAGGGTGGTCGAGACCGGCGTCGCCAACCACGGCAAGATCGACGTGCTCGTCAACAATGCCGGCGTCAGCGACATGCGCGGTATCGCCGCCGAGCGCTTCGACATGGCCACGTGGAACTGGATCCTGTCGGTCGACCTGAACGGTGCCTTCATGTACCTGCGCGAGGTGGGACGGCACATGCTCGAGACCGGCGGTGGGTCGATCGTGAACATCTGCTCGATCATGGGGCACGGCGCCAACGAGTTGAACATCATCGCCTACACCGCTGCCAAGGGCGGTCTGCGCAACATCACGATGCAGTTGGGGTGCGAGTGGGCGGACCGCGGCGTGCGCGTGAACTCGGTGTCGCCGGGCTTCATCGTCACCGAGATGGTGCGCCCGGCCATCGAGGGTCTGGGAATGGACCGTTGGATCGCCAGTCGCACGCCCATGCGCAGGATCGGCGAGTTGGAGGAGATCGTCGGCCCCGTCATGTTCCTCGCCTCTGATGCGTCGTCGTACATCACCGGGCACGACCTGAACGTGGACGGTGGCACGAACGCCGGCAACGGCTACTTCCAGATCCCACCGATCCACTTCGAATGGAACAAGGACACGGCACCGCGCGTCGGCGAGGGTTATCCGGGTGTCGTGCCCCGTCCCGACTGGTACGAGGCGTTGTCGATGGGAATCCCGGGAGTCCACTTCCCCCTACCCGAGGGCTGAGCCCGCACGGGCCTCGCCCTCAGTCCAGCAGTTCGGCCACCCGGTGGTCGGACATTGCGGCCTGGGCCCGTTGGATCACGGCCGTCCACAGTGCCATCGCTCGCTCGCTCGAGGAGTCGAGGGTTCCCACGGCGTACACGGGAATGATCCAGCCGTACAGGATGCCCACCCGGTAGTCCTCGAGGAACTGCTCCCAGGCGTAGCCCGTGACACCCAGGCCGACCAGTTCGTCGAAGTAGGTGCGCAGCAGTGCGGTCTCGTGCTGACGGCGCACGTCGGTGGCGAGGTTCTGGCTGACGAAGTACCCCACGTCGTAGGCGCCCCCACCCTTGGAGGACGCCTGGAAGTCGATGATGCGCACCGCTTCGACGTCGCCCTCGTCGCCGAAGAACAGGTTGTCGGCCCGGTAGTCGAAGTGCACGATCGTGTTCGGCATGGCGGCGAAACGGTCGAGCAGGTCGGGTGTGGCGTCGCCGAAGCGGGCGATGAGATCCTCGTGTTCGGCCTCGAGGGCGTGGGCGAACACCTGCCTGAAGCCGGGAAGCGAGGCGTTGTACACCTCACGTGAGATCTTCATGCCCGGATCGTTGATGGACGGCATCCAGTCCAGGGCGTCGAGTTCCGAGGACTGCCAGAAGCGGGCATGAAGACGGGCCAGGGCCACCAGGGCAGCCCGTGTGTCGCCCACCGAGAGGCCGGCGGCCTGGTTGCCGCCGCGGAGGTGCCCGAGGTCCTCGAGCAGCAGCAGATAGTCACCCGCTTCTTGGTCGGCGGCGATCGCATAGGCATTGGGCACGACATCGAGGCGAGCGGCCAGATCGTCGTAGAAGCGCGCTTCGCGCTCGAACACCCTGGCGGGTGCCAGCAGCGATCGCACATGGGCGTCCTGCGTCGGGATCTTGGCGATGATGGAGGCAGGGCCCAGGTCGCCGCGGTAGCCGACGCGCAGACGGGTGACTTCGCCCATGAAGCCGACACCGGCGGGCAGGTTTTCGGTGGTCACCGAAGTCACGGTCGTGGCGCCGTCGAGCGCGCCCTGGGCGTGGAGGATGTCGTCGAGCCAGGAGGCGCTGATGTCGCCGGCCCGTGTGGGTACCTTGGTCATCGCGCCACTTTCGCGCGTCGGCCGAGCAAGTACCGTGCTGGGACGTGACGTGCGGCACGTGGGCCGCACTCGGAGAGGACGTGCGGGGAAATGCGACTCGACGATCGGGTCTGCGTGGTGACCGGTGCCGCTGGGGGCATGGGACGCGCCGTGGTGGAGACCTTCCTCGCAGCGGGGGCGGCGGTGGTCGCCACCGATCTCTCGGCTGAACGACTTGGGGAACTCGAGGCGGCAACGGGCGGTGAGCGCCTGGTCACACGACCCGGTGACGTGTCCGACGAGGCCGACGTCGCGGCGGTGATCGACCTGGCGGTGTCGCGTTTCGGCCGCCTCGACGCTGCGGTCAACGCCGCAGCGATCGAATTCGAGCGTGTCCCGCTCCACGAACTGACCCTCGACGACTACGAGCGCATGATGGCGGTCAACACCCGTTCGGTGTTTCTGTCGATGAAGGCAGAACTAGCGGCCATCCTGGCCTCGCCGGAGGTCGCCGGAAGGGAGCGGATGCGGGGATCGATCGTGAACATCGCGTCGACGAACTCGTTCATCCCTCAGAACCATCAACCGGCCTACACGGCGAGCAAGCACGGGGTGCTGGGCCTGACCCGCAGCGCCGCACTCGACTACGCCCGGCGCGGCATTCGGGTGAATGCCATCTGCCCGGGAGTGATCGACACCCCGATGCTGCGCAACGCCATGGATCGTCGCGGGCGCAACCCCGAGGAGGTCGCGTCGCGCCTCAGCCCACTCGGCCGTTTCGGCGAACCGGGCGAGATCGCCCAGGCCGCCCTGTGGTTGTGCTCGGACTCGTCGTCGTTCACCACCGGGCACGCGCTGGCGGTGGACGGGGGAATGCTGGTCTCATGAGCGGAACGATCGACCTCCGTGGCCGGGTGATCCTGATCACCGGTGCTGCACGGGGCATCGGACGCGCTCTCGCACTTGCGGCAGCAGAGGCCGGCGCTGAGGTCGCCACCTGCGATCTGGAGGCCGGTGTGCGCGATCTCCCCGGTCTGACGGCGGTGGCCGATGCTGCGGATCCCGAGTCCATGGAACGACTCGTCGACCGGGTCGCCGAGCGTTACGGCCACCTCGACGCCGTCGTCGCCAATGCCGGAATCGCCGTGCCGGCGCCTCCGGATCGTCCTCTGCTCGACGTGGTCGAGAGCTTCGACGCCCAGTGGCGTGCGATAGCCCGAGCGGCGTACGTGACCGGTCGGGCGTCGCTGGCGGCGTTGCGACGAGCTGCAGAATCGCGCGGTCTGCCCAGCGATCTGGTGCTGGTGTCCACCGATCACGTCATCCCCCGTCCGGAGTCCTCGCCCAAGGTGGGTTGGCTCGATGGTTACGACGCCGCCAAATGGGCGCTGGAGGGTCTGCGCCGTAACTGGGCGGCGACGCAGCGTCGCCGTGTGGGCTTCGCCGGTATCCGGGTGAACACGATCGCCATGGGGGAGACCGACACTCCCATGCTGCGAGGGTTCCTCGCCGGGCGCGGCACCTCCGAGGCCGAGATCGAACGTCTGGCACTCGGGTGGATGACCGCCGGCGACGTGGCCGAGGTGTTCCTGTGGTTGTTGGCCGACACGGACCCGGACCGGACCGACACCGCAGTGGGACTGTGGCCCGGGCATCCGCGGCGTCTCGACAATCGTCTTCCGCCCTTGTTCCCCAACCCGTCGAATTGACCAACGGGTGAGTTCTGAGGGCGGGTCGCCCACTAAGGTGAGCAGAGGTCGGTTGGGGGTTCCCGTGCGGCCACCTGTTGTCCGGCCCTGCAGTTCCGTACTGCTGTCACAGCAAAAGGGGAGTCGATGCCCACCCAGGTTCCGGTGTCCGAAGGGGTCTTCACCTGGCCCTCTGAGCGTCCGCGTCTGATCGGGAGCCGTTGTCGTGCCTGCGGCAACCACATGTTCCCGGTGCAGTCGGGCTGCCCGAAGTGCACGGGTGCCGATACCGAGACCGTCGAACTGGACTCGCGCGGCACCCTGTGGACGTGGACGGTGCAGGGGTTCCCGCCCAAGGCGCCGCCCTACATGGGCGATGCCGACCCCAAGACGTTCAAGGCGTTCGGGGTTGGCTATGTCGAGCTTCCCGGCCAGGTGAAGGTGGAGGCCCGTCTCACCGAGGCCGACCCCTCCCGGTTGCGCATCGGTATGGAGATGGAGATGGTCATCATTCCCCTCACCACCGACGCCGACGGCAACGAAGTCGTGACGTTCGCCTTCCGGCCCGTCGACGCCTGATCGCTCAGCAACATCCCTGATCCTTCGCCCATCAACGTTCCACAGTTCTCCAGGAGGTAGGTCGCCATGTCAGACGAGGTCGCGATCGTCGGTATCGGAATGCACGAATTCGGCCGTCACGACGGCGTCTCGGGTATGGACCAGGGTGTCATCGCCGTGCGGCGCGCCCTGGCGGACGCCGGACTGTCGTGGGAGGACATGCAGTTCGCCTTCGGTGGTTCGCAGGCCGCCGGCGCCGCCGACACCATGGTGTCGCACTTGGGCCTGACCGGCCTTCAGTTCATCAACGTCGCCAACGGGTGTGCCACGGGTGGTTCGGCGTTGTTCTCCGCCTACAACACCATCCGGTCGGGTGTGTTCGACCTCGGGATCGCCATCGGCTTCGACAAGCACGAGCGAGGTGCGTTCCGGGTCAACACCAAGGCGTCGGGTCTGGGGGACTGGTACGGCGCCACGGGCCTGGCCCTCACGACGCAGTTCTTCGGCATGAAGATCAACCGGTACATGCACGAGTACGGCATCTCGCAGTCGACGCTCGCGAAGGTGTCCGCCAAGGCCTTCCGGAACGGGACCCTCAACCCCATGGCGTGGCGCCGCAAGCCGATCTCGGAGCAGGAGGTACTCGACTCGGCCATGCTGTCGTACCCCTTGACGCAGTACATGTTCTGCTCTCCGGGCGAGGGCGGCGTGGCGCTCATCCTGGCTCGCGCCGACAAGGCCAAGCAGTACACCGACACGCCCATCTATCTGAAGGCGGCTGTGGTGCGGTCGCGCCGCTTCGGCAGTTTTGAGGTGCTGGCACCCTCGATCGCACTCGAGCACAACGCCGGGCCGACCGTCGACGCGTCGAAGGCGGCGTTCGAGATGGCGGGTATCGGACCCGAAGACGTCGATCTGGCCCAGTTGCAGGACACCGAGTCGGGGGCCGAGGTCATGCACATGGCCGAGAACGGTTTCTGTGAGCACGGTGAGCAGGAGGACCTGATCCAGCGTGGCGATACCGAGATCGGGGGCCGGTTCCCGGTGAACACCGATGGGGGCTGCCTGGCCAATGGCGAGCCCATCGGTGCGTCGGGCCTTCGTCAGGTGTACGAGAACGTGCTGCAGTTGCGGGGTGGAGCCGGTGCCCGTCAGGTACCCAACGACCCCCAGGTCGCCTACACCCACGTCTACGGCGCCCCGGGTATCTCGGGCGTCACCATTCTGTCGAGGTGATCGACCATGGCCATGTTGACCACGGGGTTCGCCGCCTCCAAGGGTGACGACTGGGCACTGATCGACGAGTTCGGCACCACGACGTGGGCGGAACTCGATGAACGGGTCAACCGACTGGTCAACGCCTGGCGTGATCGCGGCGTGGTGAACGGCTCGACGATCGCCGTGGTGCTCGGCAACCGCCGAGAGTGGTTCGAGGTGGCGCTCGGCGGTGCGCACGGCGGCGTGACGTATGTGCCGGTGAACTGGCACTTCGTGGCCGACGAGCTGGCGTACCTGTTCGGCGACGCCGGTGCGGTCGCCGTGGTGGTCGACGAACGCTACGCAGCGGCGGTCGCAGCGGCGCTCACCGACGAGCGATCTCGCTCGGTCGAGGTCGTCATCGGCGTGGGCAACGACGTGCCTGCGGACCTGCGTGCCCGTCCCGGCTACGTGGCGTACGAGGAGCTGTTGGCATCGGGTTCGCCCGACGAGCCGAGCGAGCAACGCCTCGGTGGCCCGATGTTCTACACGTCGGGTACGACGGGTCGACCCAAAGGCGTGCGGGGTGCCCTGTCAGGTGGAGGAGAGTTGACCCCCGACATCATGCAGTTGGTGGCCGCCGGCTTCGGGCAGATGATGCCCGTCCCGGGTCGAACGCTGCTGTGTGGGCCCTTCTACCACTCGGCCCAGTGGGCCTTCAGTTTCCTGCCGATGATCGGCGGCTCGTCCGTGGTGATGCAGCACAAGTACGACTCGGCGGAGGCGGTCCAGTTGATCGATCGCCATGCCGTGACCAACACGCACTTGGTTCCGACGCAGATGAAGCGGCTCGTCGATCTGTCCGACGAGGTCAAGGCGTCGTTCTCGGGTGCGACGTTGGTGGCGGTCTGGCACGGTGCTGCACCGTGCCCGCCGTCGGTGAAGCGCGGCCTGATCGACTGGTGGGGTCCCAAGATCACCGAGTACTACGGGTCCACCGAGGGCTCGGTCATCTCGACCATCACGTCCCAGGAGTGGCTGGCCAAGGGCGGCAGCGTGGGCAAGCCGATGTCCACCGTGGACGTCCTGGTGATCGGCGACGACGACTCCGAGGTGGCGCCCGGTCAGGAAGGAACCCTCTACTTCCGCAACAAGATGGGTATGTCGTTCAGTTACCACAACGACGCCGACAAGACGGCCAAGGCCCATCGCGAGCCGGGCGTGTTCACCACGGGCGACGTGGGCTACCTGGACGCCGATGGCTACCTGTGGCTGTCGGACCGGCGCATCGACATGATCATCTCCGGCGGGGTGAACATCTACCCGGCCGAGATCGAAGGCGTATTGGCGGCGCATCGTGCGGTGGCCGATGTCGCCGTGATCGGCGTGCCGAACGAGGAGTTCGGCGAGGAGGTCAAGGCGATCGTGCAGGTGGCCGACGGTGTCGCCGGCGACGCACACCTCGTCGACGAGTTGATCTCCCATTGCCGCGGTCTGCTGGCGGGCTACAAGTGCCCGAGATCGGTGGACTTCATCGGTGAGATCCCGAGGACGGGCACGGGGAAGATCCAGAAGCAACCGCTGCGCGCCCCCTACTGGGAGGGTCTGCAGCGCCGAATCTGACCACGTCGGTCGCAGGGAGGGTCCATGAGCAGAGTCGACTACGAACGGTGTTACCACCAGGGCATCCGGGTTCCCGATCTCGACGCTGCCATGGCCGAACTGGCGCCGGCGCTCGGCGTCACGTGGTGCGCACCCCAGACCCGGGAACAGGCCGTCTGGCTGCCCGGCGTCGGGGCGACGACCATCCCCTTGCGCTTCACCTACTCGGCGGAGGGCCCCCAGCATCTCGAACTGCTCGAAGGTGCCCCGGGCTCGATCTGGGACGGACGCCACGAGCCGGGACTTCACCACGTCGGGCTGTGGTCCGACGATGTGGGTGGCGAGACGGCGGCCCTGGTCGAGGCGGGGTGGACCCTGCTCATGGCCCAACAGCCACCGGAGAAGGGCTACGGGGCCTTCACGTACGTGCAACCGCCCAGTGGGCTCATCGTCGAGTTGGTCTGGAGCGCCGTCAAGCCGATGTTCGAGCGTTGGTTCGCCGGGGGAGCGCTCGCCTGAGCGCGGCTACAGTCACACCATGGCGACCATCCTTGCGCATCTGACCGTGAAGCCGGGCGAGGAAGCGCGCTTCGAGGCCATCGCCCGCGACCTGTACCGGAACACCCATGCGCTCGAACAGGGCGTACTGCGGTACGAGTACTGGCGGGGTGCCGAGCCGGGCACGTACTACACGCTGCTGTCGTTCCGGGACTTTCCGACCTTCATCGTGCACCAGACCAGTGATCACCACGAGACGGCGTCACCCTTGCTCGGACAGGTGTTGGCGGGTATCCGTCTCGAATGGCTGGACCCAGTGCCCGACGCGAGTCCGCTGCCGCCGACGCGCTCGGGGGACGTGGGTCCCGAGGCCGACGACCTGGCGCGAACCTACGCGAAGCGCTTTGCAGCGCAGATCGCGGCGTGGTGGGGTGGGGTGGCGTGAACCGTCGCCGTGTGAGCAAGGAAGACCGTCGAGACAAGGGGGACATCCGATGAGCGCTACCGAAGCCGAGACCGAACCGACACCGTGGTTCCTGAAGGGGAACTACGCACCGGTGGTCGACGAGATCACCACCCACGACCTGTCGGTCACGGGAACCATTCCGCCCTCACTGTCGGGGCGCTATCTGCGCAACGGCTCCAACCCGCAGTCGGGGTCGGCCGGGCACTGGTTCTTCGGTGACGGCATGATCCACGGTGTGCGCCTCGAGGGCGGCCGCGCACTGTGGTACCGGAACCGTTACGTGCGCACCACCAAGTTCGCCAAGGGCCTGGAGGCCACCGACGTCGAGGCGATGTTCGATCCCACGGCGAGCGCCGCCAACACCCACGTCCTTGCCCATGCGGGCCGGATCTGGGCGCTCGAGGAGGGGCACTTCCCCTATGAACTGTCACCCGAGCTGGACACCATGGGCTGCGAGGACTTCGGAGGGAAGCTGACCACGGCCTTCACGGCACATCCGAAGCTGTGCGCCGAGACCGGCGAGTTGCACTTCTTCGGCTACTCGCCGCTTCCGCCGTACCTGACGTATCACGTGCTGGACGCCAACGGCGCTCTGGTGCACTCGGCGCCCATCACCGTGCCCCAAGGCACGATGATGCACGACTTCATGATCACGCGCGACCACGCCATCTTCATGGACCTGCCCGTCGTGTTCGACCTCGACAATCTGGCATCGGGTGCCCCCCTGCGCTGGGACGAGAACTACGGCGCTCGAATCGGCATCGTGCCCCGGCACGGCACCGACGCCGAGGTGCGCTGGTTCGAGGTCGACCCGTGCTACGTGTTCCACCCGTTCAACGCCTATGTCGAGGGGAGCACCGTGGTGTGCGACGTCGGTCGACACGAGTCGATGTGGCGGACGTCCATGGAGGACTTCGATCCGTGTTTCCTGCACCGCTGGACCTTCGACCTCGAGTCCGGCGCCGTGTCGGAGCAGCAACTCGACGATGTCGCTCACGCGTTCCCTCGGGTGGATGAGCGCCTCGTCGGCCTCAAGCACCGCTTCGGCTGGGCCGCAGGCCCTCGCAGCGGCGGTCAGACCCTGGGCGACCCCGGTGTGCTGATCAAGTACGACATGCAGACCGGTACGTCGACCACGCACGACTTCGGGCCCTTCGGGTACCCGGGCGAGTTCGTGTTCGTACCCGATACCGAGGCCAGCGGTGAGGACGAGGGCTGGGCGCTGGGCATGGTGTACGACCGGGCCCGTGACACGACCGATCTGGTGATCCTCGACGCCGGCGACATGGCGGCCGATCCCGTGGCCACCGTGCACCTGCCGCGCCGGGTGCCCTTCGGGTTCCACGGCTCGTGGGTCGACGACTCGGCCCTGTGAGCGCGGCCTGGCTGATCAGTTGAGCAACCGAACCGGTTGGTCGCCGGCCCAGCCCCGAGCAGCGTCGGCGACCATCCGGTAGAACCCCACGAGTCGGTCCGAGGGTTCGTACATCTCGACGAGGTGCCCCAACTCGGGTGCGCGTGCGAACACGAAGCACTGGCCTGTCGCCGTGGTGGCCCAGAGCTCCTCCGACCAACCGTGCGCGGTGGCCACGGTGCGGGCCTCCTCGAGGTCGGGAACCATGAACGCCACATGGTGGATACCCGATCCGGGCGGAACCAACGGGGCGGTGTGCTCCTGCACCAGTTCCACCATGACCTCTCCCCACTGCCCATAGGCCGAGGAGTGGTCGAAGGGCGCCTCGTGGCCGCGCACCCGAGACCGGGCGAGGGGGATGTTGCGCAACACGAAGAAGGGGCCGGCACCCGTGCGGTCGCTGAAGACGGCCGCCGCCCGTTGCACGTCGTCGACCGGATAGGCGATCTGGACGGGACGATCGAAGGGCATACGTGTCACGGTCACTCCTGGCGTCGAGACGGCCACACTAGGTTGCAGGCATGGATCTCGGGGACCGATCGGCGATCATCGACCTGACTCACGCATACTGCTGGGCACTCGACACCCACCGCTGGGACGAGTTGCGCGACGTCTTCCTTCCCGAGGCCAGGGCGGTGCTCGGTGGTTCCGATCTGCACGGTATCGACGACATCATCGCTCGTGTGCGCCGGGCGTTGTCACCCCTCGACGACTCTCAGCACATGGTGTCGACACACCAGATCCGCCTCGATGGCGACCGGGCGACCTGCCGCTGTTACCTGCACGCACAGCATGTGCGCCTCGCCGCCGAGGGCGGCCCCAGTTACGTCGTCGCCGGACGTTACGAGGACCAACTGGTGCGCACGCCGCAGGGTTGGCGGATCGCCCGCCGCGATCTGATCACCATGTGGACGCAGGGCAATCCCAACGTCGTGAGACCCCAGACACCGCCCGAGGCTTCAGCCGGCGAGTGAACCCGCGTCGACGGCGATCACGTCGCCGGTGACCCACGCCGCCAGGTCGCTGACCAGGAAGGTGACGACCCGGGCCACGTCGTCGGGCTGGCCGGCGCGACCGAGCAGTGTCCGGGACATACGGGCGCCGACGTCCAGACCAGCGGCGGCCAGGGGCGCAAGTTGGTCCTGCACGCCAGGGGTGTCGATCACGCCCGGGGCCACGCCGACCACGCGGACGTCACGGCCTCCCAGTTCGATGGCGAGGTTCTTGGTCAGACCCACCACGGCATGTTTGGATGCGACGTAGGCGCTGATCCCCACGGCGGCGCGGAACCCTGCGGTCGAGGCGAGGTTCACGATGACGCCCCCTGCCGCCATGCGGTGCGCGGCTTCGCGTGCGCCGGCGAAGGTACCCCTCACGTTCACCTCGAGCATGCGGTCGATGAATGTGTCGGTGGCCTCGATCGCTGGTCCGGTGGTCGGGTAGATACCGGCATTGTTGACCCAGATGTCGAGACCTCCCAGTGCCGTCACGCACTGGTCGGCGACGCGGGCCAGGGTGGCAGAGTCGGCGACGTCGACCGAGGCGGCGATGACGCGGCCCGCCCCTCGGGAGGTCACCTCGTCGGCCCATCCCTGAGCGGCGACCAGGTCGAGGTCCGCTGCGATCACGTCGGCGCCCGCCTCGGCGAGGCGGGCCACGATCGCAGCGCCGATGCCCCGGGCGCCACCGGTCACGACGGCTCGGCGGCCCACCAGCGACAGCAGGTCGGTCAGGGAACGCGCACTGTGGTCGGGAATCATCGTCTCTCCTCGGGTGTGGTGGTACTGGCGGTACCTAGCGTCGCGCTCGGACGCCGATGTGCAGGCGTTCGAGCGAGCGAAGGCAGAAGTTCCTCTGGTGGCTGAAGTCGTTGTCGTCGAGGAACCACAACGCCTCGACCCGGTCGACGAGTGCCCTGAACCCGATCACCAGTTCACGGCGTGCCAGTGGCGCCCCGAGACAGTGGTGTGTTCCGAAGCCGAAGGCGAGGTGGGAGCGCAGGTTCTCGCGATCGAGGTCGGGCTCGGCCGGGCAGGTGAAGTGGTCGGGATCGCGGTTCGCCGCTGCGTAGCGCACGTTGACCACGGCTCCGGCGGGAATGGTGACGCCGTGCAGGTCGACGTCGACTGCTGTCGTGCGGAACAAGCCTTGCACCGGCCCCTCGAGCCGCAACACTTCCTCGGCCAACAGGGGCACGTAGGTGTCGGGGTCGGCGCACACCTGCTCCCAGACCTGCGGGTGCTCGATCATCAGGCGGACGCCGGCCGACAGGGCGTTGGTCGTGGTCTCGGACCCACCGACGAAGGTGTCGGCCATCATCTCGGCATGGAGTTCCTCGTCGGTGAGGGTTCGACCCCACTCGGGAATGACGGTGTTGACCAGGTCCGACAGCAGGGTGTCGTCGGGTTGCCGGCGCAGGCGCTCGAAGATGGGTTGGAAGTAGTGCTGGGCGGCGATCTCCATCTCGGTGGACCAGATCGCCTCCTCCTCGGTCTGCATCATGCCCAGACGCTGCACCCACGCATCGGTCCACGCCTTGATCTGCCAGATGTCCTCCTCGGGTGCACCCATCTGGCGCCCGATCACGATGAGGGGGAGCGGAACGGCGAACGCCTTCACCCACTCGCAGTGCCCCTCGTCCAGAAAGCCCTCGATCAGGCGGTGTGCGAGGGTCTCGATGTACGGGTCGAGTTCTTTGATCTTCGAGGGGCGAAAGGCGTGGTTGAACAGGCCGCGCATCTCGCGGTGCTCGGGATCGTCGCGACCGGCGAGGGTTGGCGCAGGGACCCATCCCTTGGCTTCGTAGAGGGCGCGGATCATCTCGGACCGGGGGTCGATACGCCCGCGGCGCCGGCCGCTGGGAAAGCGTTCGGTGTCGTTGAGCACCATGCGAACGTCGTCGTAGCGCGTGATCACGTACATGCCGGTGCGCGGATCGCGCCACACCGGGGCCTCGTCACGCAGCACGTCGTAGGCGTCGTAGGGGCAGTGGTTGACGGCGGGATCGAAGAAATTGACCTGGTCGATGTGCACGGTGGGTCTCCGGGGCTCAGGTCCAGCGGACGGGGAGTGTCTTGCGCCCCCACAGGAAGGGC
>Ga0169931_10010933_pt1 | contig 12875 bp, 11 predicted proteins | sample Kivu_15m_20L_FD_129675 | JGI IMG/M metagenome (GOLD analysis project Ga0169931, IMG submission 129675) | Freshwater microbial communities from Lake Kivu, Western Province, Rwanda to study Microbial Dark Matter (Phase II) - Kivu_15m_20L... | ecosystem: Environmental > Aquatic > Freshwater > Lake...
ATCTCTGATTCATGGACTTTTCGATAAAATTGATGAATTAGAGATAGTGTCGAATGAGAATGGCTAAGTAAAATGATCCGAACCGAATTTCGCGATAGTTCACAAACTGACATTGTAAGATACAAATAGCAACTTACCTGTGATAGAATTATGGATGATCGGATGAGTTGTTGTTGAGGAAAGGACTGCAGACGAGTTGGGGTCTTGAGCTATCAACCGTACTTATCCGTTGGGATGAGTTAAAGGCATGTTTTCACGTTGTGTACGTAACTTGTCCCGTGGGACGAGATACGGAGCAGCACCGCGCACAAAACTCCTCACGGATATGTACTGCCAACCTACATCCTACAGTGGCGTTTCCGCAACTTCCATACTGTACAACAAAAAATACGGCACGGTTACCCCACGGCCCACGGCCGGCTGTGGACGACAATGATACATAGCATAGAATGGTTCTTTATATCGAGAAAAGGAGGAGGACAAGCAACTTTTCTACTCCTTCCTATTGAAGTTTTTCTCTCATCACAAGTCTATTTTCATAGAGAAACAAAGAAAGACATATCTCTTTCCTTTTCCAATCTAATGTTAGACTTTGGAGACTCGTTCAGGCCTACGTATAATTTTCTCTCTATAGACAGATTTATTATTTTAGAAACAGTATGTATGTGCATGTAAAGTAAAAATAAATCCAAGTCGAGTCAAAGTTGAAATCAAAAGGAAGATGCAAGAGAAGGAAAAAGAATATAGTAAATCCTATGGGTCAACATCGAATCAACATGGAAAGTTGAATGTAGGTATCCAATCATCCTCGTCGTCATTGTCCAATAATAATAATCCTTTAAGTAACAACAATACTACATCGACGACGGATCAAGAACGAAAAATTTTACTCCTCATGTTATTAGCACAAGTATGTGCCTTGCATGACTCTACACCGAAAACGTTTATAGTTCATGTATTAAGTCTGTATGAACGAGGAATTTTAGATTATGATAGTATTGCTTTTTTATTTGATTTAGGATTAGTCCCAGCCATCGAAATCATAAGACACACCCATACACATCTTGTATCATCATCAGGAATTGATGAAACAACGAATGATGTACAGGATGTAAATATAACTTTAGAAACTCATACAGACAAGGAATCCTCCGTAGTAGTCGGAGGTGTCATTGTACCCTATCGTGCAAATACTACCAACATTGAACATGATAGTGACGTGTTGAAAATACCCGATGATTCTAAATCCAAGTCACTGTTACACCAAGATGTTTCATGTTCAAGACCTCCTATTCTTACGACAACTTCTTCTTCTACTACTACTACAACGAATACGTATCCTACCATACCTCTACGAGCTGATAGTTTTACTCAATATGATGATGATAATAATAATAATAATACCAACGAGGTATACTTATCACAAAAACGATTACAGGAAGTATCCTTAATACGTGAACATTTAACTCGTCAAGAATCTCAAAATTCATCTCATAAATCATATAAATCCAATCATAACAACAACAAGAATATATTGACTCAATTTGAACATTCAAAACAACAACAAGATTCATCATCATCAACTCCATTCATACCATCATGGACAGTAGAACATCATCCCTTATCCTTTTCAAGATATTTACGTGATTTTTATCCACAAGCTATACTTGCATCGGGTGCATTTGGACAAGTGTTTCAAGCTACGAATAAATTAGATGGTGTAGATTATGCTATTAAAAAAGTTATCTTTTCAGCCAAGGGATATGATACACAACAAGTAGATTTAGTTATACGAGAAGTACAATGTAAGTTATATTGTATATTACTATTATAACAAACAAATAATCTACTTTCTCTTTTCATTGGTTTATCTTTTTTAAAAAAAATCTTGTTGTATATGGTTTCAATATGCCGTATAGGTTTGGCCAAATTAGATCATCCCAATGTAGTACGATATTATACTAGTTGGTTAGAACCAAGTTGGATGCAAGGTAGTCGTAATAGGGATTATAATGTTATGAATAGTAATTCCATGAAATCAAAAACAGATAAGATGAATCCTGGAATGAATCGATCGGATGGTATACCCAAGAATAAGGAAATAGAGAGGAAACTTCTCATGGATGTTCATCAATTAATCTTAACTAGAGAAGAAGAAGAGGAAACTAGGAATGATATATTCCACCGTATAAGTATGCATGTGGGTGAAAGGGATATCAAGTATAGAAAATCACGGACATCCAATTATTCATGGAATGAGAGTGATGATTATGACGACGACGACAATGATGATGATGACTCAGATTACAGTAAATGGACAACCTCATCCTCTAGTGAACAAGAGTCGCGAATCATGAACCATAGACAGAAACAATCAATAAAACAAGATACTGATGTAGCTTTTCCTCGTCGTACAATGTCCTACAAGTATCAAATTTGTTTATTTATACAAATGCAGCTATGTCATTCATCAACTTTGGCTGATTGGATTTTTCGACGAAATCAAACCATGACTTCTCCTCAGAGCAGCAATGCCTCAGAACAAATAGATTATCATCAGCATGCTCGACCAGCCTTTGAAATTTTTCGTCAAGTATTGAAAGGATTAGTCCATGTACATGCTCGAGGGATAATTCATCGCGATTTAAAACCCGCCAATATCTTCGCATCGGAAGGTGGTGTTTTCAAGATTGGTGATTTTGGATTAAGTAAGCTATTGAATATATTTGACGAACCTAGAGACTCCTTTGACGATAAAAAAGACCATGTCAGAGATGATACTAGAAGAGTGTTGTTACTACCATCCGACTCCATGGAATCCGATTCGTCTACAGCCGAGAGAACAGATAGACATGTTCTTGTAAATGTATGGAGTGATCTTCATACTGCTGGTGTGGGAACTGCATCGTATGCGGCCCCTGAACAGATGCGTTCTACATCGTATGGGCCCGAAGCCGATATTTTCAGGTAAGTACGTTGAAGGTATATATTTGCGTTGACGGCACATATTCGAACATTCTCTAAGAAAAACACTTCATATATCTATCATTTCTAGTCTTGGTTTGATATTACTAGAACTATTCAGCTTCTTTACTTCAGAGCATGAACGAGCCGTTACCTTTAGTGATTGCCGTCATGGTAAGCTTCCTTCTTGGATATCTTGGACCTATCCAGAAGTCTCTAAACTTGTACTCGCATGTACGAATCAAGATCCAAGTCTTCGTCCTAGTGCGACTGATATAATATCTTTGGAGATATTTCAGGAGTCTAGCAGTGCAGAAATTTATAAAGCAGAGATTCAGAGTTTACAACATGAGTTGAAAAATAAAGAGAACGAGGTTGAAAACTTGAAGCAAATCATTCAACAACAGGAGGAGCTGATTCGCCGATTAGAATGTAAGCAAAAAGTAAACTAGTAACTGCAACTTTTCTAAAATTTATCCATAAATAATCCTTCGGCCTTATGACTCATACTAGAAATGACACCACCACTGGCTTTAAAGTTTGTCCATAAAGCGAAATGAGGTTGTTCTTTATGAATTTGAACAGCTTCATCATCCTTATAAATCTCATAAAAATAAAATTTACATGGATTCTCCTTGTCACGTAGAACATCTTGAATTGAAAGATGTAATTAAGTACAGAGCATGTACAGGAACAGTGCGCAGGTTGTGGAACATCAACGTACCAAATCGTAGACAACCTGGCTCTAGTCTTGACCCTACAGCATCTTTTTCTATGACATCTAGAAAGTCCTCGATACGATCAGCTTTAATTTCACACTCCACAAGAATAGAAATAGGTGCAGTAGCAGAAGCCGTAAACGACATGCGATTTTTATGGTATCTGTACGATGTGTAAGGGTTTGAAGAGGAGACAAAAGTGTTTTGTTTAGAGATTGGAAATGAAAAGGTGGATACGAATGAGGTACAGAGCCACAGTCGGAAAAATATTCTGTGCATATTTTCACAAAAAAAATATCCAAGAATAGTAATCTATTGCTGTATCTGTACATATATGATGAAGAAGTAACAGCAGCAACATCGACAATAACGGAGCCGAGTTGATGAAGTTTTACATAGTTGATCAGGTTGCACATTCCAGTTTCTACATACTAGGATCAGTACCAGCCAGCGAATGTCACTAAAAGTGACATTCTGCGCTCGCGTACATAGTAGCACCGCGACATACCGTAATTACAGGTAGGGTGCGTATGTAGTTCTTCATGTAGGACTGACAATAAGCTGATTTTTGTGGCCATCATCGATCGATTTCATTCAAGCGGGTATACGATACATCGACTGCTTTTCTGGCTTCATATGTATATCATTCCCTTCAAATTCAAAAGAAGACACATCACTCGTAAGGACTGGCATATTAAGTATAATGGAGATTGATGAATCCTCTAGTCACAATAACAATCATATTTGGGATTATGTCATCGACCGATTGCTTGCGAATTCTACCAATTCCACTACGAAAACGTCTACAGGATCTACAACAGCGAAGAAGTCAAAATATGCAACATTTTACTTAGTATGGACGTCGGTAGTTCTGGCACTTATGTTTTTATCTCTAATTATGGAATGGTTGGCTCCAGATATGGCTATGGTGTCCGCCCTCACATTGTTAATGACTGCAGGAACTGTAACTATTAATAATGGTCTTGCAGGTTATTCCAACAAGGGAGTACTAACTGTTGTGGCCCTTTTCCCTCTAGCAGCAGGGGTAACACATACTGGAGCCTTAGATTGGTATATGGGAAGAGTTCTAGGTCGTCCAAGAAACAATATTGATGCTCAAATCAGACTCATGGTACCCAATATGATTTTGAGTGCTTTCGTTCATAATACTCCCTTGGTCATGGTTATGATTCCAATCATTCAAGGCTGGTCTAAAAGTACAGGTCCGCTGCATACCATGATTTATCTATCGTACTTTTTCCAATCTGATGGTTACGATATTCTCTTTTATCTCACCCTTTGTTAGGTGTTAACGTACAGCAGCTGATGATGCCTCTTTCAGTGGCTTCAATTTTTGGTGGAACCACTACATTGCTGGGAACAACCACCAATATTGTTGTGACTGGCTTAATTGAAAAAAATTACCCTAACGACAAAAGTGTTCGCATAGGGATGTTTGACATGGGACTTTACGGAGTCCCTTTAGCGTTAGTTGGCCTTGCCTATACAATATTGATGAGTCCCTTTGTCTTGCCGGGTGGGGCTAAATATATTGGTTGTAATAAGAATATAATTGGGCAATCAGATACTGGAATCAAAGGGGATGATATTTTACTCGGAGCGAGATTGACGAAATGGAGTCCAGCTGCAGGTCGATCAGTCAAACGTTCTGGTCTTCGAGAAACAGGGGGTATATATTTGGTAAGCGTGTATCGAGCAGCAACGGGCAATGTTCATCGTGCCGTCGGGCAGGAGTTCGTTCTTCAAGTGGGTGATATCTTGTATTTCACGGGGTTAGTCGAAGGTTTCGCTCACTTTTGTGAAGAGCATGGACTGGAAGTTGTTAGTGAGGACTTTGGGGAAATGGATGAATCGACGTCTCCATCGGCAGAGTCTCGTCCTGACGACGAAGTAACATTGGAAGTTGACACTTTACTGCATAGTAGCAATTCTCAGTCACAACTTGCCCCTTCAGACGAAATAGGGTTTACACGTGATTCACTGTTGCAATCTGATGAGAATGAGCGTTGGCGTGTGATCAATCAGATGGTAGATCAAATTCGTATGAGTGGACCATCAAATGTAGTAAAGCCTAATCAACATTTCCCTTCACTTGATTCATCTTTCGTTGTTGGAAATGCTCCCCAATCAACCGAGCCTGCCCGAATAGTGATTGCAACTGATCATGGCGATGAACCACTTATCGTTGTAGCAGTAAATTCTCCAGATAGACCAGGCTTATTGCTAGACTTATCAAAGGCATTCAAGCGTTTAGGCCTTAATTTTCGCTCTAGCGAGGCAAAGGTAATAAATGGACGATCTCTTAGTATTTGGAGATGTGATGTTTTAAAGGATGGTGTATCCGATGTTGACAATATATGGTCGGTGTTGAATGTAGGTGTAATGTTTCAAAATTTTTTGTCCGTCCTAATAATTGATTCATCTCAATCTTCTTGTTGTTTTGTCTTTGAACTGATTTATATAACGATGAATAGGCACTGTTGGAAGCCGACAAAGGTGTCGAGGCTTTGAAACATCGTGGGTCAACTGTAATCAGAGCCAAAGTAACGGCACAATCATCTTTGATTGGTTTTACTGTATCGCATTCAGGATTCAACGAAAAATATAAGGCTCGTATAATCGCACTTCAACAATCTTTAAAACAAGAGAGGAACATCGCCGAAGCCGTATTTACATTTGGAGATCTTCTTGTTTTACAAGTGTCAGACGACTCACCATTACTTAGACGACCTCCGGCTGATTTCTATCAAAAACTTGCGAAATCAGCCTCCACCAGTTTTATCGGGAGAAACTCAACATCGTTTGTAATGAAAAGTGTTGGTTCAGCTCGTGATATTGAAGGCCAATCTATGAAAAAATCACAATCTATAAATATAACACCATTATTACCAGAGGCGAAAAATCCTCAAGGTGAAGCAGACATTCCTACGGATGTAAGTGATTTATCAGCTATAATTTATTCATATTATCTCAACCGCAGTTCTTAAACGTAGGTTTCATCTTTTTTTACAGTTTTCCATTCAAACAACTGCTGATCATGAGCAAGCTTGGATGGATCTCCAAGTATTGTTCCCTAGGAACGTTGACGAAGAGTCTGATCTTCAACCTAAGTCTTCCAGGGAATTCCTAACGGCGATGACAGTTGCTCGCAAGTCTCGTTTTATTGGTAAGTCTGCCGAGCAAGGTGGACTCACACAGCTAAAGGGTGTGTTTTTAGTTACTATTGAAAGGCCTCAACAATTGGAAACCCCTCAAACTCCGGAGTCATCGGTAATCAATCTTGATGAGAATAAGATTACCATCGCGATCACTTCAGACGATGTACTGCAGCCTGGGGATTTACTGTGGTACTCAGGATCAGCAGAATCTATCCATGACCTTAAGAAAGTTCCAGGACTCCAATCATATGTTAGTAGTGAAATCAAGAAAATTAATGCAAGGGTGCATGATCGTAGATTAGTCCAAGCAGTTATTTCTCGACATGGCCCGCTGGTCGGGAGAACCATAAAAGAATCACGTTTTCGTACCAAGTATGGGGCCGCAGTACTCTCTGTGAACCGTAACGGCAAACGTGTACATGAGCATCCGAGTAACGTAAGACTTCAGGCGGGAGATGTTTTACTTTTAGAAGCTGGTCCAAACTTTATAAAGGATAATGTTGAGAGTGATAAATCGTTTGCGTTGATATTTGAGGTGAAAGACTCTGCACCTCCTCGACTGAAATTATTCATTCCAGCTGTAATCCTTGTCGTGGCAATGCTAGCTATTACTACAGCTGATGTTGCAGATTTGTTAATAACAACGTTGATCGCTGTGATGTGTATGGCCGCGATAGGTATCATATCTGCAGAAGAAATACGCAAATCAATCGCATGGGACCTTTACGTGACTATTGCAAGTGCTTTTGGCATAGGTAACGCCATGTCGTCATCAGGCTTAGCAGCTGCAATAGCGAATGGTATTGTAAAGTTAAGTAAAGCGGTGAATATCGGTAATGCAGGTGTTTATGGCTCTGTGTATCTAGCTACATTCTTGATCAGTCAGGTACTAACGAATAATGCAGCAGCTGCTTTAGCGTTTCCAATTGCCATGTCTGCCGTGGATAAATACAATTGCAGTAGAAAGGTTATGGCTTATGTTGTTATGTTCGGGGCATCAGCATCGTTTATGACACCCTTTGGATACACTACCAACTTACTTGTTTATGGACCCGGTGGCTATAATGTAAGTGGATCATGTATGTATCTGGTTTATTTACTCGAAAATATTTTATATTTATGATGAATCCAACGTTTATTTGCACATATCTACAGACCTTGGATTATGTACTATTTGGAACTCCTCTTCAATTTCTATTTTGGATCTATACAACTGCTATCCTAGCATCATCGAATCCTTGGCTTTGGTGGATCTGGACCGGTGTGCCTGTGACGATTCTGTGCATTATTGGAGTTCTGGGTCCTAGATTTTTCTCTGAAAAATTTCGTAAACGAGCCCAAAGTTAATAGTAAGATGCCATGATGAAGGTAATAAAGATGATGCTACGCGACAAATGCTTTCTTTATACAATACTTTCAAATCAAAAAACAATTCTCCTTAATAAAAATAATCATTTCATTCTATTGAAGATTCGTTCATGGTTTTTCTTTCTTTGATTAGTCAGGATCTTCGCATAAACCATTTTTATAACAATAGACTGCAGTACAAAGAACTGATTGATAAATGTATTACGTTGAAGTCATCATTTATCATTTTATTTGTAGGAAGTTAACTACGTACGTAAAAAGAAGCTGGACCCAGTGCACTCAGTGCACGCGTCTGGCGTCTGTTCATCTCATTCTTGCATTTTTCATAATCGTACAGTTTTACATACAAACTCTGTAGCTACTGTACTTATGCATCGTACGCAGCAACTGTGTATGTATTTTCTTCCATGATGAAATTACGGCAGGCAAACAGAAACTGTATCCTACGCTAGCTAGGACCTACATACTGTACGGTAGCAGCAGCAAAGCGTTCGTGTTTCTGCAACATGGCGTGTGTATCTTTTGGATTAATTAATCATTCATTCATTCATTCATTCATCATCAATCATCCTATCAATAAGACCTATTTTAAGAAATGCTTCTTCAAAGTACCTTGAGAAGATCTCTTGGCTATACCCTTCTTCTGGGTATTATTACTCTTATGAGTCTCCATCGTACTCTTCATGTCCAAGCGTTCTACGTCCCCGGTGTACGACCGTATGATTTCAAGACGGGTGAAATTGTACCTCTCAAGGTCAATTCTATGACATCTATCCAAACTCAACTCCCCAAAGATTATTATCGATTACCGTTTTGTCAACCTGCGGGTGGACCGACCATGGCTTCTGAGAATTTGGGTGAATTTTTAACTGGAAATAAAATTCAAGATTCACCCTATGAAATACGTATGCTTGAAAAACAATATTGTAAAATTCTTTGTCAAGTAACCTTAGACTTTAAGGAAGCTCAAGTTCTTCGAAATCATATTTTCTATGGATATCATAATAATTGGATTATTGATAACTTACCCTCGGTACGAACAATTTTGTGGTTTTCTTTTCTTTATTTTTTTTTCGGATGTATCCTTTTCCTTGCTCGACTGACTGTTTATTCTTTTTCATTTGTCCTTACCATCCATGATGCTATTATAGGCAGCACTCATGGCAAACAAACCACCTCATTATGCTGGTGGATTCCCCATTGGGTTTGTGGAAAATAATTCTGGAAAGAATGTAAAACAAAAGAAGGCTACTGACAAGAATTTGATTAATGTTAAGACATATCTGTACAATCATGTGAATATCTATCTCAAGTATCATAGACCAGATCCATCAAAGTTGAATGAATATCGTGTAGTCGGATTCGGTGTTGAACCCATCAGTGTCAAACATACCTTCAGTCAAGGGTTTAATTGGGATGGTGAATCCAGTGATGGATTTCAAAAACCCTTGGATACATGTATGAGCGATCAAACTCTTTCACAAGCTGATGTTGAGAAAGTTCAACTTGTCGCCAAGGGTGAAAAGATCATCTATACATATGGAGTTCAATGGGAGGAAAGTAATATTGCATGGTCCTCTCGATGGGATGTATATCTTTCAGAAGATAAAGCTATTCCTGCACAAGTACATTGGTATGCTATTTCCAATAGTGTCATGGTTGTTTTATTGTTGAGTATCTTGGTTATTGGTATTCTTGTTAGGAATCTTAAGCGAGATATTGCAGGATACAATGCCGTTTCAACCATGTCCGATGAAGAGCGGGATGAATTGGCCGAAGAATCGGGATGGAAAGTCATTCATGCGGATGTCTTTCGTCCACCTAGCTCTTTACCCATGTTGTACTGTGTCCTTGTGGGTAGTGGAATTCAATTGGCGCTTACCATGGCCTTGTGTATCATTCTATCTGCAGTTGGATTCGTCAATCCCGCTCGACGTGGAAGTCTCATGAATTCAACCCTTGCCTTTTATGTCATCTTTGGATCCTTGGCTGGATTTGTTAGTAGTATCCTATACAAGGCCTTTCGTGGACGATCTTGGCAATTATGTACTGTTCTTACAGCCATATTCTTTCCAGGGATTTGCTTTCTCGTCTTCCTCTTCTTCAACGTCATATTGTTCTTTTTCAAGTCGACAGCCTCTGTACCTGTCATTGATGTCATCATTGTGGCGGCATTATGGTGCTGTGTTTCTATCCCCATGGTATTTGTGGGCGCATACTTTGGATACAAGATGGAAACCATGACTTTTCCCACAGTGACAAGTACGATAGCTCGTGCGATACCACCTGCAGGATTATTGGCACGGCCAAACAATCAAATTCTTCTCGCTGGTCTTATCCCCTTTGCAGCAGCCTATGTAGAACTCTTCTTTATCATGACAAGTTTATGGAAGGATTTATATTACTACGTCTTTGGTTTTACCTTCTTGGTATATTTGATTCTCCTCATATCATCGGCTGAAGTGACAGTACTCTTGGTATACTATCAACTCTGTCATGAGAATCATCGTTGGTGGTGGTTTGCTCTCTTTTCAAGTGGAAGTTTGGCGTTTTATTTATTTGGATATTCATTCATTTACTTTAAGGGATTACAAGCGAGTCGGCTTTTGATTACTTACTTGCTTTATTTCGGTTACATGTTTTTAATTTCCTTTGGTTTATTCTTGATCACGAGTGCTTGTGGAAGTTTAATCACTCTCTGGTTTGTTCGAAAAATATACGGTGCAATTAAAGTCGATTGAAAGGGCCATAATTTATAGCCTTTTCTAAACGACATGCGTTCCCCGTTTGTTTAGAATTCCATGAAAGAAATATATAAAAAAAGAGGTTTCGTTAAACTAAAATAAAAATACATTCATTGGTCTGAATCATAATTCCATTCTGTGTTTTCTATAGTACTACATATGTTGTTTCTTCGATCTTTGCTGTTTTTCTCTCTTATGTATCATACAATCCTAATACTTGACTACTATACTGTAAGGGATCAAAATTTTGTGATACAATATTTCCAAAGACCGACCAACGAGGGACTGTCAAAGTAGTCATAGCTGGATCTATAGGATTCTTCTCATTTATGTTGTTGTACAAACGAGTCGATGAAGAGGTAGATACTGTTTGTAAATCTTTTTCATAAACAAAGTTTAATTCCCATATGGTATCATATATATAAATGCTTTCTGAATAATTCGTAGTATAATTGTTGTTGTTGTTGTTGTTGTTGTTATTATTATTCGTCATTCCAGAAGAAGAATAATAACGAGGACAACCAGAGTAATATGGCCCACAACCTAATTCAAATGCAACATGTGGAAAATCATATATATTAGATAGTGCTACAACAAATACTGGTCTTGTACAAGTAGTAGGACTTTTTGCTGTAGTTGCTGCAGTTGTTTTATCATGGGGGATGGTATGAAATGATTCAAGTATAAAATGATATATCGATTGTGCAATTTGATTTGGACTAGCCATGGAAATAATAGATGTAGGAGAATTTGATTCAACACTATTAGTAGGATGCCGTAATGAAAAGGAATGTAAAACATCGTTTTGTTGTTGTGATGAAGACATGGGGATTGTCCGATTGAGGATCTCTTGTTGCTTTTGTTGTTGTATATATGTAGAGAGAGGTAACAATGTTTGTATCTCTTTTCTTTGTCTATCGGATGATATATATGACGAGTAGGGTATATGTTTTTTGTGATTTGGAAAGAGACGTTGTACCCATGAACTGATGTTGGGTTTATCATATTTGTCATACCCAGAATCATCACTGCTCAAGGCATACAATTGAGTCGGTATAGGCCATCGACTTGTATTCGTCGATCCAAATAGGGATGCCAAATGCATACTCCGTTGTCTTCCTATATAATTACATGCCCCGCCGGACTGTATGTCATATTCACAATGTCGTACAAGGAGTACCGTAAAGGTACATCCCACAGGTATTGGTGTCAAGATTTGATTTCGTTCTTGGTCTATCATCATGGGTTCATTTAAATGTCTATCTAAATTGGATTGAGCCCAATTCGAATATTCCTGTGTAGACAATTGAGAAATACTCTTCCATGATTTGTATTCCTTTTCCTCTTGTAGACGTGTCCATGAAAGGAATAGGGTAAGTAGGGATAAACAGGAAAGGAGTGTCCATGTCAAGAAGAAACCTAACCGACGATGAGGATTACGACTAAGCAGAAAAGAATTGTTGTTGTTATTGTTATTGGAAGAGGAAGAAAGTATACGACGTCTTGAGATTTTATGATTGTTCATGATTTTATACAGATATCCATTTCAAAGATTGGTATTACAGATATAACAAAAGTAGAATCATTAAATGTGACATCATCATTCAACTACCGCAAAATTTGGTATGAGGGATGTATTTTCAGTGTTTTACATGAGAAATGTATGGGTACTCCCAGGCTCCCAGGGCTTGACAGGTTTGACCCTCTAGGAGTACCCATACATTTCGAAGCTAAAAAAGCTGAAAATACATACCCGAGATCGAAAGTACATTTTTTCGAGTTGAAAATATGAAGACCAAATTTAGGTGTTGATAGTGTCTGTTGTCTCTTGCCTCATCATATACCTTGATGTTTGGGTCACTTGAAATGAGAGCATCCCCTTCATTAATTAGAGCCTCCAT
>Ga0169931_10010935_pt1 | contig 12873 bp, 11 predicted proteins | sample Kivu_15m_20L_FD_129675 | JGI IMG/M metagenome (GOLD analysis project Ga0169931, IMG submission 129675) | Freshwater microbial communities from Lake Kivu, Western Province, Rwanda to study Microbial Dark Matter (Phase II) - Kivu_15m_20L... | ecosystem: Environmental > Aquatic > Freshwater > Lake...
TACTCATATAACTGGAGTGAATTTTTTAGCCAACCCTATAGTGGATGAACTAGGCTAAGCACTCCGACGTGATTTCGTGGTCGGTCTAGGCCACCTTATAAGACTAAACAAACAAGATGTGACCATCTAAGAACGAGTAACTTTCTAAAAAGAGATGTTGTAGAAATAAAAATAAAGATTAGCGGCTTAGTAGTAAGCAAGAAAAGCAGAATAGTAGGCAAAAAGAGCAGCATAATAGAAAGCATAGTGATTAACATAAACCATTACCATATTAAATAAAGTTTATCAATCATATATATTATAATTTATTGAGAGTATCGAAAAATGGAAGAGGTTTATTCTTTACAGAAATTGAAAGATATCAGAGAGAAGTATCGTGGTGTGATTAGTAACTACTAAGCTTCATTTGAGTTCAATTTGGGGGGATATAGGTAGAATAATATGTCACATGGATGGCTTCAAAAACGATAGGTTCAAGGTGATAGTCATAGCCATATACCAGTAAGCCATAGTAATAGTAATTACGCTTAACGACATACATATGGTATAAAGGAACGGACGAAATCTGTAACAAGAGGAGAGGTATATGACCCATTATCAAAGGGGTCAACATACGAGGCCACTAAGAAATCTCTTCTGGATTATAAAAGTATGACTACTAAAAGCAATTTGGGTGAGAATTTGAGTAATATTTTGTATAGTATCGATAACAAAATCACTCAAAAACAGAGATTGATAACCGAGATGGGTAAAAATAACTAAAATGCATTCAGATAGCATCATATCAGATACAAGGAGATACCTTAAACTGTTACAAGGTATAATAGTTGTAAACAATTGGGTTTGTATGATGCTTATGTGGGCAAAATACATAGAAATGTTGTTGGGAAAGATGACTAGATTTAGAATCAGAGAGTGTAGGCTAAGATGATAGATACTTCTGTGAGAGAAGTGGGGCTGTAAAGGTATTCGAGTATGTAGAAGCTACCTTTGGGATGTAGACAAAATAATATAGTTTCTGGGAGTTAATTTTTTTCAAACAAACAAAAGCTATCGATTCAGAATAGTTTTTAAAGAAAATTAAAGATAGATAGTAAATAGAATAGTTAAAATTATGATGTGAGAAGACAACTAGATGAAAAGTACAGTAATGGATTGAAAATACATTAAAATAAAAATCGTAAAAAAGACGATTCTGTTCAAAGAAACGACAATAAAAACATTGTAGATACGAAGTACAATACAAAAACTATCTAAGCAGATAGACCTGGATGGAACTTGAGTAAGTTATAAAATATTCAAAACAAAATCCAAAAGGTTCTTCAGGCACAACAATGATCAGTAGTAGATTTAGTATTAAACTTGTTAAAATTAATATCAAAATAAATTTGATTATTTTATTGATGATTGATAGTGTTCAACTAACACGAAATCCTGATAGATGCTTTAACAAAATAATTAATCTTCAGTTTGTTTTTATATAATAAGTTGAATATTCACCATGATCTTATTTTTAACATTTTACCTATAAATTTTATCTTCACGAATATTAATCCGTTTGTTTATTGTGCTTGAATAACTTTATTACTAAAACATGATGAGACCTGCATCAAGCAAATCACGTCCTAATGCTCCCCAGAGTCCTCACAAAGAAATATTTGCCCGTCAAAACACAAACAAAAATCAAGCGAAGCCATCGCTTTCGACTCATCAAGTTAAATGTTCATCAAGCAATATTCCTAAATCCAGTCAATAAAATCGAGTGTTAAGAACTCCATCTAAACCTAAAAAACAGTCAAGTATCTCCAAAAACATCGATACGCTTATTGAAAACCAAAGAAACCATCATCCCAAATAAAACAAACCCAACTCTGCTTCTAGACCTAAAAAATCATCAGGACCCAAAAAATAAACAAAAACCCTCATCCCTAGACCATTCTCCTAAACACGACCTCTATAGCCCCACCAAAACAACATCCCAATCATCTCAAAAACAAGTTAATAGCACATCCAATCTTTATTCTTTGTAGGTTAGTCTGATGGCAGAAACAAAGTGCATCCTAGACAGAAAACAAGTCATAGATCAATTCCAACTCAGAACAATTTATTAGATCTATAGTACAGCCTATCACGTATTTCCTCACAGAATTAAACTCATGAAGATAGGACTAATATCAATAAATCGGTGATAAGTCAATCACATTGGTAGGCTTATCAAAACCTTCTGGCCAAGAACTAGCAGCTTGCCAAACATATATAGTGTTTGAATGCAATTGAACAATAAAATAGGGAGTCATCGAGGAAGAAATAAAAATAGTATTAGCACAAGTTGAGATGGATAGTTAAAGATAGCACCAAAAACGATAATTTAGATCTTAGATATAGAGTCTAAAAGTCCAGCATTAGCAAATAAGCGAGGTGTACTATTCCCTGCAATCCATGCTAAAAACCAAAAACTAATAAACCTCATAACTCACTCTATAATGCAAGACAATAAAATAGCAGCTGAGATAAGGCAAGTAACGAGAGTAAAATTTGGAGAGGTAGTGCAGTAGACAAAGAAGATAGCTGTGTGAGTTGTAGAATCAGATAGAAGATTATTAGGTTAAGATGAAGAGATTGGAGGAGGAGAAAAATGATTCTTAGAGGAAGTATTAGGTGTGTAGGCAGACTACGGAGAAGATTAAGGAGGAAGCCAGGTGGGTTTTGGAGGTTGTGAGGGAGATTAGAGAGTTCTAAGAGTGATTAAGGTTGTTTTTCTATAGTAGTCTATTCCTATAGTAGTAGTATATTCTTAGCATTTTGTATATAAATACAAGCAAAAACATAAATTATACATAATTATAGGTATTTTCTGGATATTTGTATTACTCTATCTATAATATTCTAGCACTATCACTCCTGTCTTCTTCTCGTATTTTCCGGTGCCATTTGCGCTTCTTCCAACTTGGGCATAACCCCCTTATAACAAAAATACAGCAACCCACCAATCATAATCATAAATCCAGGTCCACTGAACAAAAACCCAACTAAACTAAATCCTTTATCCTCCACAAGATAGCTAATCCTATCAATAGGTTTAATCACGATAGGTTATGATACTCTTTCCATTATTTGTTTAGTAAAAGGATGGACTAGATTGTATGCGATCTAACCGGTATTGCGGCTATCGACCATTAGGAGGGGGTAGGCGTATTGATCGCAAATTACTTAGATGAAGTTTCTGCCGATTGGGAGAGTGGGGCTGGATGGGGGGAGCGGTACATGGTGAAGGTGTTTTGGTTGTGGGGGTATAAATATTTTCCATTGAAGTTTATTGCCAGGCGTAAAGGGTTTAGTTATATTGGTTGGCCTGGGGTTTATTGGTGGAGGACTCGTACTTCGATGCCTAGTGTGCAGGTGATGATAGTGAGTATAAGTATGTTGTTCAACATTAATTATGTAAGACAAATAACAAAAAATCCCAGGAAAGATATCTGCTCTAGCTCATAAAAAAATAGTATATCATATGCTGAGATACCCCACTAGCAAAGTCTATGGTATTTCCCCCACTACATAGGAGTTCTAGTAGGCAAGCCACACAACGCCTTAGATGCATATCCTCTATCCCATACCCCTTTAGTCAACCCAACTCTATCAGTTGCCCTCGATCTGATCTAGAGCAATCTTGAAGAAGAATACAGTATTATAGGGTTTTACTAATCTGCCTAGGGAGGTAATTTGAAGATGTCGAGCTTGATAGAGAATAATCAAGCGTTGAAGAATTCGATGGCTGTTAGGGTATTATTAATATAATGTAGGGGTGGATGAATTAGGAGGGTGGGATTAGTTTGGGGGCTAAGGGGTATTAGTTGGACTATCCTGGGTTTGGGGTGTTGAGGCAGGAGCTTGATAGGGGGGAGTATAGGTTTGTTGTGGATTTTGATGCCCATTTTGAAGAGATTGAGTTGGATTTTACTAATAGACATATCAAGTGATCGTGTAAGTGTATAGTCTTATCTTACAATCATCAAAATTATAAGAAATATTGCCAATTAACATATTTAATTCTCAGTTAATAGTATATAGTACTTCTACATATAATTTAAAAACAAGTCAATATATTTATCATGTCCGTCGACCCCCCACAACCCTCCCAAACCTACCTCCAGCTCCTCCTCGATCGCATAAACGTCGTATAAAACAAACTAATGGTCGAGGTCTAAAGACGTTAAAAATAGTACAACGAACTTCTCTTAGCTATGATATTGCTAAAAAAATAATATGCCAAACAAGGAAATAAAGAGTCGAGTATTATGGTATAGGTGAAGGGGAGGGATGGTGAATAGAAGCAGGGGAGGGATGGTGAATAGAAGCAGGGCAGAAAGGTTAATAAGACTGTGATTGGGTTGAATAGAAAGAAGACGCAGCTAAAAATGAGTGCTTTGGATGATATCAAAAAGCCATTCAGTCCAAAGACGAGAACAAAGACACATCAATCTATAGGCAGACCAGCCATCGTTCCACCAGCTCCAACTCCCAAACATTAAATGTAATCTCCCCTTCCCCAACAAGATCAACTAAAACGTATCGAAAACGTGCTCTAAAACCAATCAGAGGAGATCACCAAAGGTAAATAACTTTCCAACTATCTGATGGAACAATTATTGGGGATATACTAGAAAATAAACAGTATAGACCAACAACTAATATCAAAGAAGCAAGTGTCAGTGAGATAATTGCCTCAGAAAAATATGCCGACTCAATAGACTATAACTTCGATTGTATTCTAGCCGAATAAATTGGAGTTGATTACCCCTAAGAAAGTGGAGAGTCCTGCTAAGGATCATTCTGTTTATTTGAGTCCGATTAAATAAAATGCAGGGTTGGATGATGTGATGGCTAAGATAGTAGAGCACTAGTCTATTTTGACTGAACTGATGGAGTTGACGAGGCAGATGAGTCATAGATGGGGAGGGTGGTCACCAGGGCAACTCAATAATGAAGCTGTTTGATTGTATAATCATATAAATGCATAGAATATGTCATAACATATTTGATTATGTTTGTGTTTTGCTTATATAATATACAAACATGAGTGGATACCCCCGCCAATCCCAACCTCTCTTCCAATAATCATAATCCTCCTCCAACCAATAATAAGGCTAGATCCTTTCCTCTCCCTCCCAATCTCAATCTCCATCAGAATAACCTCTGCCCCTAGTCCAACCCTAACCCGATCCCTATGATAGCAGTTAAGATTAGTAGATGTTGTTGGTATAAAAAAAACGAAGAGAACAAATGGAACGATAGAGATAATAATAAGTGATCCGAGTGGCTGGTTTTAGTTAGTAGGAGTTAAAAAATAAGGCATTGGAGGATATTGAGAAAACCAATATGCGAGTATTGGCAATGCGCAAAAAAGTATTACCTTAAAATATATAGAATTAACGAAGAATGTAAGATATATAGAAAGTGCGAGTGACCCAACAACCATACCTAGTGACAAGTAACACTCACTACCGAGGAAGTATATCATAGTATCCACTTTTAACGCAAGATAAGACGAATAGGACATTGTATCATCCGAATTATAGTTTGAGGGTGGGGGAGATGCGGCTGGGTGAGTTTATTCAGAAGAATATAAAGGAGTAGACGACTGCCAATTATTTGAATGAGGTGGTGAAGTTTTAGAATTATGCGTATCAGCAAAGGAAGAAGAGGAGGCATCATATATAGCCAGGTTATTGAATGATTGGGAATGTTATGCTTAGTATATAGTAAAGATGTGTATGGATGGATCATCATTGTGGGGTGTTCTCGCTGTTTTGTTCCTGCTCTTTTTGCTCTTTTTCTTTCTCCAACTCCTTCTTCACTCCCTAACTAGCATTCAACCCTGTTTATTTGTTCTCTTCCACCTAAGGCTTCTTTTTCCTATTACCAAAACTACCCAAATTAACAACCTTCTGAGTCTCAGCTACAGGTTTGAAAACTTGTCCATCTTTCTGTTCCTGTAACTTCTTTTTCTCACTCTCATACACCTCCCTGACTCCAATTTGTTCAAAAGTCTATTCCAAATAATTCAACAACTCCCCCAAAACTTCTTTAATTTCTTTAACCCCCTAAGAATCATAAGGCTTAGCCAAATATCCAAACCGATCCACCTTAACATTACTCTAAGTCGGTCTCTATATCCCTGAGATATCATAGCCTAGCTAACTTGCCAAATGTTGCACCAATATCCTGATCGCATTAACATATTCCGATATTGCTAGTTTCTAGCAATTTTATTTGTTATCGAATAGTAGAGCAATTCCGATCAAATGATGTAGATCAGCGATTAATCGATTAGATTAACATCCTTATCTTTGCATTTATTGTTGGATTACTCCACGGTATTAAGATATGCTTGATGGGTATTATTAATCTAAGAGGTAGAGATCGCCTAGACGGGTGTGGGCTCTGCGCAGTTTGTCGAGGATCTAGTTTATGTCGATGTGGGAGATGCCTTTTCTGGCGTTAAGGAGTTATAGTTAGAAGATTTTTATGGAGTATTGGAAGTTTATGTAGCAGATCTACTTGTCGTCGCTGTCTTATGCCTAGGGTTAGGGTTGGGGTTGAACTTGTGGTCCACTCTCAGCTCCATCCTAGATGATCTCAGGTTAGTTATTCGGTTCTTCCATCTTTCTTTTCATTCCTTCTTCTTTATACTCCCCCTAACCTTCCCCTTAATTCTCTTCCCCGATAACTTCCAACTAATCAGCAGGTTAGCTATCCTAAAAAACTTCCTCCATTCCATCCATCTCTGCATCTTCCTGCACATTCTGCGGAACTGCCCCATTATTAAAAATCTAATTATTCCTTTCCATCCTGCCCAGTAGAAAGTTGGCGTATTAATAGTAGAAATGGCCCATGGGATAGCTCTCCTCACCTAAGAATTATTTGGCTTTGAGCATGAGTTTGTAGAATTATTCGTCGATGGTGGATTAGGGGAGTTGTTTGGTGAGGGTTAGGAGGGATAATAAGCCCGCCAAGTCCATTGAGATGAATATATTATAGTGATTATAGTCAAATTTAAAGGTTTATATTGTAGTGTGTAGGGGTATATGAAATAAGTTTTTCATTAAAAATATGTTATATTTTTATTCTTTGCTTTACTTTATGCTATCTTTTATTACCACTTGATTGTAACAATATGAATCTTTATCATTATATTGAAAATTAGCTCATATTGCTTGTACTGAACTCCAATCTCTAAAAACTACGACTAAGTCCTTTCTAAATACTCCTAATCAGCTAACTATTCCCCCACTTCGATTGCCCTATCTTCTATTTTGATCCCTTCACATACCACATACTATTCTTACTTCCCCTCGACTCCATCTTAGACTTCTCCACACTACTCCCCCCACTTTTTTCCAAACTCCTCAGCAACCTCTCCTCCACCCTCTCCCCAGGCACGATACATCTAATATTTTTCCCATAATTAGCAACCAAATGAGGCTTGAAAGTACATTAATTCAATTTAATAACCTAACTCTCAATCCTCTTTCTTTATAGTTGTTAATCTCTTTCCTTCTTCCACATTTAATTCTCAACGAGATATTATTGGAACATTCTGGGGGAGCGTGATTAATTGGTCAATGGTTTGAAACTGAGTTGGTCTAGTTATTAGGCTTGTTTTTTATGTTTGAGGATGCGTTTTTGTTAGAGGATGCGTTATTTGCTTTTTTGGAGTTAGATGCAGCGTTGGTAGAGGGGCTAGAGTTTATTTGTTGGGGTTTTGGTTTTGGTTAGGGGGAGGGGGGAGATAGATTGATCTTATTTTTGTTGTTGTTTTTGTTTCTAACTAGCAATCCATTAATAATGCCTGTCTATTTTTTATTGAGCCCGTAATAAAAATTGATTAAACGAGGGAGTCAATTAATCCTAAGGATACTGCCTATACAAAACAGGTGTTTTTCTATGTTTCTTATTATCTTATTTCTTGGCCTTACGATACAACTCTTATCTTTTTTTAGTCTTAGATGGATCATATATAGGTTGATACTTATGATTGAAGACTTAGTTGATGAGTTGTTAGGTTTAATGTTAGATGGCTTGAGATTAGGAATCTTAGAAGAGTTATTAGTCGTCGGGGTCGAAATGATGGATCATGTTTTTATTTTTATATTTATATTACTATATTAGAGGATTATAAGGGATCAATCATAGGAGTGGCTGGCTGCTTTGTCTGATACTTTGACAGCTACGAAGGATTAAGCGATGTAGTAGGTCCAGAATAGATGGAGGACTTCGAGGCCAGTCATCATGAAGACCATGAACCAATAGGGGAAAGCCACGACTGAGTTTTAGAATTAAGTGAATATGTTCATTGTTAGTTAGAATGCACACACGAAACTGGCGTAGATGCAGCAGTAACAGAAAAGAATGATACGGCAAAAAATCCAAGAAATGAAGGCATGGACGTAGATAACATCTAGTGCGCGTTTAGAGTAGTTTTTGTAGTCCTGTTTAGATGAAATATTACTCGGTACATGCGGGCTGTTATCAAAGCGAAATCACTGTAATCGTGCAAAAGAAGAACGAAGATTCCAACTATCCATTGGTTGGTCAGGTAGCTGAACATGATGAGGAAGACTGAAAGGCCATGATGGAGAGCGTATTCGAAGAAATTTCCTTAGGGTCTGATGAAAACATGCGAAAAGAATCTGCTGAAGTGCTTACCAGCTTGCAATAAATAGAAGACTTTCATTTCGGTTGTGGCGTAGCTAAAGTGATAAGAATCTTAAATTTGGTAGTAAATGTTTCCCTTTCCTCCAAGCCAAGAAGGCATTATAGGAGTCTCTCTCATAATTTTGTAAGCCCAAACTGAAGACAAGATGTAATAAATGATGCTGTATGCCCATTTTACGAGAGTATAGACTCTTTTTTTTCTTGCCTAAGGCTCATTGTATTTTTAGTCAGTTATGTAATGTTCCTCGAAAATAGGGTCAAAGTATTTATGGATGAGTAGGTCCATTATCTTAGTTTATCAGAAAGATACAGTGAAGAAGACGGCGAAGGGCAGACTGTACAATAGGAAATCGTATAGAGTTCCTTTTCTTGAAGAGTCAAAGTATTAATGTGTTTGGAAAATGTAAACTTTTTGAACAAGCATGGCAGACACAATCGATATGAAGACAAAAAACGCCTTCCAGAGCCATTCGTATTTCTGAATAAATCGCAAAAAATTTAAAAAGTAGACCATTTATGGTCTTTTAGAAGGTTTTTTACCTTTTTTGAAGAACTAGTGATGGCTTCGGAGCGAAGTTTTGGTCTTCTAATATTGTTGTTGGTGCTCGTGTTGACTTACTGCTAGCTCATGCTATTTAAAATTATTAGTTGCACAATTATATTTAATTAATTGATTAAATATGCAAAAAAAATAATATTCGTCTGATTCTATCTTTGATTTTCTAGAAGATTTTAGTCGTCTTTTTGATCAATTTTTATGAAAAAGATAAGATATCTTTTGAGTTTTTATGGTAAATTTTTTGAAAAATTCTTTATGGATGCTTTTAGAAGTATTTTTCTAGGATTTTTACATACAAAATTTCTAAAAATATTAGTTTATTAAGATAATTAAAGAGATTCAATCATACGAATGACTGCCTTTTTCCACCTTGACAGCCACAAAAGATTCTACAATATAGTAGGTCCAGAAAAGATTCAAAACTTCAAGAGATGCAAGCATGAAGCACATGAACCATAAGGGGAAGGTCATGACTTCTTTTTAGAACTAGTTGAAACGATTGTTGACTACTTCGTAGATGTAGACGAAAGTTCCATAGACGCAGCAGTATGTGAAAATGAATATACGTAAGGTGAGCCAGAAAAAGGTGGCATGCACATATACGAAATCCAATATTTTCTTTGAAAAATATTTGTAGTCCTGTATAGATAACAAATTACTCGATACATTCGAGGCCAGATTAAAGCGAAATCGCTGTAGTCATGGAGCATTAAAACAAAGATACCGATGGTCCATTGGTTGGTCAGATAGCTGAACATTATGAGGAAGACTGAAAGTCCGTGATGAAGAGCATATTCAAAGAAATTACCTTCAGGTCTGATGAAAACATGCGAAAAGAATCTGCTGAAGTGCTTACCAGCTTGCAATAGATAGAAGACTTTCATTTCTGTTGTGGCATAGTTAAAATGGTAAGAATCCTAGACTAAAGCTGATATGTCTCCGTTGCCTCCAAGCCAGGTTGGTAAAAAGGGAGTCTCTCTCATAATTTTGTAAGCCCAAACTGACGAAATAATGTAGTAGATGATGCTGTATGCCCATTTAACTAAAGTGTAGACTCTTTTTTTTCTTGCCTAAGGCTCAGTGTATTTTTAGTCGGTTATGTAATGTTCTTCAAAAATCGGGTCAAAGTATTTGTGAATGAGGAGGTCCATCAGCTGAATAGATCATTATTTACGGTAAAGAGAACTGCGAAGGGAAGACTATAGATAAGTAAATCATTGAGGGATCCTTTTCTGGCTGATTCGAAGTAGTCGTGTGTCTGAAAAATGTATATTTTTTGGACAAGCATGGCGGAGACAATCGAAATCAAGACAAAAAACGCCTTCCAGAGCCATTCGTATTTCTGGGTAATGTTTCAAAATTTAAAAAGTAGACCTCTTGAGGTCTCTAAGAAAGTTGATACCTTTTTAGAAGAACTGGTCACGGTCTCTGATCGTAGTTTGGGTCTTTTAATATTTTTGTTGGCGCTTGCGTTGATTTCTTGTTAGCTCATCTTTATTTTTAATTTTAACTTATAACCGAAGTTGCACTAATATCAAGGTTTAATAATATTATCTGATAAAATTCAAATTTTGATTATAATTACTATAACTTGCTAGTCTTAACTGATTTTACAAATATTTTTCAATATTTTTGTTATATTTTATCGCTTTTTCAACAATAAATAAATAAAAAATTCATTTGTAACACAAATCTATCACAATTCTACGAATTCTTAACTCCCAAGTTAATCTTCTTTAGCATTTTTCAATCTGCTTTAAAACTCTGCCAAATTAATAGTCTAAGTGTGCTTACCTACCAACAAATCTATGACTTCTTGTTTGTAGTTATCTTCCATATATTGTTTGTAGAACCTACTTAAAGTTTTTAAGCCATGGTCCATGATTCCTTTAAGATCTCGTTTTCCTGTTCGTGTGACGTTGGTGTGTGTTGACCCGGTACCAGTGTAGTGTTTGGAGATTGTGTCTCCGTTATCAGCCCATATGTTCTTTAGATTTATGACGAGAATATTGTTGGAGTCTGGAGAATGGGTGGCTGCTAGGATGGAGTTGCATCCCAGTATGGCAGGTAGATCAAAACCACAGTGAGTCAGGATAGAATCACAAACTACATAGGCTAGCTTGCTTTGGACAAGATTAGTTCTGTCAAGACAGTCAAGGCAGTTTGTCCTGAAGACTCCTTTTTGCATAGTTATAGCTGTTCTTTAGCTTCCATTTTAAGAATAATAACCAAAATATTTAGAAATAGTTGAAAGTTTATTGATAAGATAATCGGATCTCTAAAATTTCTGACCCTTGCATGCAAAATGAAAGTCATAGAACTAATATTTCAAACAAGGAAGTTATAGCTATTTGATTAATTGCTCATAATACAACGTAACAGCGTACTAACCTACCTTATGTTTTGATAACAGATTAATACAAAAGATATTAGTATACGCTTTTTATAGTTTTTTGAATTGTCGTTCAAAAGCAGTCCTATTTTACTAATGACTGCTATAGAATTCGACTTACGCATAGATACCTGATTGTTTCCAAAAAGCAGGTACTGAGCCTCTGATTTGAACATGCGAGAATATGTAGTTTCCTACGACGATGATTTGTTATGTTTAGCAAAAATTAGCTACATAACCTTTGCTGTCTATGCCTCGGGCATTGTATCGAGTGCCTCCTACTCGCCATGATCGACGTGTTATTAGATAGTATTATAGTTTTTTTCCTTAAAGAAAGACTTTGAAAAATCTATATAGTTATCAGTATACCTGGCTGATCCTTGCATGAGTCCAACAAACCACGATTTATCCTGCAATTGAAGCAACTGTCTTCCAATATGCAAATTCCAATGATACTTACCTCTCGACGGAAATCCCTGAGCATACGCTTGCCGTGATAAACTAAGATCATACTCGAAGCTAAAATAATATCCCTCTTTCATAAGATAGTTGCTCATATACAAAAGATAATTCTAAACTGAGACTCGTTGTTAAGGTGAATCTTATCCTCCACAAGGAAGAAAGGTTATTTATCTGATTTAGAAGATTTATCGTCCTCCGATAGAACATGCTTTTTGACATGTTTAGACTAACATCAGAAATGAACTTTTGAGGACTTTTAGAATACCAAGAAAAACAGAATAGTTGGTTTTGTCGAGGTATTTAGGATTGATTGGTTCATTTTTGTCTATTTATGATAAAAAAATACTGATTTATTTGATCTATTGTGTGAGTTTGGTTATGCTGATGTTTGTTTTTATTTTGGTTGTGGCGGTGTTTGGTTCGAGGAGGTAGTATTATTTGTAGTTGTATACGGTTACGACTGAGAGATTGAAGGGGACGTTGGAGGATTATTAGGGTTGTTATTAGAATAGCTAGAGCATATTGTTAGTATTATAGGTTTGATTTATATCAATTTATGCTTTTGATTGAGAGTCAAATGAGATCTCTAAATTTTACGTTTATTTTTATGTTTTGTTAAATTTTTAGATAAAATTCAATAAAAAAGGGTAAAATATCGAATATTTTTTTAAAATAAAGAAAAGTTTGTAAAGCTTATGTGATGATAGTTATAGTTATATCAAACTTTATGTCAAGTTATAATATA
>Ga0169931_10010936_pt1 | contig 12873 bp, 5 predicted proteins | sample Kivu_15m_20L_FD_129675 | JGI IMG/M metagenome (GOLD analysis project Ga0169931, IMG submission 129675) | Freshwater microbial communities from Lake Kivu, Western Province, Rwanda to study Microbial Dark Matter (Phase II) - Kivu_15m_20L... | ecosystem: Environmental > Aquatic > Freshwater > Lake ...
TAATCGCTATATTTAATCACAAATAAGTCTAGGAGTAATCAGCAATAGTTAATTGATCGGAACATATCTTGCTAATCCACTTCAATAAGATCTTAAAATGACAGGTAAACTTTAAAAGAATTTTTCTGTCGATAATTAATATGATTCCTTAGAAGAACTCAATGCTATCACAAGTTCTATAAAATATTTTACACACTAAAGTGAAAAATATATAGAATAAAAATTTAAATCTATAAGTCCAGGAAAAAGTTTAATTACTAGAGCACTAGCTATTGATTAATATTATCATGGCAAAGGATATGCATTAAAAGTGATGACCTATGCAGAAGAGCTATACAAAAAATTAGGCTTTTAATCAGTCAGATATGTGGCGATGCATCCAGTTACTAAGAAAAATGGCATCAAGCTCAACTATCAAACAGTAAATAAATTTGATTTAAAAAATGTTAAAGTAGGCTAACGCTATCCTTTTGAGAGTGTATAAGAAAATGTAAGAACCATGTAGTATATGTTAAAAAGTTTAATTTGATTTTTGATAACGTTTTTTTGATATTTTTATGTTGTTAAATAGAGATCTAATATTAAAGCTATAATTATTATGCAAGTTCAAGATTAGAGCGCCAAGGAATAAAGGGTCAGAAAGATTAGGTAAAGAATAGCTGAGATCTCAAAAATACCCTCAGGATTGATGTACAGTAAGGAATAAGCGGAAGCCAGAAGGAAAGCTCATTAGGATAAAATGAAGGTTTGGGAAATCAAACCAAGATATATCAATAAGAGCCCCGAAAAAAGAGACCAGAATTGTTAGATAATCTTAAACTAATCTAATTCGAAGCTTAAAGAAGAGCTTCGTATGAAATTTCAAAATGCCGATGGCAAAAATTTAAGCTAGTGTTAAGGTGCATTTCCAGCTATCGTTGCTGATTAAAAAAAAGAACCTTATATTGCAGCTTAAAGCCAATCGTAATAAAGAAAGGAAAAAAATACTTAAGAGAAACCACAACTTTAATTAAATCTTCCTGCTATTAGTAGCTTTCCCTTTAAGAATACTGAAGTCAGTCAAAATTTAAATGGACATATTTTCACACATTCTGATGCTAACAAATAACAAAAAGAACAAATAGTCAATACAAAAGATAAATTATTATAGAATTTTAGCGAAAGTCCATCTAAAAATCAAAGGAATCCATTCAACTAAAAAAGAAGTTAGATTCAGTGGAATCTATTCAACGAAAAAAAAAGTTAGTCGGTTCAGTTAGATCAACAAAATCTTTAACAAAAAAACAAAAACAATGCATAATCAGGAAAGGGATTTTTCTCGAAGATTTCTTTGTTTTCAAATAATCAACCTATACAAACATAGACCCTACTTTTTACAAAAAATCCTCTGTTTTTGAGTTAAAAACCTTAAGCTCCTCTAATGAATCCTGTAATACATACTTCTCCTTTCTCTAATATACATACTTCAGCTCCTGAAATCATCCCTGCTTCGAAAACCTCATTGTTTAGTAATATTTTGCCTTTAGCGCAATAAACGAATTCAGTTCCTAAACCCTCTTTGTTTTCAAATTCTCAGCCTTTGACTACTAATCCTATATCAACGTCAAATAATATTTTCTTTTCAAATGCTCAGGGGCCAGCTTCTTAAGTTAATAAAGTCCCAACTCCAAATCTGCTTGCAAACCCTACACCTGCGGCTTATGAGATCGAACCTGCATCAAGCAGTCAATTTTAAATTAATAAACCTCCGAAAACCTTAGTGTTTGCAAATTTTTAACCTGCAGTTCATGAGATTAAACCTGCTTCAAGTAATATATTTTAAAATAATAAACCCCCAATTACCTATCTTTTTGGGAATGCTCAACCTCCGATTCAAGACAAAAAACCTGCTTCACAAAATGTATTTCTAGGAGCTCATACTGTAGCTCCTGCTGTAAATCTATCATCGATCCTTCCAGTTGTTTCAGCTAATCCCTCCAAATTGACAAGTAATATGAATCCTCAAAATGTTGAATCCGTGATAGCGCCTAGCAAACCTTCTTAAGCTAAACCCCCAACTCCAGCATTCGATAAATTTGCTGTCAAACCTATTCCTCAGTCAAATTTCTTCGGAGGGGCTGCAATAAAAACAAATTAAGTAGTAGAACCTTTATCATCTTCATCTTCAGCTGTCATTTCAAATATTTTTCAAAAACCTCTTCAAAACAATATATTCTCTCAACCAGGTTAATTTAGTCTTTTCAAAACAAACCAAAACAATATGTTTGAGAGTCAAGTTGGTGGAGGTTTATTTAATACGACACAGTAAGTCAATGAATAGGAACCTGAAGACTAGTAAGGTTAGCATAAATTAATTCTAGAGCAAGAAGATCAAGCAAAACCAGAACTATCAACTGGCTCATACAGCTATGAAAAAACCGAAGTATTTTTCAAAGAACCAGCTGTTAAGTATCGTCTTGAACAGGCAAACACTATAGATAATGTCTTGGTAAGCTTGTAGAAGTTTTCAGCCAAAGAGGAGCGATATTTATGCATTCTAATGCCCAATAAATGCGTCATTTTCCGTGGATTGATAATACCTGGAACAGAAATTCGGGTCATAAATAATAGTTCTCGCAATCTCGAGGTCAAAAAGCTATTAAGGACTGACAAGGAAGCTAAACTTTCGATGATCAAACTCCAGTTTAAAGATGAAACTATTGGAGATCAGCTTATGAAAGCAGTTCAATAAGCGATAACCGTCAAAAACAAACCTAATTGATGATACATAGAGTCAAATAAGCAAAATTCATCCTTTTTTTAAAATTAATTTCAATATTTTTATTAATTAAATTATATTTAATAGTATTCTATCATCATGCTGCATTCACTGTATAGGCGGCAGCTTAGATCGACAAGTCGGGCATTCTAGCTTTACTTAAATCCACTGTAGTAGGCATTACTCATGAAACTTATGTCCACAAGGCGTATTCATGACAGTAACTTATGGAACTCCCAGTAACTCCTCTCCAGTTGAGCTGCTATTCAGACGACAACGTTCCGTCATTTCGCTATCAAATAAATTTTGCAAGCATATCGTGCATTCGTAGTCTAACATATGTTCTTATGCCTTTAACTTTAACTTGTAGTTGTAGTAGTTGGGCAAAAAGCGTTTAGGCACAAAGAAACGGCTTCCGAGACGATTTTGTAAGGCAAGTAGAATAGTCTTCATAAGACAAAAAATACCTCTAGAATCAAAACAAAGAATAAAACTACGACTAAAGTAATATTGGGTGTTAAGTGAAATCTATTTTCTGGACAGATGCGCTCGTATGCAGGAATCAAAAGTCTTGAACCTATATATCCGAAAACATAGAAAGGATTGAAACTAGGTTTTTGACCTATGCGCACATTGTGAATGATCTGTGGCACCAGTATAAGGTTACGGAGGATGATAAGCCAGAACTAGTTTGCAAAAAAGTAGGAAAGAGTCAGATAAAGGAAAAGTCCTAGGTAAAATTGTATGTAAAAAGCAGTTAATTTTTTACGAAGAAGCTGAGGGTTCTAAATGTTTGCTAGGTTGTGACTACGCCAGACTAGAAAGAGCATCTTCATATCAAAGATGATAAAAAGGATGATGTAAGCCAATCCTGGCAAAACGAAGAAAAGGTATCCGCTCTGATTTATGACAATTGTACTTATGAGCTCATGATGTATTGAATATGTTCCATGGTTTCAGAGAAGTCCATGATGTTACAAAGAGATAGAGTAAGCAAGGAAAGCTTGCTAGCTAGCGCAAAGTTTCGTCCTTCCATCGCTCTAAGCAAAACGAAGGCGCTATAGATCTGTAAGCTAACTACTCCGCTTACATATAAACTGTAAGCCATAGTAGAAAGAACCTTGATAAGGTTATTTTTACTTGGTCATAATAGGTGAGTTAAGCAGTGAAGTTAAAGTTTTATCCGGACATGCTGATTTTTATGATAACATCTGTATAGCTTTGAGTTTATAGCTTTTAGAAGGCTATTGTACTATTTACTTTATCAATATTAACTGAGTGATTGAAACTTTACATTAATTCTCTTCTCTCTACTTGTAGAGGGTACTGTATATGATTGAATGGCTACTATTTTTCCATTCTCCGGTAGTTTCGTTGACACGAATTATGTCTTTAATAATTACTAATACTGCTTGCCCGTCATCGTATTTCGGGTCGAAAAGAATGAACTACAGGCTGTTGACCGCATCTCGATTGGGGGAACCAAAGAAAATGCATACTATTTTGCCACTACGACTGTCAAGATAATCAAAAGTTTTCTGAATTAATCATATTTTACTCCTTGCTGACTCACAGTATAAGTTCCCTCGTATTCCTGACCGGCTATTAAATCTACCGGATTGGCCGCGACTGTAAGCAAAAGTAGACAGAAAATAAAGGTAAAGAAGCGTGCTAACATTTATAAATATAAATTCAGTCTATCATATTTTGAGTGTACTTACCGAACAGAATTACTTATATATCATTCTTTTATTAAAACTCGTTTCATTTACTAAATTTCTTTAGATTAACACAAAAAATATAAAAGACTAATTAATATATAATTATGGATCAGAAATGAAAGAAAATATTTTTTTTTTATAAATTTTTAATTCTTACAAAGATATAATTAAAACAGAATCGATAACTGATCGCTTATAGTGTCTGACATCAAATATGTTTATAAGGGAACGATTACATAGAGCATCAGTTTTGCAAATAACAAAGTGATATTATCAACAAGATGGCGAGACCTCGCTCCAAAAAACAAGGTTCCCGAAGTCTATTATGATTCCATCTTCTTCCTCAGTCATTTCATGAGTTCCCGTTGCTTGTAGTTTTTTTTCTTTCTCCTGTTAGTTGTCTTTTTAATGCGACTCATCCTTTTAAATTTTCTCCCTGACGTATTAGATAAGGGCATCTAGGTTTCCCTGATATTTGTGTTGAAGTTTTTGATGATGACTGCGACACTGGTCAGGTGTTCGCTTCCTCAGAGCCTTGGAAAGTCTGTTAAAAACGGTTGTTTTTCTTCGGGCTCCTTCCGACATAAAATCTTCCTTGAAGTTTTAAAGGAAGTCCAGGTATATTCTGTTTTCCTGGAGTGCCCAGCTACCGATGGTGATGCGTTTCTTTTAAGCCTTTAACCCAACCATTTTGAGTTGACTGAAGTCTGGATAATATTCTTCCTTTTCGTCTGAGTCTTCTTCTATCTCCAGCTTTTTGCGTTTCTTTTTACCCTACCGCATGTTTTTAACAGCTTATGCTTTTTTGTCAAAGGTGATTTTGTTGGCTTCGGAGCTTTCCATAATATATTTATAATTAATATAGATCGAGGAATCCTTAAGAGCACACGGTCCAAATTTATCAAATTCATACATATCATTTATCACCATATTCACTTTGACTTACTTTTTACTTTCTTGAAGCCTGTCCTTAAAATGATGTCCCATAGTTGTGAACTCACCCCGTATCCAGCTTATTCTCCTCCGAAATGATGTTAGTTATGATATCTTTGCAGGCGATGAAAGTAACTTCCATTATGTTTAGTTGTATCGACATGATGCAGCGCGTAATGACAAATATCGTAAGTGCAATACCCTACAAAAAATCCAGCCCAGAATATAGCTGAGTAAAGAGGATTATTAAAACTGATGGCCTGAGCGATAGTGAAGTGTCCCATAGATATCAGTACTATCTGAAGAGGCGCAGGAAGCACCAAACGGTCTCTTTGTTAAAATATTGTTACGGATCGTTTGGAAGCATATGGTGGATTCCATGAGCAAGAAAATGAATATATCGAGACAACTTAGTGTCCGGAACATAGTCTTAAGAATGAAATAGAAAACGATGAACCATGTACTCGATTAAAGTAAAAAAGAATAGTCCTGCAATAAACACTATGAAATTGGAAATAAATTAAGCTTAGGTGTAGTAAATCTAAGGAACTAAGTTTATAAACATGTAAAGTACAAGAATAGAAGGAACTAAAGGGACACTATACCACTTATTGTGGGTGAAGGCTTAAAGAAATCGACTGTGGAACATCGGAGGAGACGGTACGAACAGCCAGTGGGGTGAATTAATGACTTTCATATAGTTTTAGTGATCTAGATTCCATATTTGAGCAAGTAGAGGTTGATCTGGGTTTATGATTCTTTTTATTTATTTTTTGAAAGAACCAATCGCCATACTATTGGCCATAAGCAGCGTAAGAGGATGATGAAACTTCATTTGTTACTAAATGTTGGCTAGATTGTTATTTGTGAGTAGCATTGCTCCCCCAGGATGATGAGGCGCAAAGGAAGTTACGTCCATTACATAGTCTTCATGGATGAGTAAGGTTTTTTTAGTTCTTTCTGCATACTATTTTACTTATTGTGTGCTGTTAAAAACTTGAGGACTGTTTGATGCACTCATCTAAATTTAACTTTAATAAATATTACCTAATCGTTGGCAGTTTCTCAAAAAATCATCGATTATATCTGATGATTCAGGATGATAATATAATTTTATTAAAATGCGCATTTTTACAATTTATATTAATCATAGCGGTTGTTTTGATAGTTTTATTGATTATAATTGCTTTGAATGAGTGAAGAAGACAGCGATATAGCCAACCATCAGGCGCCACTAGACGAACCAGTCAAACCGAAAGAGTAGGCAGAGAGAAAATTCGGGTGTCCTTGCGGCAAATGGTACCTGTCATATCCTGCCCTTTTCACCCACGTTAAACAAAAACACGAGGGAAAAGTAATAACTATTCTAAAAAGCCCCCAGGAACACTCATAAAACCAAAAACCGACAAAGCCAGAGGTAGACCTCGTCTGAGTCCTAATGTAACTTTGTTTCGAATCAGCCCAACGATGATGATCAATCATTAAATCACTACGATTGCGTATAAGAGCTCGAAAAAGCCATAGCGAACAAAACTATTTAATACGATGAATAGTATCAATTTAGCGAAGGGAACGTAACTTGTCAAGATATGGGCAGTCATTTTTTGAAAATCATGGGAGGCACCGGATAGTAATTACGATTATTGACTTGCTTCATAAATTTTTTGAGATTCGAGGTTAACAAACACTACTAGGAAAGCTATTGGTAATAGCAAAAACCTACAGATATAATTGACATTACAAACGATATAGTAAGAGACCTATAAGAGAATCAAAAGAATTATCCGCTTTAAAAAGAAGTCTTGATTGATCTTCTTTACATGTTTTTTAGATGGATGTACAAGAACAAATGGACGGATCATAAGCTGCTCAGAAAGAGCACAGAAATAGAAAACAAACCTAATGATTGTTGAATAAATATTATTTCGAGTTTATGAAATGATTTACTTTAAATTTTAGATAGTTTTATGAAATATTTGCAATCAGAACGCTCAAAAACAACATTAGATTTCATTTAAAAAAATTATTAACGTTTCTGATTATAAAGATATTTAATTCTTTTTTGATTCATCTATGTTAATATATATTTATGTGACTGTTTAGACTAAGCTTGTATTAAATAGCTTACTATGCCCCGATCAAAAGCAGTGGCAAAGAAGACTGGCTAGAAGACCTCTATTAAGAAGAATCTGCACTCTCAGAAAATACAGAGAAAGTCAGCATAGCCCACAACCTTTGTCAAAAAGCGTCGCTTTAAACCTGGAGCTCTGACTTTGAGGGAGATCAAAAAATACCAGAGATCGACTGAAATGCTCATACGAAGAGCACCCTTCCAAAGAAAAGGTAAAATTTATCTTACTAAGTGCGTTTATTGCTTCGGAAACTCAATTTGACCAGTCAGAAAGACCAAGATGAAGCACAAAATGTAGCTCGTTTTCAAGCAGAGGCATTGCTGGCACTTCAAGAAGCCTGTGAAAGTGCAGTAGTCAGTCTGTTTTAAGACGCTTACCTTTGCACTACTCACGCCAAAAGGACAACTTTGATGCCTCAAGATATTCTATTGGCGCGCAGAATCAGAGGAGACAAATTCTGAAAAGAATGATCCAAAAAATCAGTAAACCCTTTAATTTTTTATTCATTTAGCCTGCATTTTTATATGATAAGAAATATATTATGTATTTTTTGAGTTAAATTCTATAGCAAGAAACGATTTTTTGATACCTTATATTAATGATAATTTTAATAGCAGACAAATAAGATAGAGAAAATCAGTATAGAACATCATCAGATTAGTACTTCATCCATTTATTAAGCAATTTTTTACAGATTAACGTTTGAATCCTCTTCAAAAAGTTATTTTCCTTTGGATGAAAATAGATTATTCAATTCTTTCGCAATTAAACTCTTTTTAGGGCAATTAATCTTAAAGGTTTATTATTTCGAATCGACGATTTTTTTGTTCTCTTAAGTTTCATTTCTAGATTTCTAATAAAAGTAAGATAGAATAGTTGAAGTTAAAGTAATATCGATCCTGTTTTTTTTACTATCTAATATTAATTTTTTATCTTATCCGGAAGTCTAGATGCTTTTAAACGTATGTTATGACAAGTTTTATTCAGTAAAATCATCAACAGTATCATACTTAGAAATATTTTCAGCACCATTTTACTAATAATGAACCTTTATCTTTTAAAAAGATTTATGGTGTTTAATTTTTCGAAAATCTTTTTCATTATAGCTAGGTCGATATGATTTTTACTGAGAAAATAGTTTTTCTTGAGGTTGATCTGTTTGACAGCTGAGTCTGCTAAGTCTTCCCCTATTATTTAATATTTGTTTTAATTAGTTGACGCTCTTAGCTGAAGTTGTTTACCAATCATTGACAAAGGTTTCGATTAATATTAAGAATGCGACCACAAATTACTGCTAACCTTTTTTGATGCTCAGTGGCATGGCTGGCTGGTTACTGAAAATGTCTTCATTAATCCACACTTTTATCTAATTTTTTTCAAGAAAAATCATTTACTATGAAGGTCTGAAGTAGCCATAGATCTGGGCTAGAGCATTGAAATAATTTAAAACTTTCAGTAGCGCTGTATATATATTTCCCAATCTACCTAAGTTCAAACAAAAGAAGAAATTAGTATTAAGCTTTGGAGCTTAAAGAAGCAGCCAACGATGGCTCAAATGACGTATAGTTATGCTGGGACTTTCAGCTGTTGGTATGTGTTTTCTTGAAGCATAATCTTCAGCAAGATTAGGCGCAGGATTGAATATTGACTTACGATAAACAGGTTTCGCAAGCAGTTGCTTTTTAGTATACATTTTTTAGAGCTGATCTGGTAATTTTTGTGATCTGATAGTAAGCTCTGACTGTCCGAAATTTTGAGAATTCATTTGATTATTTATATCAAGATTTTATTGTCTGATAATCAAACAGAAATCGATAATGGGTTTTAAATATATGATTTTACACAGTCTTTCTGCAATTTTAGTTATCATCGTAGATATTGCATTTGAAGATTAATTTTGCTATTCGACAAAACTAAATTGGGATTTAATATTAAAATTTAATAATTTTTTGTTCAGTAATTAAGTTTTGGTCTTTCAAAAACTTTGAAAACTGAATTAATATAAAATTTTTATGTTATTGATTAAAACTTGAAGCGTTGAATAGACTTTTTTGATTAAAATTATAAAAATCAGCTAAAAGAATATTCTTAGTAATCGCGAGTTTGCTTTTGGGATTTGCAAAGTCAAAATTATCACAAATAAGGATTTCAGAAAAACTTTATCTCTTCTTATTAAAAACAAAAGAATACTTGATCGTTGCATATAGCTTATGATGAGGCAACTTTGATTTTGTTTTAGATAATGTTTTTCTTTTTTGGCCTATTGAAAGACTACTTTTTATGTCTTAGCTCATCATGATTTATTTATTTATTTTTCGAATTCTGATCAAGATTTTTTCAAAGTTAGATGGCTCTAAACTATAAGAAAATAATGTAGATTAATTAAATATTTTCTGGGTTTTATGTCCATAAATCCTGATGACTTGTTTTTATCATATCTTTGTGTTTAATTTGTTTCTCTTAGGCCGATTTTTTCCTTTATGCCAATAAGATATGTGCTAAGATATGTTAAAAGAAGATTTGTTAATTCTATAAAAAAGTCTTAAAAGAAGACAAACGACATACAGTTGTTTACAAATACTAAATACAAACTTTTTTTTGTAAAGTAAGTTCAAAATACCACAAAAGTCTTCTTATGCCTCATATTTATGCCTTCGAAAAGCAGAATAACACAAACTTTTTACAAATCAGACGAGCTACTATATTCCTTTAGAGTCATCCACTCAAGTTACAGACAGTCTGCTCTAAAAATATCTGCTGCAATCCCATACGAATATAATAATATGAAGAAGGCCTTGAGCATAATTTTTTCAAGATTTAATCATCATTTATCTTGAAAATCTTGTAGAAATGTATTTTTGAGACAGCCTTAACTACTAATAAAAGGAAAAATAGAATTTAAACTTAGTATACCTAACGAAGAAAGGGTCCTTTAATTCTCTAGAGTTCTTTAATTATGTATATCACTAATTAGATGAGCCAAGACTGTTTTGAGGATTGTTTCTTATCACAAGACCTTTGCCTCGACGCATTTCCGTGTGGAAACTCTTACAGAAAGCCGTCATCTGATGACCTTCTATATGAGTTACTTGCCTCACCTAATTGTCATTCTGTAACTCATATCTAATCACCAAAACAAAAGACAAAAATGAATATCTAAGAACCTTTTCAACAAAAAAAGATGATGAAGAGGAAGAAAGAAAACGATAAAAATTTGAAAGAACATCTGAACAAGGGACACTGGAAACTTGATGAAAATAAAAGATATCATTGGTTTCTAGAGATCCACTCGAGCCATTTCTTAAACAGACATATGAGAAGAATGGACAAAATTTTTAAGACTATGGAGAAATTTGTTGGGACTCGAGAAGCTTAACAGTGCAGGAGTCATCATCAAAAAATGTAAAAAAAACACGGGACATTCTCAAAAATACTACTTTAGCTAAGAAAGCAACATTACGGTGAAGCTGATACTGCTTCATTGATCACCGATATGATCAGTCATGGAATAGATAATTCTATTCCTTTACTGAATCGTTTCAATTTGTAATCTGGCTATTAAATGGAAATTAGAGTTTAGGATGATAAGTAGACTCCTTGTAAATCTTAATCAGAGATTGAATGGCCTTAAATAAAGGAAGTTTTCGTAGACCCGATGGCCTAAGAATAAGCAAAAAATTATCTCGACATTCTCATTCTTTGATCGATATGAATTATTATCAAAAATATTTTCATGAGAATTATCTTGCTATAATTTAGCTCAAAAATAAAAAAGATTTCATAAAACTTCAATACATGCGATTATATTTTAGTATATAAAATCTTTAAAAGCTAATATTATACTTCAATTGATTCAGATTTGTACAAAAATAATTGATTTTATTTTTTAATATGTACAGGTAATTCTAGTAAAGCTTCCAGAGTCTAACCCTAAGAAATGTTAGATCCTAATAGCTCCCAAAAAATGATGATCATGTATCATACTTTTAAAACCTTTAACAAAAACTGCTTGCAGACTCTAACAAAATGGCATCAATAATAAGTAATGGACGATTTTCCTCGGATCTTTACAATTTCAAAAATATTAAAAAACGAAGGCCTTAGCGTGTAAATTAACAAAAAACATCTTTGAAAACTGTGTTGAGTTCTCCTCATAAAAAAATAGAGAAATAGGAAAGTAACGGCCTTTCGACATAAGCACTTGTGTAGGTAGTAAAATGCCAAAAAAAGAAATCTGAGGTGTTCTTGAAAGCAAAAATAGATAAATAAACTGTCAAACATCCTTACTTAGTATAGAGCACATAATATTTATAAAACAAACTATCTAAAAATAGAACCTCTTATCTTTAAATTGAAAAACCCCAGACAAGCTAAAGCCTTTTAAAGAAATCAACTTCGACAAACAGTTCTTCGAAAAACATTTCAAAAGCTTTAAAAAACATAAAAAACTTAACCAAGAAGGAATCTTAATTAAAAAGTTTACCGAAAACAATCGTTTTCGCAGACTTTTAAATCATTCGCTATTTATAGTAGGGTCAATTCGGAACAGTGCACTTGGCTAGGTAAATTTCTCTTAAATTAGACATATACACTCTAATGTTATTTGTGCGTTGAAAAAGATAGCTAAATCTATTTTTAAAGGTTAGTAAAAATTTATCGAGCAAATAGTGCGATAAATAAAAATTCAAAGCTATTTAGATCATCCGAATATTAATCAACTTTATGGATTTTTTGAAGATTCTTAAATTATCTACTTAATACTCTAGCCTTGTATGGATGGAAATCTATATAATTTTGTCAAAAAAAATCATAGATTAGATGAAGATTCAGTTCGGCAAATTATAAAGCAAGTATGCAACGCAATATAATACCTACATGATAATGACATCATCCATAGAGACATTAAACCTTAAAACATTCTCATTAATTAAGTATCAGCATTTTAAATTTAGAACGTGATAAAAATATGCGATTTCGGTTGGAGTATCTATTCTTCTTTAATGCGCTAAACTCGTTGTGGAACTCCTCTTTATTCATCTCCTGAAGTAGTTTTAAATCAAAATTATGATAATAAAGTGGATATATGGAACATAGGTATGCCTTAATTTATTAAGGAATTTTAACTTATTAGCTCCTTTTTGGTCGAGTTCCATTTTAAATCAAAACATAATCAGATCTTGGACGAATCGTTTAAGACGATATCTATTTTCCTAAAGGCGTTTACATCAGCTAATAAACTAAAGATTTTATACTAAAATGCTTGTAGAAAAATCCAAAAAAGCGAATAGCAGTATGCAAACTTATTGACCATCCATTCATATCTGATTGA
>Ga0169931_10010938_pt1 | contig 12872 bp, 11 predicted proteins | sample Kivu_15m_20L_FD_129675 | JGI IMG/M metagenome (GOLD analysis project Ga0169931, IMG submission 129675) | Freshwater microbial communities from Lake Kivu, Western Province, Rwanda to study Microbial Dark Matter (Phase II) - Kivu_15m_20L... | ecosystem: Environmental > Aquatic > Freshwater > Lake...
GGCGAAGTCATTTGTTCAATCGGATGGGATGGCTAACGGAATTTTTTCTTTCAAGAGGGACTTCCTCAATGCCGAAGGAGCGACCTACTTCACAGCATTTTCTTGCGCCAAATGACCTTCCAAAAAGGACAAAGTGGCAACCCAGCAGGCAGACCTCTGCATGGAATCCCTTTTCTCCCCCCGCCACCAAAAATTTCTTGATTTGGGGTTGATCAGATGAAGAACCTACTGCGATTGATGGTTGTTGCTCTCGCTTGCCAGGCTAACGTGGCCCATGCTTTTTGGGGTGATGGGTGGTTAAAGTTTTACGATTGTGAGAGTGAATATCAAGCGAGGTCGTGTCAAAGATGCAAGCTGGATAAGGAAGTGCTTATTAAGTTTGTAGTAAACCAACAAAAAAGTACGGTTTTTGTGCAGCTGAAAGAGAATGGGGTCATTTCTCCCCCTGATGACCTTGGAAAAAATGGAACTTGCGCCGTGATCGACGACAAGAACTGGTCTTGTTCCCGACAAGGTATTGCCGGGGGGTACATAACCAAAGATGGGATGGCTGCCGGAACGTACTCCAGCAACACCTCCTTCTTCAATTTCCGTGGGCAGCTGTTAAACAACTCTCATAGTTGCGCCAAATGAATCAGGAAAACAGACCTCACCCTCGCCGCGGGAAGAAATCAAGGCTGCACAAGGATTAGGTAGGTACGATGGTTTTCTACCCACCAATAAACCCACCATTAAGTTTATTAGTTTTGGTGCTTCCCAGTTGATTGGTAGGGCTAAGCGTCTGCCATGAGTTGCCGATGGGGATACCCCCTTTGGAACACCCACCCCCGGGGCCTACCCCCACCGGGGGGTACCCCCCTAATTCGGTTGATGGTGCCCTCGGGCCTATACGCTCGAATTTGCTCGAACGACGCTGGTAATTTACACTTCATTCACTCTGTTTGTCGTCGGAGTAAGGCTCGTGGGGCAAAATAAGCCTCATTGCGCGCCGTCAAACCGGGACCGGGGAGCGGGAGAATGGCCAAATCGTGCGGTGCAACGCAGCCTGGGGCGGATAAATTTTCCTATCCGTCCGACGGTGATCACCGCCCCGTCGCTCGCGAGCACCGCGTAGCAATCGAGCCGGTCGCGAAGCGGGCGCAGGCGCTCGGGGTAGACGCAGCGCTGCAGCCGCTCGCGGGCGCGCTTGTGGGAAAGTACCTGTACGCGTACTGCCACTCACGCGGCCTCCGCGTGTGAACTAACGTCGCACCACCTGCGCTCCTAAGCAACCCCGACCCTTTGACCCGCTTGCAGGTATGATCGATCATATAAATCTGCAGGGGGAGCAAAAATGAAGCTCTGGGCGGCGATCTGCTCATTTTTTGGTTTTAACAAAAAAACAAAAACACCCAAAGAAGAATATGAAGAAATGGAGGTATGGATAACCTCAAAAAATTATTTCGACCAGTGCGAACAAAGAGCTTATCAGGCTGTTCAAAAAAAAGACTCCCTCCGGCAAGGACAGGTACACGCCCACGACGGTCAGATTGTCATCGACTGCGTTAAGGTCGACTCGGCGCTAAGTCGCTATCAAAATGGCTTTCTTACAGAGCAATTCGGGGAGGCTAAATACCTCGCCGAAGTTTTTAAATCTGGAATAAGCACTCAACTTTCCGATGCGTCCGCGTCCGGTGTGGCTAATGCGATATCGGGCGAGGTGGCCCGGAAGTCACCTTCCGCGGAGGTCCTGGTTTCGCAATTAGAAGAGGCGACTAGGGAGCTTCATATCTTTAAGGGTGCACACGGTTTGGACCGGGAAGCGGAAGATCCAACGCGTTCGAACATCTTCTACTATATGGGCGCATTCGCTATCGCGGAAATATTCGCCAACGTTATATTCTTAAGGGAGGCATTCGAACCAGTCCACGGCCTTTTTATATCGATCATGGTTGCCCTATTGAATCTGGCCGGTGCGGCTTGGTTCGGTTACCAGTTTCGCGAAAAGAACCACACTGATCCTGCGCGGTCCAGCAAGGGCAGAAGAAACGCTTTGTATGCGACTGGAATTGTCGTATTTGCTAATGCAATTATTGCCGGATTCAGGCTGATTGCCGCACAAACCGCCGACCCGTCGTTTTGGTTGGAAAGTTCGCTTCTTTTTGTTGTCGGGAGCGCACTTGGGTATGCAGCATTTCAAAAAGCGTATCGACTCGATGACCCGTTCCCCGGTTTTGGACCACTGAGCCGTCGAGTCGCGACCCTCAAGGATCAATTAACAGATCTCAGAGAGGAGCATGTCGAATACTGCCGTGAAACTAAGACAAGGTCGCTCGACGCACATACGAGCCTCGAGAGGCGCGTTGCAAGCTCCTATCAACAGTTTGGTAACAAGCTCCCTGAAATACGAAAGGCAATCGAAATCTGGAGTCGGCAGCGCAGTAGCCTCAATCAGCGCTGCCAAGCGCTGCAGCGCGCCTTCAAGTCCATTGTGATTTCAAATGTCGACCGGGATTTTGGCTACCCGTCAGACATTGCTGACCTCCAAAAAGACGAAATTCTCGAATCGTTCAGAGGCGAGGTAGAAAATTTCGAAAAGGACAGGGTGCAGTTGGATCAGCGAGTCGAGGAACTGCAGAAGCAGATCCGGCTTTCCCGTGAGCAACTCGAACAATGGTTTAACACCGAAGAAGCTAATAAATTGTTTGGGTGGCCAAAATGAGTCGTCGAGGATCATCGGGCGCGGAGGACAGAACGGCACGAAATGTATTTTTTACGATGGTTGCGTTAGCGGTCATGGCGGTGTTACTTTATCTTACGGTAAAACCGCTAGCCCTAAAATCTAGTTGCAACCCGGTTTTTGACGTTGCATGTGCATGCCCGTCCGATCCGAACGACGTTAAACGACGGAATCTGCTGATTGTAGACACGACTGATCCGTTGCGTGCCGGGAAGGTGTCGGATATTGAGGAGCTGTTGGGCACTTTTGCCTCAGGGTCAAAGGGTTTCGTGGAATGGATCCGGGACGGAAAAAAACCAGATCAAACGTCAGTTTTTCTTCTTTCTAATGTTGCGCCCCCGGACATGCGTCCAATAGCAGTCTTCTGTACGCAGCCTCCCGCGGTTTCTATCGCAGCTGGTAACACTGGGGAAAAAATTCGTGAGCTACAATTGCTGCACTCGGCCCATGTCACATCAGCGCTTAAAAAGCTGGAGGGCGGTAAAGGTGCTGATCAGTCCCCGATTGTGGAGGCCTTAGCAATTCTTACTGGTAATGCGTCTGCGTGGCGGCCAGGCGGTACAATCATTCTCGCGTCTGACCTCGTGCAAAATACTGCTCAGTGCGGGTTCTTTGAGCGTCTACAAAACATCCCCCCTGTGTCTCGGCTACCTTCAACTTGCATCCAGGAAATTAGAACTTTGAGGGAACGTATTCGTCCAAGCAGTACATATCCGGAAGCTACCGTTGTTGCGCTTTGCGAGATTCCTGGCAAGACGCGTAAAGACGGTCTTCTTGCTTTCTGGCGAGAAATCTTCCAGGAGCCTCTTGGATATGACGTGTTATTAACTTGCGATCCGCAAGAGATAACCAGCCGTAGATCGCAGCTGTCGGCCCGTGTGAAATAATCCGAAGCGGTCTAAACGAAAATGAAGTCTGCTGGAAGTCTTTTTGTTCGTTTTTTGACCCTCGGGTTGCTTGCTCTGGTAATTCTTATCTTCGGCTCAAAAACTTTCGGGGCCGCGTCGGTGGTGCCTATTGCTGCAGGGATTATTCTTGCAACACTCTTTGTCGTTGGCATGTACACGATTGCAGTTCTGCGCGACGATGCTCTGCTGCTAGAGCCGGACGCGCCGGATCTCGCCTATTACCTGGGATTTTCGCTAACGGTCGCGGCGCTCGCGTTGACGTTCTTGTCTGACCTTATGCTGGAACAGACCCATGGCGACCAGGGGCAGATCGCCGCAGCTAAGGGGCAGGTTATAAATCGCGCACTCTCGCAGTTCGGTGCTGGTTTGCTTGCTACCTTATTCGGTCTTTGCGCAAAGATCTTGCTGGCGTCCAAGCAGTCAACGCGGGCGCAGGATCCGACGGCGGTTGCGAATAAGTTCCGTCTCGAACTGGCTGAGTTTAGTCGACTGATCGATTCGACAAGTCAGGAGCTCGCTTCGTCGGTACGTAATGGGTGCGAAACAATAAACACCGCCAGTGCACGTGCATCTGAATCGATAGGGTCATTGGCGAAGCAGATTACCGCATCATCAGAAGTGCTTTCTGTGAGCTTTAATGCGGAGCGGATGGGGAACCCGATTGCTGCATTCCTGAAGGAGGTTGAAGGGATTGCTGCTCCACTAGCCAGCCTAAGAGCAGGCGTTGGGCAGGTGAATGCAGAGATCGAGCGTTTAGGCGGATCAGTTGCTGCTTACGATACCGCCCTAAAGGCTGCCACGAGTTCAATCGAGATCCACACGGCGAATGTCGTGCGGGGCGCGAACGACACTAAGACGTTAACAAAAGCTTTGGGAGGACTTAGCAAACAAACCGCTGTGCTTGAGGTGGCCGTCACAAGCGCGGCGAGCAGTGTGGATACGTTTGCGTCGCCAGTAGCTCAACTTGCTCCGACACTAGAGAGCACCGCTGGCGCTGCTGCTCGCCTGACGCAGGTTTCAGTTACCTTGGCCGACGCCCTCACTGCTTCTGAACGAGCCGTGGTCTCACAGAGCGAGCAACTTTCGCGCCTTTCCGGCGCGACGTTAGGTGCCGATACGGCGCTGCAAACGCTGAATGCCAAGGCCGGCGAGTTGACCACGTCGCTTTTGGAAGGACAGAAAAGCGTCTCGAATTGGACCGGTGGGCTGATTGCAGCGCGCGAGTCTATTGTGGGCGCCGGTGATGCGGCGTCAGGGCTAGGTACCGCGCTCAGAGTGACTGCGGATTCTCATCGAACAACCGACGAGGTCCTAAGGGTTTCTGCGAGTTCGATATCCGCGTTTAATGGACTGCTTACCGAATTGTCTGCTGAATTGAAAAGGGTCAGTAACGTCCTCGAGCAATCACAGGCAGCGGCGCAGGGGCTTAACTTGCGACTTGGTCCTTTGGCAGATACAGCCGGTCGTACCGAGCCGCCATTGGCTGCTCTCCGGACATCGTTAGACGCGACCAAGACTGCGCTTGCGAGCCTTAATTCATCTGCAGACGAACTCTCGGTCCGTCTGAAAGTGCTGGGCTCTAATATCGAACGCGGATGACGCTGTGCTCGACCAAAGAAGGGTTTCACAAGAGCGCGTCATAGGTATCTCATTCGTCGATATCCTCATTCAAGCAGTGTTCGTGCTACTGGTTGCGCTTTTTGTCGGCTACGTCGACCCAACCGTCAAGATTGACCTAGAAAATCAGGCGGAGTACGGGCAAGTAGGAAAAGACCTCTGCCACAAATTGAATAAAGACTCTGTCGAAGCTTGCCGGGAGTATGTGGAAGGCCGGCAAGTAACCGTGGAAGTCCCCAAGAAAAATGAGTTTCAAGGTGTTGGGGAGCATATCTGCCGAACGCTCGGGGCGACTAACGCGGAAGAGTGCCGAAAAGTTTCAGATAGGGAGTTGGCGCGCCTTCGCCCGTGTTTGAAGCCGGTCAGCGAATTTTCCGTTCCGCCCAGTCTCACATTAATTTTAAAAAACCCGAAGGAGATTGAGTTTGTCGGGTTTTCAACAAATCTTATTTTGAAATATCGAGAAGAGAGCGACCGAGTCCGGCTTGCGCGAGTCGAAGAACTAGATCGATCCAAGGGTGCGTCATTCAGCCCCAATCAGGTGCTAGGCGCTTTCGGTTTTATACTTGAGCGGAACTGTTACCACGTAGTTCATACTCGCAGGCCTGGCGCCTTTTCAGATTCCGATTTGCAGGATGTGCTTGCGGCAGTGCGGCCGCTTAGGGAGCCACTGCAGTAGCCCCCCTTTTACCTACCGACGCTATACCTGTCGAAAGGCATCTCGTGTAGATGCTTGTAAAGGAGATGGGCTGAGAATCGAGGAGTTGTAACAGGCTTGGGCAATTGCCGCCTGGCAAAACAAACCAAAAGACATGAAAGCAACTCAACAAGCATGGTAAGCGGCAGGTTCATCAACCCGACTCCCTCGACGAGCTGATGTAGCAGAGGCCTCTAATTTCTCTCTATGAGAATTAAAGCGAACTTCCGCAAATCGAAGAAAAATCAGCCCGAGTATCGGGCCAGAATATTCTTGAGCCTTCAGACCGGAGTTTGCCCGGAATTGGTCTGCAGCATCCCATAGTCGCTTTTCAAGCGTAATGGTGGCGGTGTCTTTCTCAGATGGAGCAATCCACTTCATTGTTTTTCCTTAAATCTTTGCGCGTTCTTTTGTACGTGTCCGTCTTTTTTGTTCATCAATCCACCCCTGAATATCCTGCAGCTGGAATCTCCAGGAGCCAGATACTTTGAAGCCCGGAATTGAGCCCTTGCTCACAAGCCGATAGATGGTTTTCTCATCTACGTTTAGATAACTAGCGACGTCCTTGACGGTTAATGCTTTATTCGTTGTATTCATAATTGCCCTCCGGGTGAGAGCTGTTCCAGAAGTGCATCAACGTGTGGGAGTTCCTTTTGCAAAATATCTAGAATTCCTGACCCCACCTGAGTTGTTAGACGCTTTAGGTCGAAAAATTCGAGCACAGCGCGTAAATGTTCATCGCTTCCAACCGATAGTCCACGGGTCTTGCTCAAATACTTTGCAACGAACTGAATCTCACTAGGCGTAATTTCTTCAAATAAACGGTCGCCACGAGTCCTAATAACTAAAGGTGGAGTCCCTGTGGATCGCATGGTGTGACTCATCAAGTCGTTGTCGCCCGTCTCGTTGAGTGATTCGATTTGACTAGCCCTCATTGCTGTCTGCAGGGCCTGCTGCATAGTCGCCTTGATCTCATGCCCCATTCGCTTGATTCCCACTGACCTAAGGTAGATATCACAAGCGCGTTTTGCAATGACGGGCCCCTCCGTTTGAATAATCTTCACTAAGCCTCTGGATATCCATTCCACGTTTACTTCCCGTGGGTCACCACTCAAGGACTCATTAAATTCGGAGTACTGAGTTACTTGTAAACCCGATCTTCGGGTTATGCTGTAACTAGTCGACGAACTTCCGAGCGGACTATCTGGTACAGGTGGCGTGGGCAGAAATGTCGGAATGGAAAAACTTCCTGTGGAGGAAGCTACGTTAGAACTCACGTGCGCATCCGTCTCGCGAAGCTCTTCTTGTTGGGCCGGTTGAGTCTCGACTGCGCCCTCGTCTGGCGTTGTCGCGATTACTGAGTCTTGATCCTGTCCTGCGGCTTGCTGTCGCGGCTGATCTGTCTCAGGCAGCTCGATCCTGTCTAGTTCAGAGGCTAAGACTATTCGTTGTTCTGTGTGGATACTTTTCGGGGCGTGGTCAGAGCCAACGGGCTCTATCCCGTGTTCGGCCAGACTGCGAACAAGATCTTCAATCATCTCGCCTTTACGGCGAACCCACGTTGAGGCAAAGCATCGCCAAAATATCCAGCTGGCTCTCTCCAAGATCCGCTGACGATGCATGTCATCAGCCCACTTATCGGGACCGTGATATTTGTCGCCATCGCATTCGATCGCGAGCCGAGAGTCATTATTTCCCTCTACGACCATGTCGATTCGGAATTGACCCACTTTTACCTGTGGTGTTACCCAAAACCCTCGCTCGGTTAGGGCGTCATAAACCTCTCGTTCAAATGGCGACTCACAAAGACGCCGTAGGTCATCTTGTCTTGCCTCATCTTGTGCGAAAGGCGTTGCGAAGTGAGTAATTAGGCTTCGCCGTAACTTGTCCGCCTCGCTCAAGTGCTCAAGGGCTACAGACCGGACTAAATACATCTGATCTCGAGCGCGAGACGCGGCAACGTTAAACCGTTGGGCATACGTGTCTCTTGATAGAGCTGATATTCGCTGCTCATTTGGTGCGACCACCATGGACAGGAACATCACGTCACGTTCCTTTCCTTGGAAGGTCCTTGCATCCCCGCACGCAATCTTATGGCGCTGCAAGTATTCCGGCCCCAGTTCTTCGGTCAGCATCTCCCAGATTAAGTAGGCCTGCTTGTCGGCAAGTAATGAAACTACTCCAATAGAGCGATCCGAATACTTGTCATCAGAGACCATCTTCTTGATCTCTTCGACAATAAATCGAGCTTCGGCAGTGTTTCTATCACCATCCCGGTAACCGTCCTGTACGAGGACATCTATCAGTGGAGGGTCCAATCTCTCCGAAGCTTTAGGGAGTCTTAGCGGGCGTAGCTCGTGGTTATAAAACTCTCGTTTCGAGTACTCAATAATCGGCCCAACACAGCGAAAGTGCTCTTTGAGCATTACAGAGCTTTTGGCGTACACAACCTTAAACAAATCATAGATTGAGCGCTCGGGCGACATCTGAGGACGATAGGTCTCAACTTGTTTGCCAAGAAATCGGCTCATTAAGTTGCGAATCTTCTCTTCCTCAAGCCCAACACCCTCGGGTGAGACCTGTTTGTCATCCCCCACGATCAACACTTTCTGAGCGCGAAGTAAAGCCGGAAGGGCAGTCAGATCAGACTGAGAGGCCTCATCGACGATCACCAAATCAAAACACCCCAATTCCGGGGGTAGAGATTCCGATATCCGATAGTGCGGCATGATCCAGCAAGGAACTGCAGAATTCGCAAGCGACGCCGCGTTGCGAGCATCTTGGCGGTAACGAACGGCCCTCTTGCCTGTTCCCTTACCAATTTTTTGAATTGCGCTGAGATAAGCCTGTAATGCAGCACGAATACTCGGAGAGGCGTTCTCGGTGAGTTTCAACCATGTCCGCTTCACCACTACGTCTTGATAAGCTTTGGAAAGATCCTGCTCGATACCAGACCTGCGTTTTGATAGTTGCTTGAGTTCAGCTTGCGCATCTATCTCACCTAAGTAAGTGTCGAGACGCTTCAATCTCCAGCTCTGCCTCCAATTGCTCGGCAAAAGCTCATCAGAAGTCAAACCACCGGCGGCAGAGCGTAATCGGTTAGCGTATCCAGGAGCACCGGACTCAGAAACCAGGGTTGCTATTCGCTTGACCGACTCGAGCCTCGAATGAAGCCCAAGCACACGCGATAGTTCCGACATCAGGGATGACCAAGTAGCCTGCATCTCCATGTCGCTAACGTTTGGATTACCAAGCGTCTGGTTCAAAAAAAGTCTAATTGATTCAACGATTGGACCACTTCGGCCGTTCAATATTTTCTGAAACTGCTCTTTATTGGACCAGACGTTTGCGAGTCGATTCTTGGTTAAGTGATGTCGAAGTGCCCGAACTAGCTCTTCAAATGCGGAGTCCTTTAGCAATACATTCTCCGCATCGTGCCATGAGCCAAACAACTCACAAGCTCTTGCTTGTACTTGATCACCTAATTGCAGTTCGCGTGTGACGTCCTCATAGATTGCGAAGTACTCCAACGCATTGATACCGCCTTGGGGGTTGACTTCAAGTACCGGTAGTTTTAACTCTTGAGCGACAGCATTCCATCGCACAGTTAGTTCGCGCAGTTGTCTTTGTAGAGCGACGTAATATTTGACGTGTTTCCAGTCATCAATACTCCTAGGCGGCACCCCGAGAATCTGTATCGCCTCTAAAGCTTTTTTCTCGTTGCCTTTGCCGAGAAGCCCAGTAAGACCAAACGGCCTCCGTCCGTCTGAAAGATTATTGACAGCCTCAACCAGTTCTTGATTTGACTCGAAGTCAGGTGGCGTCATAACCGGCTTGCTGAGAAAGCTTTTACGCTGCTCCTTTGCGGCTTTAAGGTGCCCACCAAGTTCATCGAACACTTTTTTTACATCGATCTTGGTGGGATCTGAGATGCTGGATTTTAGTGATGAAAGCCAGTTAAAGCCTGTTGCGTTCAAGCGCACTCGAAGATCTTTTAGCTCATCGACATCGGATTTGAGTGCAACTGCGGCATCGATGGTTTTCTGAGAAGTGTCTGTCAGGCTTGGTACGTCACCACTCTCTACCTCTCGTTTCAGTTGCTCGAATCGCGATAGATCTTGATGCGTTTGCAGAATTGACCGCGAGTCGGGAAATTCCGCGAGCTGGGGTAGTGAGGCTTCAAGGTACACAAGATCCTCATGGAGGTCCGCACGCGCAATTCGAAGTTCTATTACATCTTGATCGTTGAATTTAGGCTCATATTCGGAGGTGATATTTATAGCGTCTGGGATTACTTCGAAAGCCCCGGCATTGCTCACAAGTTCCTTGGCAGCGTCCGCGGGGTCAATTTCGACCCCGTCTATTGTGATTTTGTTTAGATTTTTCTTTGCCCAAATTGATACATCCCAGTCAACTCGCGCCAACTGCCCATGCAGCGCATCAATCGATTCTTCAAGGTGTCGGATCTCTTTTGATGTTGCAGATCGATCGATACTCTGAACTTCTGAAGCAATTTTCAGTATTGAGTGCTCAAATTTCTTCAGCCCTTCTTGTTCGCTCGTGAGCAGTGATATGGCCAACGGTTTTATTTCCTCCGGCAGTTGATCACTGAGAACGCCGAGTGCGGGATCTTTCATGGAGGTGACAAGCACCCGCTTACCGTTCGCCAAATAATGACAAATGACGTTGGCAATCGTATGGGTCTTACCCGTGCCAGGAGGGCCTTGCGCAACTACTCCATCAAAAATTTCCAAAAGCTGGATGATCCGAACCTGTTCGTCGTTAAATGGCTTTGGGAAATAGAGATCTTTTGCCTTGTGCGATGCAGGGGCTGCGCTATAGTCGGCGCTATCGCTGTGATAGCTGACTGATACACCCCTGAATGCTGGGAATTCAACCTCGGGGTTTTCGCTGTCGGGGTCTGTGACAATCGCCGCAACGGCTGGGGGCAGCTCATCTAGCTCCTCCGCAGCAGCCTTAAGTCGTTCAAGATCTTGCAGGTATGTGCTGTTGGTTCTTGGTCTTGCAAACAATACCCAAGTGTCTGTTACTTTGAGCTTGTCATCTGCCTTCGGTACTGTTCGGTCTTCCGCCGGAGTTTGTGACGGCCAATAGACCCCATTGGCATCCAAATGGGTCACAGCACTTCTTAGAAGCGGCTCGAACGTCCCTCGATCAAACGGTGAAAGTGTTTGCGGCAGCCCATCAAAAAAGCTCTTTGCGGCTTTTTCTAGGTCGGCAACGCCAGGATTGTCTTGAGTTGCATACCAATCTAGTTCAACCCGAGGGTTTACGTCCCTTGGACGTATCTCGAGCGCGGCTGTTATCGGGTTCAATGACAGCTCTACTAGTTGACTGATTAACGGGTAACTAACTGTTGCTGACGGCGGCTTCCACACGCCCATTCCGATGCCCCAGACTAGCTCTAGCTGTGCTTCAACAATTCCACCCTCAAGTTGCTGCTTGAGAGTAAAAAGCTGGGCATAAAGACGAATCGTCTTCAACCGCTTTTTTTCCTCGGTCGCCCATGGCGTCCATTTTGCTTTGACATACTCCTCGAGCAGAGCGGATACCCGGTTGCGCTCTGGGTAGTCGTTAAAAGTTACCACCTCCTCAGGCGCGACCTGCGGTAGCCCTTTGGCTGCTTCTTCCGTGTGAGTACCCGCCTCGAGAAGAGCTCTACCGTCAATACTCCCCCTCAGAGAAGGCGCCTCATTTGGGCCTTTTGCCAAAATGAGCCATGGTCCTAGCCACTCGTTGTTAACTTTTGGTGGTTTGGTCTCGTGAAGCCGGTCAACCGAAATCCATATTTCATCAGTGCCATCGAGACCACCATGATTAAGCTTGATCCCCGGTGATCCGGCGAGCTCGTGCTCGTAGAGACTGAAGTTGCTATGAGAGGAGACGGCAGCGGTTGGTTTGCCTCTCAACCGCGCAGATTGGTGGCAGAACTCTATCAGTGCGCTCAGTCGTTCGGCTTCCAGGCTCATAGGTCTCTCTTTTTTTCGGCTGCGTCTCTTGCTTTTGCTGTTTATTCGCTATACAAATGAAAAATATAAGCGAAAATAGGGCAAAGATGTCTAAATTTGTCGATATTGAGTGTAACAGTGGTGTGGCTCATCAAGTGATCCACCAGGTATCTATAAAGGTTGAGATGAATCTCGCGCTGCAACGACTGGTCTGACCAAAGACACTCGCCGATATCAAAACATCACCCGACCGTACTATCTGATTAAATTGAAAAAGCTCACCTTAAAGGAAAAAGCTGCTCGGAAAGATGCTAGACGAGAGAAAGTTGCGCTCGAGTGTTACCACGCATGGAAAGTGGCCAAGGCAGCGAACCCTGAGAAGCACCCCGAGGATCGGCCCGCCCTAAATCGGACACAAGCGCTTTACTGGAAGGGGTATAGCAGATATTGGGCGAAGTGTAGGTTTGGCCATATCGCCGAGCGTAGCGTGGAAAAAAGTTCGTGCCCAGTGTGTGAAAAGATAAGCAAGTCGATTCGTAGTGCGAAGATTCGCAACGGAAATACGTTGGCGCTTAGTGCCTCAGAGAAAAATGAATTAGCAGCAATATATGCAGAGGCAAAAAGGTTAACGCTCGAGACCGGTGTTGAGCATCATGTGGACCACATCCGCCCGCTGGCAGCTGGAGGGGTCCATCACCCGAGAAATGTACGCGTGGTAACTGCTAAAGAGAATCTATCGAAAGGATCTTCGCACAACGGTAAGAGGCGAAAATACTCATGGCGTGAAAAGCGAGACCTCCGTAAACAATTTGTGAGCGATCTTGAGTCTGAACGCGTAAAAAGTTTAAGGGCAGCGGATCGCGGATTGGATCGGTGGAGTATTGCAATCTTGAGCCTTATCGGTGCCATCATAATTTTTGCGGCATTCGGTTCCTTTTAATCGCTGCCTCCCACCTGCGCAC
>Ga0169931_10010939_pt1 | contig 12871 bp, 6 predicted proteins | sample Kivu_15m_20L_FD_129675 | JGI IMG/M metagenome (GOLD analysis project Ga0169931, IMG submission 129675) | Freshwater microbial communities from Lake Kivu, Western Province, Rwanda to study Microbial Dark Matter (Phase II) - Kivu_15m_20L... | ecosystem: Environmental > Aquatic > Freshwater > Lake ...
AAACTTTTAGTTTTACTCTATAACAGATGGATTTTTTACAAACTATTGGTGGAATGAAGCACTTCTTGAAGCAACTAAATCTTTAAAAGGAAAAGATAATAAAAAATTATACATAGGAAATGACTGTTTTGGTCGCAATACCTATGGAGGCGGCAAATACGATATTTTTAAAGCTACAAATTAAATTTTGAAGCATAAAGGAGATTTAAGTATCGCTCTGTTTGCCCCAGGATATACTTACTAAGATAATGCTTAGTCTAATCGAGCTCTGTATCATCTGAACTAAAATTCAATGTACAAAGGTGTTAAAAATCAACAAATGATTCTCGATAAATGGCACAATACTAAAAATCAAGGAAACGGATGGAAAACTTAGGGCTAGTGGTCAGTTACATCTTATTAAGTTTGTGAAAGAGTATCTTTTGTAAACTTTCAATCAATCGCATAAAATACAAGCATAAAACTGCAGTTGATGTATGAGGTCATGGGAACTCCTCCAGTAAATAACAGTCCTTATGTAACAATTAATCTATTTAGAAAGTCGTGATACAAGCTTTAGACAATAAAGGCGACATTTTAATGCAAAATTAAAATTATAATTTTTTTAATTTTAAAGTAACAACTGATCGACCTGAGCTTACAATCGAGTAGCTTTAAATTGATGCATCTTTGATAGCTAACAAGCAAATAAGCATTAAGATTATCTAAATGGGTAAGTCTCAGTTATATTGGGCTGGTCATTTTGGTCCACGCTTCAGAAATGAAAAATTGTTTGTATATTTCTATTAAAAATAAAGAAACTGGGCGAGTAAAATTCCAGTTAATCAAATAAATTTAGGAAATAACTATCACTCTCTTTGTAATATAGGATATGGCGATCATTTTTATTTTTAAGGAAAAAAATTACAGGCTTCGTACAATTTTTTAACTGACTATGATATTCCTCATACTCATCTTATTAACCATCCTTTTGACTTTGAATTCGATTACAATAACGTTTTTTTAGGAGGCTCTAGTATTAAAATGAAAAAACAAACTATGAAACTTGCTAAAGTTCTGATACCTACCTCTATAAATTTGTAACATAAATATTTTTTACAAGTCACAGTTAAGAATACTTCATCGATTACAATAAACTTTAAATACATCGCGAAAAGTTAAACGGATAGAATCTTTAGTGCTAAATTTATACAAAAATAATAGCTAGGCAAATGGAAAAGATTAACTTTTGAGTTGATAACAGCATTTAAAGAAGTTAAATAAGATACAAGGAGTTTAGTTGAGATAAACTCTTAGCAATGGCCTTATTATTTAGGTTAATTTAAAATTATAAAATAAAATAGCTACTAAAAACCGGGTCTTAAATGTTTACTTGAGCCTTCCAGATAATATTTTCAAACTCAATTTTTCTATCTTAATGTAAGCTTGTAGTCTAAAAATTTTGACAGATTATTAATAGTTTTTGGCGAAAATTATGCTGCGTTTGCCTATTTTACTGATGGTGTTGCGAATCTCGAAAATATTATTATTAAAAAATGCAAAGAATTTACTATTAAATTTATAGATGTAGATCGGTAACTTACTCATCGAATTATCCTTCAGAAAAATATAGATACTTCATATTTCGAAAGTAAAATCAAGAATTCATCTTACGTTTTCTAATTATGATTTGAACGATAAATATTTTTGAGATAATAATTTAGATTTTATTTGAATAAACAAGTTTATGAATAAATTTATGAGATCATTATTTGTGAGCTATATCAAGCCTTATCTGGACTAAGTTCAAGAATAAATGACTCCTAAGATATTTTTTTGTTTATTCTGCTGGGGCGCTGTTGTTTTTACTGAGATGAGTTTTTATTTTAATTTTTCGATTTCAAATATCTTTAACTAAGAGTTTTGTACATTGTTTTTTGAGTTTTGATTTATTGATCTTTCTTTTAAATAATCTATTTCGTTTAGCTCTGCCGTTTTCTTTGCCACATGTTCATCTAAATTTCTTTATTTTTGATTTATTTACCCATGTCATAGATATTTTATGTAAGTTTCTTTACTTGTTTAAAAAGATCTTATTAGCGTTCTTACCTTGAAGTTTATATAAGCAATTTTAGTTTTTCATTTTATTGTTGCAAATAAATCTATTTTTCAGATTGAATCTTGTCTATTTTAGTTATCATTTATTTTTTTAATGATATACTTTGCTTTTTCTATTTTTATAAATCTATGTTTGCTTCCCGAAGTTTGTTGACTATGAGCCTGTTTTATTAATTATGTTTTTTCGATAATAAATCTGATTCTCTTTTTCTTTAAATCAAAGCCACTTTTGCAACTCCTAATTCACTATTTTTGCTACATAGTTCTTAATCTTTCAGAGTTAAATCTTTTTACTTTATTTATAAAGCTAGTTCTAACTACTTTATTTTGATCTATAATTTTTTTTTCTTTTGATGAAAACGCTATAACTCTTAATTGTAATCTTTTTATTTTTGTTGAAAATCACTGATTTTTTCATGATTGGATTTTATTTACTCAGAAAGTTAATGATTCATATAACGCTAAGTTGATAGTTTTTCTTCTAAAAGTTTTATCTTTCGCACTATGGCTTTGATTTCAGGCCATTATTATAGGTAATTTGAACTTTATTGAATCGAGGACTTTGCTTAAAATTTTAATGTTTAAACTGTTATTTTGGATATGTTTTACATCAGCGGATAAAGAGATGCATTTTCTTGGCGTGAATATTAAGGATAAATATTGTAAGTTAGTTCTGATAAACTGTTTCGTTCGAATTCGCTTTGGTTATAAGCCATAGAATCGTCGATGCTTTTAACTAAATAGTATTTTGAAATCTAATCATCTAATTGCAATAATATGTAAGCTAAGTATTAAAAAATTTATAAATAACACATTCAAAAATATTTTATCATGATGATTTATATGCATCATAGCTTATTTTGATTGTATTCGCTATCTACGTGATTAAAAGTTTTTGTAAGAAAATTTATTACCTAGTTTTCTTTTGCATACAACAAATTTTTGTAATTTATTTTATATCTTCTTTAAAGAGAAAGCAGTTTTTTAGCATTTTAGGTAGTTTGTATATGTTTTATCTAATTAACGCCATTAGCTGTTGAAAAAGAATAACCTTACATAAAAGCGCAAAGACCATGATAACATTTATTTAGATTAGTGTCGTTAATAGGCTATTTACAAATCTTCATGCATATGCTGCAAGTCTGAATATTTTAATTTTTTTAATTTGGAGGTTTATATTTTAAAATTCCTTTCTAGATGGTCCACATATTCTGAGAAAGTATGCAGAAAACATGACAAAAATGTTGAGCCCCATCAATTTATAAGCTTTGAATAGCTAATCCTTTTTATGGCCCTCTCTGACAAACAAAACATGAAGTTAAATTGTTTTTTTATAGCGCACCTTTTTTTAACAGCTGACATCTTTGACATTTACCTATAAGTAGCTGACAATACAAATGAATTCTCATTCCACACTCAGAACATGTTTATATAGGATTGTAAATTTCATAATAATTACTAAAGCATGCTCCACAGCTTGTTTTTAGTGAATATTATTATTTTTTTGCATTTTTGGTTTTCTTCTTTTTAAATAGTCTTTGAAATCTTAAAGAGAGCTTATTGGTCTGAAGGTAACCTATTCTTTTAGCGATTTTTAACGATGTTATATTACTTTAAAATAATTAAGAAAATCAACGGGGATTTCCTACAAACCAAATTTTATATTTTTTTTAATCAAGCAAAAAATATACTAATCTTCTAGCTCGTAGGTTTTACTTATATTTTAGATCTTACTTTAAAAAAGATTATCTTGCCTCTTAGTGTATTTTTGAATTTTGTTTATGAAATCTTTTTATTAAAAGAAATTAAGCTTGGACAAACTGATTATTTATTTTTATATTGGATTCAAATTATTATTAGATTTTTTGTTAAGAAACTATTAAAGTTACTTTGAAAACATTTTGCGTCTAATTAAAAGAATAGATTAATTTTTGTTTAGATATTGTATCTTTTTATCAAGCTTATCTTTAGAATATTTTTGCTTGTCAACAAAAGCTATTTTGAGAGCATCGGATTATTTTGTTAAACCTACAATAGAATGTTTCATCGTTCTGAGCTAGCTTATCCATCTGAGATATTCAGCTCCATAGTATAAAAATTTTTATGAAGAAAATCGATTTGTCTCATTACCTAACAAATACTTTATGCTTATTTGTTGTCTTATATGCTGTTATATCTAGCTAAAAGTTTATTATGAATTTTTCGAGAAATAGTATTATCCTTGTGCTTAGATCAAATCGATTAAAGTCTCAATTTATTAGTGATCAATTATGTGATATCTTTATTTTTAATTGTAGATATCTGTCTTATGTTTCTTATGGTTTTAAGTGTTTTTTTAACATTAAAGTTTGCATTAATTGAGTTATTAATTCGATTAAATTTTAGTGTTAGTTGAAAATGTGATTTAATCTTGTTTTTTTCCATAGACTTATATTTATAATGTATAAAAACTTATAATTTTTTGATCGAATCAACAACAATCATGTAATCTGATAGTGAAGAGGATTAGTAAATAACGATAGTACCAAAGTATAATAAATTATACACATGGTAAGAACTGGATGTGCCTCAGCTTTAGCCTTTGATATAAAGTAACTAATTCGACTACGTGTATAAGCCTAGCGATGATACACAGCTAATGTTATCAACTCTTAAATAAGAGCTCGAATATTTCAGTTAAAACTTAGTTTTATGTGAACTTGGTTCCGGTACAGGCATTCTATCTTGCTCTCTCCATAGTTGGCTAAAAAAAATAAATAAAGAGCCTTTAATTCATGTCAGTATTGACATAAATATGGACGCATCAACAATATCTAAACGATTTTACTAAGCAAAATAGTTTAATATTCAACAGATTAACACATCTCTCTTCAAAAACACAATTTTTACATCTCAAGTAAAATGTCGACCATAAATAATGATTTTTAATCCACCCTATGTTCCAGTAACAGAATACTAAATTCTCAATTAATAAAAATTTTTGGCATAAAAATTGAGATATATAGCAAAAAATAAAAAATGTATTAGAGAAAAATCTCAAAATATGATTGCTTACAGCTATATGGGAGGGGTGGATGGGCTTGGAGTGACCCGAAGATTCATCAGAATGATTAATTGGGAATGCACAGCTTACTTTATTATAATGATGCAAAACGGAGTCAAAGCTCTAGAACAATAAATTTTGTAAGGATCTGTCCTTTCTTAAGGCATGTAGGCTTACTTGTAAGTATTAAATTATCACAAGTTTCATAACTAAAACTTATTTATTGTAAAGGTAATATTTAAAAAAAATAACTAAGATGCATAACTGTGATAGTATTTTAATCATTATTTTAGAAAAAATATTTTATTTAATTTTGAAAATAAGAAAACAAAGATTATCTATATATCATGTATTATCTATCTTTTTTAGCAAATATATTTTGGCATTAATACTTTCAATAAGCTTAGACGAGTCTTTGTCTTTTTTTAGCTACAATTTTTGGGCTAGAGCCTTTGCTCTTTAAAATTTTTATTGCTGAGATAGTTACTATTTATTCATAAGCTTTTCGATTTTCTCTACGTATCTGCCATCGCTTTGACTAGATATTTTTCTTTAGCCCTTCAAATCCTTTAAGTAATCTTTATACTTAAACTTTTATGGTTTGCTGTCAACCTTAGACACACTGCTTCCCCTTATATCAGAAAGGCCTTAATGAGCCTGTTTCATGTAATCATTACCCATTTTATAAAGATCTGCTACACTTACCGACCTAGATTGATTTATTTTAGGTTATTACTATCTTGGCTCTACTTTCGGCTTATGATTTTGGCTCACGTACTGAGAATACTACTTTTTTTTTAACAAGTGTTCCATTCCAGAATTTCTTTTTTCTTATTACTATTTTTTGATTTTTTGATCATGATCAATAACTTATCTGTAAGCTCTAGAGTTATAGTACTCTTTTCTACTATATGAATGACTAAGATCTTTTAGCTTTTTTTATCTTTCTTCTTTCTGAGCTCGCATTATTTACTCATATTTACGTTAGTGAGTTTTGATCTCTTAAAAATCAGTTACTTTTTGAAACTTTAGTGCCAGTTTTATTTCTTATTTTTTCTTTTGCTACTACAGCTATATAATTTTATACTCTTCTTGCTTTTTTTCAAAAAGAGGTTTCTAGTGTTTAATTTAAATCAATTTTTTACGCTCTTACTAAATTACTAAATTTCTAAGGATTTGTCTTTTTTTTATTTACTCGACTTTTTTGCCGACTGACTTGATTCTTTATTGATCCCTCTCTTTTTTCAGTCTTTATAATTTTTATTTTTCCTCTTCTTTTTCCTTTCTTATATTTTCTTAGTGCACTCTTGCCTTGTTCTCCAGTTCTAGTTAATGTTTTTTTCGATCCAATTTTAATTTTTTTAATTTTTAAATCTCTTGCTGAGTAATTTATGATCGAAAGTGCTTTTTATCAATTTTTAGTTTAGCTTATTGATCGTTTTAAGTTTTTTATGATTAAGAATTTACTCTTTTGTGTTTTTCATTTCGAAACTATTTCTTTGTTATGACATATGTACTTTGACTTTGCTTATCTAAAACTGTTATTTTTAGATTTGCCTCTCAATCAAATGAACAGGATCATTTATAAGCTTTCCTACAGATTTAAATTTGGCTTCGCCCATGCTTTTTGCTCCCATTTGCTTTAGAAAAGTCAAGTTCAAGCTTTACTCGGTCATTTTTATAACTTTCCAAAATATTACATACATAACTATTGTATTAAAAATTTAGAATCATAAAAAAATAACTGAGATATACATATTTTATGCTTACAATAAACTTCTTTTGTTTATTTTTAGTTTTTTATTCAATAAATAAAATGTAATAAATCAAAGAAGATTCGTATCGCTATGTAAACTGGATCTTATTCGTGCTAGCTGCTCTAATAAATTCCTTTCCGACCCAAGCATTTACCGGAGTTACCCCAGCTATCATTTAGATTTATAAAATTACATAGCTCTAGGCCAATATTCCGAGTATTCTCTTTCCCTTGAGCTATCTCTTTACTCTTATTCCGGTCAACTATGTTCTAGACAATCAAGGACTCAAAAAAGGAACCCTTATTTGTAAAAATTTTATAAATTAGGCTAAGTTTGCATGATAGTAGGTTTGCTAATCAGAACGATGATCAACATTCACATATACCTATTTTTCCTTGGAACTTTTGTTTGCTCATTAGGATTCTGTTTTATGCTCAGTGGGGCTAACAAATTTGCAACGGTGTGGTTTCCTCAAAGACAAATATTTTTAGTCAGCGTTATTTGTCTTTTTTCGCTTTTTGCTTCTGACACTCTAGGAACTTTCATAAGCTCATATTCAATAGACTTAACTTGGTCTAAGTAAGATATTTTTGTGTTCTTCTTATGGTAAAGTCTGATAATGATTGTTATCAACGTCTTGATGATGATATTTTTTAAAGGAAAACCTGCAAACATTCAAAAGTAAAAACTAAAATATATAGTTATGCTTCTGAGATTAAACGGAATCTTTTTAAATAAGATCTAAAGTAATTGACTCGAAATAAAAATTATAGAATACTTTTTTTGGCAACTACTTTTGTGTTTTCAGACGCCTCTCTAATATTTGTATTTTTACCTTGGATATTGAAAACCTATGATTTCAGTATCAATACGAATAGCTTCATGGTGTTATCTGCTAGTATTGGAGGATGTTTTGGATGTCTTTTTAACAGTTTAATTATTAAAAAATTTTCATATCGTTCTAAATGTCTTATTCTTTCTATAGGAATGCAGTTATCTATGGCTGTATTTCCCTTCGGATTTTAGACAAAATCTGAAGTTTTTGCGTATGCAGCTAGCTCAGTGTTAGGATTTTTCTAACTGCCTCTTCTGGCAACTATAACTGATTTTGCTACTCAAACGACTTTTCCAGTGGGTTAAGCCACAGCAGGAGGAATATTGTTATTCGGAGGTCAGTTTGTAGGAGTGATCTTAACAGTAATTTTCAGTAACATATTCAACGGTTAATCGTTAACTCAAACAAGACTTCTTATGGGAATTATTTTTGGAATAAGTTTTCTTGGCTTAGTAACGCTATTTTTCAGTAAAAACATCTTAAAAAGAGATGAATACTAGTTTAATAAGATACAAAGTAAATAGAGTTTAATTGTTCCTGATATCTAAAATTGAATTATGTTTATTTATATATGACTGTTAAGTTTGATTTAGTTTTATTAGATTACAAAAATTAGAGGACGATGAGGTGTGCCAGCAAACAAGTCATGATTTACACCATTTAAGATGGCAAGGTTGATAAAACTTCAGCTTTGCTTTCTAAATGCCCAAATAGATCTGATTAAGCTGAAGAGACAAACGAATCAAACTTAAGGGATGTACAGAAATCAAAAGAGATCCATTAATAAAACCTAGAATGGTAAGATGCTTTGTAAATTTTTCGCAAAATACCAAAATAACATAAAAAACATGGCTTAGTGTAAAAATAAATAAACTAACCTTGTCAAACAAAATCCTTTTTAAAAAGATAAAATGAAATTTAGCTTAACTTAAAATAATTATCAAAAACTAAGATTGTTGAGATCATAACTCTGATAGAATAGTGTTAAAAATAAAAATAAAAGTTTCAAGGCTATGAAGTCAACAATGAATAAAAAAGATTAAAAGGCAAAAATAGATATAGATCAAAAATAGAAAAAAATCTTCAGACTTAATTCAGTTCAATAATTAAGGTCATAAATTGCAAATTAAATTCGAATCAAGAACCATAATACTATTGGGTATTAGGTCCTTTTAGAATATGGAATACCCTTCCGAATGCACTTATAAAAAATTACAAATATTTTATGAAAAACATTAAAAAATATCAAGAAATATTTTTGAATCACATGCCTTAATAAAGATAAAATGCATATAAGTCAAAAGGTAAATATTTAAGCAAAAAAAAGAACAGTAAACATGAATTTAAAGCTAAATCGTAAGGCAGACTACCTTTGCATAAAAAATAGAGTTAGTAAGTTCTTCAAAGTTTCAAAGATATTAACGTTTTGAAAATGTAAAAAGTTTTTCACAACACACTGATCACAAGTGTTATCCACTATGAAAAAAACAAAAAAACGAAAAAACAAAGACTAATCAATGATGAATAAGAAGATTAAATTTTCAGCTAATATATACCTGAGCCCCAACAACTCAGTCTTTCCCTAAACTAAATTGTGTAAAAAAGTAATTAAGAAATTATTTCTCCAATAATCACTCACACTCACAGATCAAATATCAAATCATCTGCTGACATATATAAAAGCAGAATTGTAGCTAAAAATCCAGAAATATTAAAAGAACTGAAAAAAACTCAACAAAGTTTCAACATATCGGAGAGTATCAGCAAGATTTTTGCCAAATAAAGCAATACATCCATGTCTTGGGTTGAAGATGACAGGCTAAGAAGCAGAAAAACTGTAAGTATCATAGAAAAATAGGCCTTTGAGGCTAGCTGTGCAAAAGATAAATTGTTTAAAATGAGCCAAAACAAATGATGAATTCAAATATGGAAATTGTAATTATCATTTTTTTAATTACTATTTATCTTTTTCTATTTTAATCCATTATCTTTTGATCCATTAGCCTACTCTCGGACAGTACTCGATCAATAAATTTCCAGTATTTTTCTCATCAAGATTTAGTTAAAGACTAGGTTATCCAAGATATCCATAAAAACTGATCATTATTTTAGAGTTTTCAATCGAATTTAAAGGAATTTTGTAAGGCTAGCCAGCAACAACTTTGCCCTTATTTTCATTTAATTTCTGAAAAGATACAGATTTGAAAAATGTAAAGGGAACTCCTCTTACATCGATTCCTCTAAACTCAAGATTATTAGTTTTTGGATTGATATTAAAACTAATTAGTCGTTGAAGAACAAAATCCCTAACTTTAAGCTAAAGTTTTGCTGCTAGACGCTTCATGACATCATCACATAGTCCGTTGATTTTCATGTAAGCTAATTTATCCAAAGGAGTGCTCTGAAGATTGACGATTATTAATTTTCCTCTTTTACCTACTTCTTTAGGTATATCAGCAGCTGGAGTTACAGTCAAAGAACTTCCCATAGCCAAGCAAAGATCTGCTCTGGCAGCTTAATAAAAAGAGGTATTTAGTTAGTATTCAGGCAAATTTTATCCAAAGTTTATGATACTGTCATAAAGAGTTCCTTGGCAATTTTAACATTTTCTTGATGTTTCATGTCTGTGAACTTATTTGCTTTATCTAGTCCTGAAATCTCTTAAAAATTGGCTTTAACATTTTTTGCATTTTTCGAGACAACGGTTACCGTGTAGTTATGCAAGCTTGTTAGTATTAAAACCAGATCTAAGATGCAATCCATCAGTGTTTTGAGACACCAAATACTTCAATAAACCTGATTCTTACAGCGCTACTAGAGCCATATGAGTAAAAGAAGGAATAGCTTTAGCCATTTAAACAACATTTTTATTTGGCTTATCAGGTATGTTATGAGCTTTCTTTTACCAAGCTCCTGGCCCTGTTTTAAGTACAGTGTTTACTCCTGACCTAAAGTCTGGGATTCCACAGGCTGTGCTTATACCAGCACCTGTGAACGCGATGAAATGTCTGCTGTTAAGAATTAGATCGGCAAGTTTGGTGATTTTTTAATCTAAGACGGCCTCTGAGTCAAAGTATTATTGTTTTTCTTTGTCGGTTTTGTGGGCGGTATGCGACATCTTTTATTTATTGTTAAACCATCAGGATGAGCATTTGTAATTGAATTTCTGATGATTACTGTGTAAAATATAAATCTTTTATAAATAAATTTCATTTAATAAGGGTTTACGATGGTATGGAATCATTTAGATTCTACTATTTCTCTGATCTTTCTAAGTTCGTCAACTTTCTATCTAGGACATATTGCATTCAAATTTTGTAATTTTGCTAGATAAAATCCTTTGTTGCTATCGTTAAGTACATTTTGTCCCTCTTTCATATCTTTTAGTAGATTTCTGATAGTCTAAGTATAGTAGAACAAATCAACTCCTTTTTTGATCGCATCGCTCGAGTAATACTACTACGATTCGATCAATTTATCTATAATGTACGATTATGTGTATTTTTTTCCTTTAATATCGGAATAACTAACTTTTATCTATAATTTTATTTTAGGAAGACCTTATTTGATTTTAGGAATAAATTTAACTAAAATTAGACCTCCTTTTGTCTAAACAGCGCCTTGTTTATTGATTTATAGGGCTGAAGGAAACCCTGATTACATCTTACTAACTGTCAAAGTATTTCCTTCAATCGGATACTTGACATCGTGATCGACTGAACCAAAAACCTATATTCTTTCTATATTATCAGATTGTATGACAATTGTAGTTTTTTAGACACAAGGGAAGAAAGTGTAGTCGAATTGATCTACTAAATAAGTGTTAAGATCTTAATTTTTGACTGCACACATATAATTAAAGCCTTTGACTTTGATGAGTTTTTAACATGTTGAAGACTTAAAATCAGTTGAAACGCCTATAATTGTTGTAGAAACACCTGCATCTGCAATATTTTTAATTAAATTTTCTTCGCCTTAAACTGAATTGTCATTAACATCAGTAAGCATAACTATTCTATGTTAATAGTCTGTCAAAGTATTTTAAGTTTTGAATGTTATAAGATTGAACATAGCTTCGTTAAAACCAGCAGCTATCGTTGTACCTCCTGACTAAAACTTATTCATAACAATCGTTTTTAATTGCTTGAAAGATAAATCTTTCACAAAAACACTTTTGATTTATGTTTTAGCAGTCGTATGAAAAGTTACAAGAGAAAATACATCTTCAGGTTGTAGTTTGTGATAAAGCATCAAAATTGCTTCTCTAGCAAGATCAAGTCTAGTTTTTTTTGTCTATTGATACATTTCTCCAATAGAATGATTCAAGGGTCCATCCATAGATCCTGAAACATCTAATGCGATCACTAAGTTAAGAGATCGTGTCCTCGCTTGACCATCAGTTGAACTTTTCATAAAAAGACTGACAAAATAGTTTCTATTGTCTATATCGTAAAGATCGCAGTTGCTCACTGCAAGTCCGTGTTATATTTCTAAAAGATTTTTGGCACGATCACCAACTGAAAAATAGTTTTAGTTAAAAATGCCGCTATGAGTGAGATGATGATAGTCAGGTAACTGGTTTGATTGAATGGCCTCAGAGAAACCGCTAGCATTTAGGGCTCCAGAAGAATATGCTCCCATAAGATACTAAATTATAACAAATATATTCTTCCAGTTTTAAAATTAAGATTGATCTTTCTGTTTATTTCTGATAGCTTTCAATTCTTTGTTTTAAATACATAAAAATTATAAACTATATTAAAAACTATATTATAAACTATATTGTAAAGAATTGAAAAATATTATTATCAGCTGTTTTATTTGATAAATCCATAGATTTTGACCGATTAAGTGAATCTTCTATTGAGTGTCTGACAATCAAAAACTCCTATAATTAAATCTTCTTTTTTAGATAGCAAACAGTGTCCAGCAGTTTAAGTAGTTCCTGTTTTTACTCCTTACCATCCTTGATCTAACAATTTGTTGGTATTTTTCCAGCTTTTTTTACGAGTCAACCCGTAACGATCATTTTTTATATCGGCAGTCCATTATTTTGTCGAAACTACCTTTTTGAAGATTGGATTTTGCATAGCCAAAGCAGAAAGTGCTACTATTGCTTAGGCAGTTGAAAAGTTAGGG
>Ga0169931_10010940_pt1 | contig 12871 bp, 11 predicted proteins | sample Kivu_15m_20L_FD_129675 | JGI IMG/M metagenome (GOLD analysis project Ga0169931, IMG submission 129675) | Freshwater microbial communities from Lake Kivu, Western Province, Rwanda to study Microbial Dark Matter (Phase II) - Kivu_15m_20L... | ecosystem: Environmental > Aquatic > Freshwater > Lake...
TCAGCAACCAGCAAATTGTCAGCAACCAGCAAATTGTCAGCAAGCAGCAAATGGGTCGATGGCGATTTGGCATTTGCGAAAGGCCATTACCACACGGCAGAAATTTATTATCGACAGGCTGGTCGCGACAGCATCGAACTGAAAAAGGATGCCGCAATTCGCCTCGCCTGCAGCCAGTTTGCTCGCGGCGATTATCTGAAAGCCGCACAAACTTTTCGTTGGGTCAATGAACAGGAAACCGTCATCGATAACAACCAACCATCGATAGACGGTTCGAATCCCGTGGTTTATCAATGGAAAATGGGTTTACCCAAGCAGCAACTCGCAGAGCTTTTTGCCAACCAAGTTGCTCTGGAACAACATTTGAACCGTCTTGCCGATCAAGCCCTTCAGAAGGAAAGCAACGATACAGAACTTTGGTTGCTCGGTGTACTGATGGGCCTTGATGGTGATCATGCGAAGTCTGAATTGTTTTTGACGCAAGCCTCTCAATCGACGGGAGACTTCGCGACTACCGCCAAGTTCCTGGTGGACTCTGGCCGCGACCAAACGCGTTTGCAATTGGCCGCTCAATCCCTCCGCTCGCCTTGAAGGAGCAACTAGTGAATCGATCGCTATCCCGCCTTTCCTCTCCCGCCTCCCCATCGTTCGTTACCAACAAATCGCAGAGACAACCCAACCGCTGCTTCCAACGGCTTGGGTTGTCTCTTCTTGTATGGATAGTTTCAGGTGCGACGCTCACCGCACAGGACCCTGCGCCGGCAACACCCGCTAATCCAACCGCAGCGCAGCCCCCTGCGGAAACGCTAACTCAACCTCCGACCGATGCGCCGCAGCCGACTGAGCCTCCCGTTACAGCAGACCGGGCGACAGAAGAGAAGGACCAAACGGCCGCTTCCAAAGAAAAAAAGACCGAGCCGAACGACGAGGCAAAATCCTCGCCTAAGTCCGGCTCGGGGCTGGTCGATTTTCAGCGCGATGTCGCTCCGCTGCTGGCTAAACGCTGCCTGGAATGTCACGGCCCCAAACAAGCCAAAAATGATTTTCGGGTGGATGATTCAGAGATTCTCATGGGCTACATCGAAGCGGGCGATTCGGGCAATAGCTCGCTTGTTACCGATTACTTGATCACAGCAGATCCCGATTCTTTGATGCCTCCGGCTAGCCATGGCGGTCCACTCCCTACCGCCGATATCGCTCTGCTAAAACTTTGGATCGATGAAGGAGCCGTCTGGCCTTCGGGAGCTACCGTTGTTGCCGCAAGTGAAGCTGGCCAATCCAAACCGGTACCTGCCGCCAATAAGGTGATGCCCTCGAGCCTCGCCGCTCGACTCTGGGCTTTCCAAGGCTTTTTCCACCCCGCCACGGTCCATTTCCCCATCGCGCTGTTGCTCCTGGGAGCATTAGCTGCAGTCGGCTCTTACTTGCCAGGCTGGACCAGCGCAGAACCTATCGCCAAATTCTGTTTGTTCTTCGGAGCCATCTTCGCCGTGGTGGCTTGTTTCATGGGATGGTCCTTCGCTACAGAACGAGGCTACGGTAACTGGACTGCAACCGATGGAGAAATCTTCTGGCATCGCTGGTCTGGTATCATCCTAGCCATCTTCTCTGTAGTCCTGATGCTTCTGAGCTGGAAATCCAATCGCTCAGGCAACACCAAACATATTTGGAAACTCGGCATGCTCTTGGCAGCAGTGATCGTCGGTTTGGTCGGCCATCAAGGTGGCGAATTGACGTACGGCAAAGCGATGTACGACCGCGCTTTCGAGTATCTGCTCGGTGAAAACGTAGGTGAGAAACAAGCGGATAAAAACAAACCGTGACATTTTGCCTGACGGACACCGGCAGAGCACGCCTTACGCACAACTGACGCACAACTAAGCGGGGGATCGGCCGCTTCCTGATGGAAAGTTTACTTGACCCCGCTCGGTTATCGGGGTCGTTGCTGTTTTGGCTCTCCTCTTTGTGGATTTTTTTTATGCGCAGCGGGTTATTGGATCCCTCACTTCAGTTCGTTCATTCGATTCTCTACGCGGCACGCTACACAGCAGTGCTGTTTGTTGTTGCTGGTCTTGCTGCAGACTGCATCGCTCAAAACAAATACATTTCCACCACCGCACCTGAACGGTTGGAATTGCCCGGCGAATCGTTCACGATCCACGATCGCCCCGCTTTCATTTACTTGCCCGAACAATCCAAGCGATCCACCCCACAGCCGTGGATCTTCTATGCTCCCACACTCCCAGCCTATCCCGACCAAGCGGAGCGGTGGATGCATGAACAATTTTTGGCTGCTGGAATCGCCGTCGCCGGTGTTGACGTCGGAGAAGCCTACGGCAGTCCATTGAGCCACCCGATATTCAATGCGTTCTATGAAGAACTTACTGCCAAACGCGGCTTTGCCACCAAGCCTTGTTTATTCGGCCGCAGTCGCGGTGGACTCTGGGTCAGCAGTTGGGCCATCGCTCATCCCGATCGAGTGGCCGGTATCATCGGCATCTATCCGGTCTATGACTTTCGTACCTACCCTAAGATAGAAAATGCGGCACCCGCTTACGGCGTCTCTCCAGAAAAACTCACCGAGCGCAACGCCCAGTGGAATCCTATCGAACGCATCGAGGTTCTGGCAAAAGCTAAAATCCCCATCACGATCATTCATGGTGACGAAGATGTCGTGGTGCCGCTCAAAGAAAATTCGCAAGAGTTGCTGCGGCGCTATGAAAGGGTAGGGGAGGGGGCGCTGGTGAACTTGATCGTGGTCAAAGGGCAGGGCCATAACTTTTGGGAAGGTTTCTTCAAAGAACAGCGGCTCGTTGACTTTGCCATTCAACAAGCCCGCGCTGGCGCGAAATAATCCGCGCAGATACGCTTTGGCTGCTCGCATGGCCCAACACGGCGGACTCTACTTCAATGGCATGCCGGGTTCGGGTTTGCCATTGGTTGTCAATATTTGAAAATGATGCACACCCGCAGCAAACGGATGCTCGCTGGTCCACACAATTTTTTTGTCAACATTCACCTCAACCATCGAGATCCCCTGATTGGCTGCATGACTTCCGACCACCGTATTGCCATTAGCCAATCTCTGACAACCGCATGGATCTTTGAATAGTCCGTTCACATCTTGATTATTCACTTGCCATACAATCTCACCAGCTTGGTTGATCTCGATCACTTTGTTGCCATGAGTCAACGAAATCAGCGTATTTCCATCGTCCAGACGAATCGCTGTGAAGGGCCAATTCTCCGCTGGCCGACCTCCGATCGATTCCAGATCGGTTTTGAAGGTTCGTACAATTTTTCCCGATGGCGTGTACTCTTTCACCGCGAAGGCGAGCAAATGAGGCACGAGGAAATTTCCGCTGCGCAATTGGCGGGCCATACGCGTTTGCATGTGAGCGTTGTCGGTCTCGGGTTGCAGCGGAAACTCATTGCGAATGACTTGGGCTTCACTATCAAACTCTAGCAAACGGGGCTTGGATCCCAACTCGGTGATCAGCGTATTGCCGTTGTACAGACGCTGAGCGGTACCGATCTCTCGGTTGATGGGATCAAGTTCATACTTCCAGAGTACCTTGCCCATGCGATCGACTTCTTCCACTCGATTGCCGTAAGCCAACAGCACGTTTCCATTGGGCAATACAAAACCATCGCGGGAACCACCCGCATATTCCCAGACCACTTGATCGTTCTCATCGATGATCGCCGTCTTACCACCGAGCACAAGATAAGAATGCTTGATCTTCTCCTGCGCGGTCAGGACGGGCGAAAAAAAAGCGATAACGACAAAGCAGGCCAAGCAGTGCACGAACGAATGTCTCATGTTGTGGTTTCCATTAAGGCTGCAGAGAAGTGATGATTGCGATGTTGGGATGTTGCGACAGCACAGCAGAGATAGTTCGGCTGGGAGACTTAACGATTTGCCTCAACATGTTAAGACAATAAAGCTTTGCGTGTTGCGGCCAGGACCTGCTCACGAACAGTGGCAAGATTACCTTCGATGAATGCGCCAGCGGCAGCGCGATGCCCCCCTCCGCCAAAACTGCGCGCCAACTGATTGCAGTCCACATGACAGCGGCTGCGAAAACTAATTTTGAATCCGCCTTTGAGTTGTTCGATAAAAATCAAAGCCACTTTTGTGCCGGCGATCGCCAAAGTAAGATTGATCGCATCTTCTGTGTCGGATGGCAAAGCGCCTGTTTCAGCAAAATCTTCTTTGAGCACAAAGGTGTGCATTAAGGTGCCGTCTAATTCCGCTTCTGTTCTCGAGAGAATTCGTCCCCGCAAACGGACTCGTCCCAAAGTATCTCGTTCATAAAGATCGCCGTAGATCGCGCTGGGACTCGCTCCCGCTTCCACTAAATCGGCAATGATCCGGTAAGTATCGGAGGTCGTCGACGCAAATCGAAACCAGCCCGTGTCGGTTGCTACGGCTGAATACAACGCATTGGCCATCTGCTTGGTGATTGGAACTTTGAGATGTTTGGCAAAACGAGTCACCAACGAACCAGTCGCTTCCGAGCTTGTATCTTTAAAAAATTCAGCACCCAGATCATCCTCACCAACGTGATGATCGATTACCAATTTGGCACCCTTACAGCGTCGCAGAACATCGCCCATCGGCCCGAGCTGCGCCCAAGCGCTGGTATCCAGCACAATGATGCACTCAGGCTTCAACTCATCACCGCGCACATGTTCGCCCAAAATTTGAATCGACTCTTGAGGATCGAGAAAAGCAAGGCCGGGAGGAGTGGGATGTCCATTGACAATTGCCACGGTCTTTCCCAATTGGCGCAGAATGCCCGCCATTCCCAATTCGCTTCCCAAAGCGTCACAGTCTGGACGAATATGACTGGTCAAAACAAAATTCTGAAATCCGGCGATTCTCTCCGCCAAACGATCCCAGTCGACGCTCATGGGTAACCATCACATTCCACGAATAAATACGAAATGCAAAATGCCAAACACAATCCAATTCGGCGCTCGCCACAATCATGCATAGAGGCCTAACTTTAACAGGCACCCGTTCATCCTACCCTCATTAGCTTCGGATCACCAGCACCGAACGAGCGATCATAGCCTTGAAATTTCAGCCGCTCGAGCAATATCCCGTTGCAGTTGATCGCGAAGTTCTTCGACGTTCTCGAAGCGGCGTACTTCGCGAATTCGCTGGCGAAATTCAACTCGCAGCTTCGATCGGTACAAGTCGCCGCGAAAACCGATCAAATGAGCCTCGACTTTTAGCTGATTTTCCCCATAGGTCGGATTCGGGCCGATATGGACCGCAGTCGGGTAAAGCTTACCTTCGGTTTCTGCGACGGCGGCGTAAACTCCACTCCCCGGAATCAAGGTCTCGATCTCCGATAAATTGGCGGTCGGAAAGCCGAGATCTCTTCCGCGCTGTGCTCCGACCACCACACGCCCCTCGATCGAATAAGGGGCCGTCAAACAGCGATTGGCGCCAGCCACATCCCCACGCTGCAACATCTCCCGAATCCGACTACTCGATACAATTTGCGATTCGGTCTGCCTCATCTCGACAACATCCAACGTCATCTGATGCAGAGAGACCAAACTCCGCAACGTGTCCACGGTTCCTTGCCGATCTTTACCAAAGAAAAAATTCGCACCTTCAACGATCGCCTTGGCCTGCAAACCATCGACCAACGTTTTGGTAAAAAAATCTTCCGGACTCAACTGCAGCGTCGACATTTGCGTCGGATATGCGATCACCCAATCGACCCCCAAACGTCTTAACAACTCCGCCCGGCGTTCGATCGTGGTAAGCTTGGGAGGTGCGATTTCAGGCCGCAGCAATGATAATGGCGACGGATCAAAGGTCAGTACGACCGCAGGACCCACAGACCGCCGAGCCGCTGCAATCAAGCGTTCGATTAAGTGCTGATGTCCACAATGGACTCCATCGAAATTGCCGATCGCCACGGCTCCGCGCATACAAGACGAGGGTAAGCTCTGCAAGTTTCGCAGCAACCGCTTCTCGTTTTCGTTAGCACTCAATGTTCAGCCCTGTCTTAGCTCGCTATTTTTGTTGAATCGCTAGTTGTGTTGAATCGCTGCTTGTGTTGAATCGCTAGTTGTGTTGAATCGCCGCTTAATTGAATCGAACGCGCTGTTCATGGCCATCCGCCTGGACTTGCCAACAACCTCCTGGCCCGATCGCGCGATCCATGGTTCGGTATTGTTTAGTTTGGTAGTCTGTCGCATGCCGCAACACAACTCGTTTCCAGCAGTATAAGCCGATATGCCGATTATGGGGACCGCAATTCAACGAGCCTGCTGTCTACAAGGCTCGATATTGCCGAAAAGCTTGGGGCAAGGACGCAATCAAGTCGGTTGCCAAGATCGATTCGCCCCCCAATTCCGCCTGAGCGATGTCACCTGCGGCCCCATGCAAATGCACCCCCAATACGGCAGCCGAAAATGGATCCAAACGTTGCCCGATCAACGCGGTGATGACACCGGTCAGCACATCACCGCTACCACCGCTTGCCATGGCCGGATTGCCAGTCGTGTTCTCGAAGTGTTGCCATCCATCGGTTACCCAGGTCCGATGTCCTTTGAGCACAATGGTCGCTTTCGTTTGCCGAGCCAACTCGATCGCCGCTTGTTTCTGCTCCTCTCGGTCATTCATGGCAACTCCACTCAAGCGTTGCATTTCGCCTGGATGAGGTGTCAGGACGCGCGGGGCAGGGGAGGGGAGTTGTTTCCAGCCTGTGATGGCCGCGAGATTGTTGAGCCCATCGGCATCGATCACCAGTGGAAGCGTCGCCTCGCACCATAACCGCACCATCAAACGACGCAAATACTCCGTTTGTCCCAGGCCTGGTCCGATCGCCAGCACATCGGCTCGATCCAGCCACGTGTCGATCACCTCCCAGCTACCCTCGCCAAGTCGACCTTGTTCTTCAGGTAGCGGAATGACCATGTAAACGGGAGAGAACTGCGCTACTGTTTCCAAGCAACGATCGGGCACTGCGGCGGTTGCCAAGCCGATACCACTGCGGAGCGCACCTTGAGCGGCCAAGGAAATCGCGCCGCTCATTCCGCGACTTCCCCCGATGAGCAGGGCGTGGCCATAGGTCCCTTTATGACCGGCCGCTTGACGAACCGGCAAGCGCGGAAGTTCGGTAACCGCTTGGGTAAGCCACTGGCGATTCTCATTCACCGTTCAGCCCCCTCCGCTCTTGGGCAGACTCTTCGATAGCCTCTTGGTTGCGAACTTTTGTGTCCACTTGGACATGTTCGTGGACGCGTTCTTTCATGCGTTGGCACATCAAGCCGGCGACATAACCCCCTTTAAAGCCTCCATCGATGTTCACTGTAGTGACACCCGCTGCGCAACTGGTGAGCATCGAGAGCATGGTGGTAAGCCCTTGCAAATTGGCACCGTAACCGATGCTGGTAGGCACGGCGATCACGGGCACCGAAACCAGGCCGCCGGCGACACTCGCCAAAGCGCCTTCCATACCGGCGACGACCACGATGACATCCGCACGGCGGATCCAATCCAGTTTTGCCAGCAATCGAAAAGGCCCCGCCACGCCGCAGTCGATGACCTGGAAACTCTGGAAACCCATCCAAGCTAACGTTTGGCCCGCCTCCTCCGCGATAGCGATGTCGGTCGTTCCGGCAGCCAAAATACCCACCACGGGCTCCCAAGGGCTCCTTTTCAGCTCTGCCGAGGCGCTGCTTTCGGGCAAAAATGAGAAAATTCGCTCATTTTGGATTGGTCGCTTAGCCAACCGAAGCGTTCGAGCCCGCGAGTGATAAAAGTGATACTTGAAACCCGCAGCTACTTCGCCGGCAATCTCCGCGCCAACCCGCGTCACCAAAATTTCATCGGTATCCAGCAAGAGCCGGCTGGCCGCCTGCTCGATCTGCTCGGCCGTTTTGCTCTGCCCAAAAATAACTTCGGGAAATCGGCAACGCCGCTGCCGGTCTCGGTCGGGCATCACCCCCCCTTGGCTAGATAGCTGAGAAGCCAAAACACGCTCGGCGAATTCCACCCAAGAAATGGTCCCAGCGGCAGCTTCAGCCGTCCAGGCGGTGACTTGCTGCGAGAAATCGGGCGAGGAATCAGGTTTCATCTCTATTGCTTATCCCTGTTTTTGGGTTGAATCGCGGCTTTTGAGTTGAATCGCGGTGGGACTTCAAGGTGGGTGAACAGTGGTTGTCAATTCTCCCTTTCTGTCCCACAATTTGAGTCCGTGGCTTTTCGGTGAGATTTTTCTTCCGTCTTTATTTTCGTCAGTTTTAAATCGGGTGCTAAATTTATGACTTCCTGTGTGTTGGCCTACTCCGGTGGATTGGATACTTCGGTCATTTTGGGCTGGTTGATGGAGAAAGGTTATGAAGTACACGCAGTCTATGTCGATCTTGGCCAACCTTGCGAAGACCGACAAGCCATTTTAGATAAAGCCAAGAAGATCGGGGCAGCTTCCTCCAGAATTGTAGACGCTCGCGAGGAACTTTGTCGCGATTTTGCGTTTCCCGTTCTTTCCTGGCAAGCCAAGTACGAAGGAATGTACTTGCTCGGTACTTCGATCGCTCGTCCCCTGATATCCAAAGTCTGCTTGCAAGTCGCTCGTGAAGTTGGCGCGCGAGCCTACGCTCACGGTGCAACCGGTAAAGGCAATGACCAATGCCGTTTCCAACTCGCAGCGGAAGCTCTTGAACCTGGTATCAAAGTGATTGCCCCATGGCGTATCAAGGAATTCCGCGATCGCTTTCCGGGCCGCACAGCCATGATCGAATACTGCGAACAGAACAATATCCCCGTCAAAGCGACGGCGCGAAAACCTTATTCTTCTGACGAAAACTGCCTGCACATCAGCTATGAAGCTGGAGCGTTAGAAGAACTCGATGTATGCGGCGTCGAACTGGTCGATTTTGGAATGACGGTCAGCCCCCAGCAAGCTCCCGAAAAACAGGAGGAAGTGGTGATCGCGTTTGACAAAGGTGTCCCCGTTGCCGTCAACGGCAAAACGCTGGGAGCGCTCGATATCGTTCAAACATTGAATGCGATTGGCGGCCGCAATGGGGTCGGTCGAATCGATGTTGTCGAAAATCGCTTCGTCGGTATGAAGAGCAGGGGAGTGTATGAGGCTCCAGGCATGACCATTCTCTACTATGCCGCCGCCCAACTCGAACAACTGACGCTCGATCGCGACCTGACACATCTCCGCGATCGAATCAGCCCAGAAATCGCAGAAATGGTTTACTACGGTTACTGGTATCATGCCAAAATGGACGCACTGATGGCATTCATTCGCGAAAGCCATCAAGTCGTCACCGGTGAAGTCACGCTCAAGCTCTACAAAGGCAATATCAACATCTCCAAGCGAACTTCTCCACAGAGTCTTTACAAAGCGGATATCGCGACCATGGAAGGGGGCGGAAGCTACAATCAAGATGACGCTGAAGGATTTATGCGAATCCAAGGTTTACCAAGCCGCGTGCAAGCCAGCGTACGGCCGCGTAAATACTAATGAATCCATTCACCATCGTTGAGAATCTCGCCACCCGCAGGTGTCACCAGGGCTCGAAAGGTCGAGCCCGCGAGCCTCTCGGGGAGCACCGCCGACTTGCCGTCTACCGTAGCCACCACTGCGCCACCTTTGTGATTGCCTCCCACCGCATCTTTACCGGTTGCATTGATTTGATATTTTAGTTTGGCCACATCGATATCGCCCGGCTGCGTCCAGCTCAAGCCGCCATTGCGAACTTCCACTAACAATAATGTTTCGCCGGGTGGATCGCTCACATCCTTACTTGAAAGCGGTCCGGTGGGGGGAAACAACGTGTTGTTGCCGGTGAGCAACACATAGGTTGTCTCGCCCATACCTTGAGCATCTGCACTCGCGGGCGAAGCAAACACGCTTGGCATTCGGCGAACCACCGCCATGTTCTGACCGGAGTCCCAGGCCTCGTCGTAGTTAAAATCTTTCGCGAGATCGGGATACCCAAGAAACGGCAGCAAGAGAACACGCCAGCTATACAGCGGCTTGCCGGCAGCATCGGTGATTACCGGCGGCGGATACGTGCCATGTTTGTCGCAATACGCCTGCAGAGCAACCGCGATTTTCTGAATGTTGTTGCGGCAACCGGCCAAATTGCGCTGCGCTTGCATCGACTTGAAACCGGGTTGCAAAACCATCATGCTCGCAGCCAAAATCCCAAATAGAACCAGGCCCACCGCGAGCGAAATCCAAACTTGTTTGCGGAGAAACCACGCGCTGGAGCGACTCGGCATCAAGTGGTTTGAATCGGGCGGCGAAGGAAGAGGCCCCTTGCCCCCTGAGCCACTTTTGATGGGGAGCGTAATCATTCTGCCACAATTTGCGCATGGTCCTCGCTGACCAGCATAAGCGTCATCGACCCATTTTTTTTCGAAGCAATGTGGACAAATGAATTCAAAGGGCATGGATGGTTGCTCCGGAAAAAAAAGTACCGCAACACTCAATTGGGCTCAATCAATTGGGCTCAATCGATTGGTAATACTGGACGACTTTAATCGATGGATCTTACTAGCGCCGAACCAAGCGAGCGGCCGTCAAGATCGCTTGCACCATGCCTCCCGATTTGGCCCGACCCTTCCATGCCAAATCGAAGGCCGTACCGTGCGCGACACTGGTTCTCACAATGGGCAGCCCCAACGTGATATTCACCGCTTCGAACATATCCAACAATTTCAAAGCGATATGTCCTTGGTCGTGATACATGGCAACCACCGCATCAAATTCGCCATTGGCCGCGCGGTACATCAATGTGTCCGTAGGGTAGGGGCCCTCGATATGCCAACCCTGACGCTGAGCCCAACGGACCGCCGGAGCGATCAATCGTTCCTCTTCATCGCCAAACAATCCCCCTTCACCACCATGCGGATTAAGTGCCGCAACGCCAATCTTGGGCTCGCGCGGCAAACGCAACGCGGCTCGAATTCGAGAAAAACTCTGATGGGCTAATTCGATCTTCTCGCACACCGCTTCGATGGTCAGATGCTCGAAAACCTCTCGGAGAGCCATATGCAACGTGACGTGGATCACCCCGAGCCCCGCTGGACCACCACGATTTTTCCCACCCGGCGGCAAATAGAGCATCATCGCAAACCGATCGACTCCGCAAAGTTCAGCCAACAATTCCGTGTGCCCCGGCCAGCGATGCCCGGCCTCGTGCAATGCGACTTTGTGCAGCGGAGCGGTTACGATCCCTGCCGCTTCCCCCGCCTGCACCAAACCGGTCGCCCGAACTAAACAATCGTAAGCCGCTTGACCACCCCGAGCATCAATGTGCGCTGGAACCAAGTCGTCCGCATCTTCGGCTCCCGTCGGCAAACAGCAAAGCACTTTGCGCGAGGCTCCAATGGCTTCACCAGGCTTCTCGATGCAGCGTACTTCCATCGGAAACTTCAGCAACTCCACCCCCCGCTCCATCACCCGCGGCCGCCCGACCACAAACGGTTCACACACCTGATACACCCGCTCATCGTTCAGTGCGCTGACGATCGTTTCAGGACCAATTCCCGTAGGGTCACCCATCGTGATTGCCAATATGGGCTTTGCCTCAGCCATCCCGTGGTGCTCGCTGTTATGATGAAGACTCGTTGGATAAAAATACGTCCACAAAAGACTCGGTAGACACCGAGACGCCGTAGACACCGATAAGTTGTATTGTAGAAGATTATCGGGCGACGACGACGCCCAAACGATGGAGTTCCCAGCATGCGTGCGGTAGTTCAACGAGTTTCCCACTGCCAAGTGACCGTAGAAGGCGAAGAAATCGGCCGCATCGGCGCCGGACTGCTGGTCTTGCTGGGAGTCCAAAATGGCGATGCTGAAAAGGATGCAAATTACCTAGCGGATAAGATTTCCGGATTGCGAGTCTTTGAAGATGATCACGGGAAAATGAACCTATCCCTGCAGGAAACCGGCGGTTCCATGCTGATCGTCAGCCAATTCACGCTCCTGGGGGATTGTCGCAAAGGAAAACGACCCAGTTTTTCCGATGCAGCCCCCCCACCCCAGGCGATGTCGCTTTACGAACGATTTTGCGATCTGGTCCGCCAAAAAAGCATTCCCGTGGCCACCGGCCGCTTCCAGGCCGACATGCAAGTCACCTTAACCAATTCCGGTCCCGTCACCCTGATCCTGGACTCGCCTCGCGACAGTTTTGCTAGCAAACCTTGATTATTAATATAAGTCTTTCAGCCACGAAGCTGGTCCTCAATAGACATATTCCAGGCAAGGGGAGGGGAGTACCGGCCTGTTTTCGCCAGCAGCTTACGACCTGGGCTGAAGGACTCAATGCTAGCAAAATCTGTGCAAAAGCCCCCGGCACCTCCCAGGTCTTATATTAATTTGCTAGCAATTTAAACCTGACACCTGGCACCCTTCTCTATTATTTTTCATCACATAGTTGCTAGCCTAAAAACATAGAAGCAAGAATATTTTATTTGAAGCTGAAAAAGAGGATCTTCGCCAACCGAAACTATCCGACATAAACTACAATCTGGCCCTAATCGTTGCAGTTTACCCGATCGCCTTCATACAAATACTACCTCGAAGTAAGAAACACTTTCGGGGCATTTTACGGGAGGGGATTCCGAAATTTCAGCCCCCTACCCTCAGCGGCGGCGACTGCGACGATGAGGAAAAGACCACTATGGGGAGTCCAACCTGTATGGAGAATTTGCTGTGCAGACCTACGACCTGATCATGCTGGCCATTTTGATCGGTGCTGCGATTTTCGGCGCTGTCAAAGGCTTTGCTTGGCAGATTGCCTCGATTGCCTCGCTGGTGATCAGTTACATCGTGGCGTACCGTTATCGGGATCAAGTCGCGACCTTCATCGA
>Ga0169931_10010942_pt1 | contig 12869 bp, 12 predicted proteins | sample Kivu_15m_20L_FD_129675 | JGI IMG/M metagenome (GOLD analysis project Ga0169931, IMG submission 129675) | Freshwater microbial communities from Lake Kivu, Western Province, Rwanda to study Microbial Dark Matter (Phase II) - Kivu_15m_20L... | ecosystem: Environmental > Aquatic > Freshwater > Lake...
ACCGAAAGGATTTCGTTCTGAGGTTCGGAACTAGATGATGGATTCATGATGTTCAGCCCGTCCTGCGCCTCCGAAAGACCACGGGGTGGTCATTCATCGAGGTAGTTTTGAATGAATCGATAGAGAAATTTTCGTTTTTCTCTTCCTGTGAACTCAACCACGACTTTGGTTTGGTCGCCACTGCCTTCCGCAAGCACGATCGTGCCCCGACCATAATCCGGATGAAGGACTTTTTGACCAACGAGCTGCGACTGAGCCGATCCAGCGAGCGCACTTGCTGTTGAACCCCAGCCGGTCGATGGAGCCGAAGAAGATGAAGAGTAGGATGAAGAACTAGAACTCGAGGAGGATCCATACCCCAGCGAACGAGAGGATCCAGAGCGATAGTAGCCTCCACTGGAGCCAGCGCCTGATCCGAACTGCTTTTTCTCGACCAGGTCATCGGAGAACTCTTGGAAGAACCGTGCTGGCTCTTGGTAGCTGACGTTCCCCCAAAGTCGACGAACCGCTACATGACTCATATAGAGGATCTCGCGTGCGCGGGTCATTCCCACATAGCAAAGCCTCCGTTCCTCCTCGATCTCCTGCTCCTCCGAGTCTTCCCAAGGGCGCAAGGATGGGAACAATCCTTCCTCCATGCCGACCAAAAAAACGACTGGAAACTCTAGACCTTTAGAGGAGTGCAGGCTCATCATGCTCACCGCGGCACCATCAAAGGCGTTTCGATCTTGGTCTGAGGCCAGCGAGGATTGCTCAATAAACAGTGGGAGAAGCTCTGCCTTCATTCCCTCTCGCTGCTCAAGCGGCACCCGCTCAAAGAGGTCTTCTTCAAACTCCTGAAGCAAGCTATCAAACTCTTCTAAGTTTTCGATCCGAGCCAGGGACTCTTCCGTCGCCTCTTCTCTCAACCCTCGAACATAACCGATGTCATCCAAAACGCGATGATAAAGCTCAGACAAGAGGAGGCCCGACTGATCCTTCATCCAGCGCTCCATCATTTCAACAAATGCTCGAAGTTTTCTTGAAACTGCAGCTGACGTGAGTGCAGGCTCGTTTGCGGCACGATTCAAAGCATCCCAAAAAGAGGCCACTTGTCCGGTGGTTTGCTCCATCTCCAATTGGAGAGCCTCCACTCGGTCGAGGGTGGTTTTGCCGATTCCCCGAGCCGGAGAATTAATGATCCGCTTAAGACTAATCGAATCGCCCGGGTTCATCACCGCTCGGAAGTAACAGAGGATGTCTTTGATTTCTTTGCGATCGTAAAATCGCAATCCACCGACGATCTTATAAGGAATCTTCTCTCTTCTCAACGCATCTTCGAATTGGCGCGACTGCGCATGGGTTCGATAAAAAATAGCAAAATCATTGTAAGCGCGCCCCTGATTGGCCGCTAAGCGTTTGATCTCCGAAATGACCATTTCCGCTTCAACTCGCTCGTCTGCTAGCTCGGCTCGAACGATCGGAAGGCCACGCTCGTTGTCGGTCCACAGAGTCTTATCCTTCCGCTCGCGATTGTTGCGAATCACCTGAGAGGCAGCTTGAATGATAGTCTGGGTAGAGCGGTAGTTTTGTTCCAGCTTAACGACTGCTGCGCCTGGATAGTCTTGTTCAAAATCCAGAATATTTCGGATATCCGCGCCCCGCCACTTGTAGATCGATTGATCCTCATCTCCGACGACACAGATGTTCTGATGCCCTCCAAACTCGGGCTTCGCTAACATCGAAAGAAGAAGGTACTGCGCGCGATTCGTGTCTTGATATTCATCGACATGGATGAACCTAAAGCGATTCTGGTACTTTGCTCGGACCTCCTGATGGTCGCGAAAAATCCGATAGGTCATACAAAGAATTTCACTAAAATCGAGTGCATTCGAGGCAAAGAGGTCTTTTTGATACTGCTCGTAAACTCTCTTAAACTGCCGCTGAAAAAGGTCATGTGGCTCGGCATCGATCTCATGTGGCTCCAAGGCCTGACACTTTGCGGCATCAATCGATGCACGAATGGTCTTCGGATTGAACTTCTTCTCATCGATCGAAAGCTTACCCATCACATCTTTGATCAACGCCAACTGATCCGAATCGTCGTAGATGACAAAGGGTTTTTTGAAGGGCGTCTTGATCATTTCTTTACGTAAGATCCGAACACAAACGGAGTGAAAAGTGCCGATCTCTGGATTCCCTAAGGCTCCGGACTGAGCCAAGTGGCGCCCCACTCGCTCCTGCATCTCTCCTGCCGCTTTGTTCGTAAAGGTCACCGCTAATATATTGTGAGGAGCCACCCCGCACGCTTCGATCAAATAAGCGATTCGAGAAGTGAGCATCTTTGTTTTTCCGGAGCCTGCACCCGCAAGAACCATGAGAGGCCCTTCCGTGGTCAGGACGGCCTGTCTCTGCATCGCGTTCAGCGAGCTTAAATAAGACGGCTCTTGTCCAGGTTGAAACTCACGCCGAGTCCGTGCGCCTCCCGCTGAAGGGGTATCGGATGGAGGCGGGGCTTCCATGGCAAAGGAAAAATCAAAATCATCGTTTCCAAAACTCATCTCAACCCCTCAATTCCACTTCTTGATCTCAATAATAACCCACCGCGATCTTACTCGACGGTGACTGATTTTGCTAAGTTCCGCGGCTGATCGATATCCGTTCCTTTGAGTAGAGCGAGCTCAAAACTCAAGAGCTGAATCACTGGGGTCACAAAGAACGGGATCAGACTCTCATCAATCGACTCATTACCCATTTTCAGCTCGGGGATCGGAATCCAAAGATCACAGAGCTCTTGCAAACGCCGATCCGATTCATGGCCGACCCCAATAATACGAGCACCTCGGGCCTTCACTTCTTCGAGGTTGGAGACGGTTTTGTCCCGCCAGCTATCCCGAGGAGCCAGCACGACCACAGCCATCTGATTGTCGATCATCGCAATCGGCCCATGCTTCAGCTCTCCTGCCGCATAACCTTCTGCTGGAATATACGAAATCTCCTTCAACTTCAGGGCTGCTTCGAGGGCAATTGGATAAGAAGTCCCTCGCCCAATGAAAAAGAACCCCTTTGAGTTCTGAAGGGCAACCGCCGCGTTTCGAACCGAACTGCCCAACCCACTGTTCTCCTGAAGAAAATCGGTCATCAAGTGAGGCACTCGAATCAACTGCGAGAATAAGCTCTCACGAGCTTCTCTCGAAAGCTCCGAACTCTGTGCCGCCAAAAATCCAGCTAAAGTAATCAAAGTCACTAACTGGGCAGTGAAGGTCTTGGTCGCGGCCACGCCCACTTCTGGACCAGCCGCGGTGTATAGAACGGCATCGGCTTCGCGACTGACCGTACTTCCTCGGACATTGGTGATTCCCAAAGTCGCAAATCCGGCCTGCTTGGCGTCTTTTAGGACCGCCAAAGTGTCTGCTGTTTCCCCAGACTGAGTAATCCCAACTACTAATGTGCCAGGAGCAAGCACAGGCTTTCGGTAACGAAACTCACTGGCAAGCTCCAAGTGAACTGGCACTCGCGCAAATCCTTCAATCCAATATTTCCCCACCATCGCTGAATGAAATGAGGTTCCGCACGCGACAAAAACAATCTCACGCGCTTTTTCCAACAATTCAGACGCTTTTCCTTGGACCAGTTGAAAAGGAGCCAATGCTTCTTTTCGGTCAACCAACGCATTGAGAGTGTCCACCAAAGCGGCTGGCTGTTCGTGAATTTCCTTCAACATGAAGTGGGAATAACCACCTTTTTCTAAGCGCTCCGGAGACCAATCGAGCTTTGACGCCGAACGGTTCACCGCTTGACCGGTTTTGCGATCAAAAATCCGAAGCCCAGAGCGAGTCCCTACAGCGAGGTCACCATTCTCCAAGTAAACGACCTCACCAACGTATTCCGCAAGGGGTTGAGCATCACTCGCAAAAAAAGCCCCGCCTTGAGGGTCCAAAGCCGCCACCAAAGGAGATCCGTCTCGAATCCCAACCACCACTCCTGGCTCGCGATCTGACATCACAACCATACTGCAGCGGCCTTCCACACCTTCAAAAGCACGGCGAACCGCCTCCTGAAGGGAGTGCCCTTTTTCCATTTCATCGAGAACGAGAAACCCAAAGAGCTCACTATCCGTCTCAGATTGTGGCTTCCGTCCTGACTTTAGGATCCGCTCTCGAATCTCCTGGTAGTTCTCAATTATTCCGTTGTGTACCAACACCACATGTCCCACCCGATGAGGGTGGGCGTTTTGGGTTGTCGGCGCTCCGTGCGTCGCCCATCGAGTATGTCCAATTCCACTTTGAGACTGCTCGAGCGTGGCAAGCTCGGACTCAATCACTTTTTCGACGTTCAGAAGCTTTCCTTCTGCCCGGCGGACCTCAATTCGATCGGAGAAGCCCAGGGCGATGCCAGCGGAGTCATAACCGCGATACTCGAGTCTTTTTAGCCCCTTGAGAATGATGTTCTTTGCTGAACGACTCCCGGAGTAACCTACAATTCCACACATATTGATCCTTTCCTGACCTTCTTAAGAGGACGCTTTCGCGCGCAGTCGCTTGGCATACCCAGGTTTATTCACTTGTCGAGAACGAGCGATCGCCAACGCATCGGGCTCTACATCTTGCGATACGGTCGATCCGGATGCGACGTAGGCGCCTTTTCCTACTCGTACTGGAGCAATCGTCTGGCAATCACTCCCCATAAAAACATCATCCTCAATGATCGTCTTGTGCTTGCGACTTCCATTGATCACTCGACCATCGAAGTTACAGGTCACAAAGCCACAGCCGATATTCACGCGCTGACCAATTTCAGCATCTCCTGCGTAAGACAGATGAGCGATGCTGGTGTGTGCACCCACCGATGTTTTCTTGAGCTCCACAAAGTTTCCGATTTTGGAGAACTCCCCCAAGTGACTCTCGGGACGCAAGTGAGCGTAAGGACCCACCTTGGCTTCACGCCCCACACGACTGGATTCGATCACGGACCCAGCTTTGATTTCAGCTCTCTCACCTACTTGCGAATTCTTGATCATCACATGCGGCCCAATGGATGCCCCAGATTCGATCTGTGTATGACCGAGGAGCTGAGCTCCCGAATCCACACGAACTCCGGGAGCGAGAACCACTGCATCGTCCACCCAAGTGGAGATCAGATCTTGGAATTTCACCCCGGCGCGACCGTGGCGTTTAAGAATCCGATCATTCATCATGCGCGCTGCGATGGCCAACTCCCATGGATCATTCACTCCTCGCACGTCTTCTGGATTAGACCAACTCACCACTTCAATCTTCTTCTTAGAGGCCGCTGCGAAGCTCACCAAGTCCGTCAAATAATATTCACCTTGAGCATTTTGAGTCGTGAGCCGCTTGAGCGAATAAGCCAAGAATACTGAATCGAAAGAATAGATCGATGCAGCTACCTCCGAGATCGCTTTCTCGCGAGGAGAAGCATCCTTTTCCTCCACGATTCGCAGAACAGCACCTTTCTTTCCCCGCCTCACGACTCGACCGTAACCTGTTGGATCGGGAAGCGAACACGTGAGCAGTTTCATCACAGCTCCGCGACCGAGGCCTTCTGAGATGGCTTCGACCAAAGCCCGAGGGATCAACGGCAGGTCACCGGGCAGAATCACTACTCGGCGTTTCTTTTGAACTTGTTCCTGGCCCCAGGCGGACTCTATTGCACAGCGAGCCGCGTGACCTGTGCCCTTCTGTTCGAGCTGCGCAATGAACTCAATCGAACGCCCCTGGTAGCTCTCTTGCTTCCGGATCGACTCGATGACTTGTTCTCGGCCATGTCCGACGATCACAGCCACATGCGCTTCGGGTGAAGCCGCAAAAATCTGATTCAAAATATGGTGGAGGAGCGGACGACCCGCGACCTCATGGAGAACCTTAGGTAAAGCAGACTGCATCCGCTTCCCTTGGCCAGCGGCGAGAACCATCACTGCGATCGAAGAAGAATCCTTTTTTTGCATGGTAAGGAGGGAGGTAACGGAAGCGTTTTCCTGTCGTCAAACGGAATCCTGACAGATCCCTGACTCGCCATTTTTTTGCCCTCGGTGTGTCCTCAAGGACACCTCTTTTCCCCCTGCAAAACACCCCGGGAAAAGGGGAGAATCAGGAGGTAAGCATTAAAACTTATATTTCCTTATAATAAAAACTTGTCACGGCTGACTGTTTGGCTACACTTCCCATAATCAGAATCGCCGAATCACGAAAGATTCGGATCCTGAAACGCCTGATTCCCAAACCCAGTGCGGGAAGGCGAAGACCGAAAACAAGACAGGGAGTCATTTCGATGAGTATCGATGCCAAGAACCTCTCTAGGTTCAGAAAAATTTTACTCGAAGAGAAGCAGCGTCTCCTCAACAACTCGAAGAACGCAATGAGGAACGAACTGGCACTCTCCCCCGATGATTTGGCGGATGAGACGGATCTCGCTGCAAGCGAACTCCATCAGAACATCACGTTCAAACTCAGAGACCGTGAACGCCAACTCCTGGCAAAGATCGATGAAGCTCTCGAACGAATGGATGAAGGGACCTTTGGCACTTGCGAAGAGTGCGAGGAACCCATCGAACCCCGACGTCTGGAGGCTCGTCCAGTCTCCACTCTCTGCGTGGCCTGCAAAGAGCGCCAAGAGCACCGCGAAAAAGTTTACGCCTAAGGCGTTCTCGACAACTTCTTGACTCTCACAGCCGCAGGGGCCTTCGCCTCTGCGGTTTTTTTTGTTCTTTGCCACGTCAACAAACCACCATAGTCGTCGAATTTCGTCATGAGCCTGACAGACGTAGATGACTGATTTTCAAAGCTTTTTCTGCCTTCGAATTTCTCACCCCTGCATCGATTTCTTCCTCAAGCCATCTCGTTGTTCGACCGAACTGAATCACATGGACGGGAACAGCAGTCACGCAACCCCCATCCAACATCAACGGAGAACAGGGAATGGTAACTAACTACGACGGCGAACAAGTGGAAATCCCAGAAACACTACCGATGCTCCCCGTAAGGGACATCGTTGTGTTCCCGTATATGATTATCCCGTTATTTGTGGGTCGAGATTCCTCGATCCGGAGTGTAGAGGAGGCGCTCTCGCGATCGGATCGTTTGATCCTACTCGCATCTCAGAAAGACATCAGCGAAGAACACCCTTCGCCCGAAGGGATCTACAAGACCGGAACGGTCTCGATGATCATGCGTATGCGCAAACTTCCTGATGGCAGAATCAAGATTCTGACTCAAGGTCTTTGCAAAGCGACGATCGAAGAGTTCTCGCAAAGCAATCCGAACTTCGAGGTCAAGATCAAGAAAATCGTCGAGCCACAAGACTTCGAAAGAAGTGCGGCCGAAGCTCTCATGCGCACGGTACGTGAGCAACTTGAGCGCGTGATTTCTCTGGGAAAAGTTCTGAGTCCAGACATCTTGATGGTCCTCGATGACATCACCGATCCAGGTCGCTTGGCCGACCTCGTCGCATCGAACCTTGGCCTCAAAGTCGCCGATGCTCAAGGAGTACTTGAGACTCACAACGCGATGGAGCGTCTCACTAAAATCCATGAGATGCTGACCAAGGAAATCGAAGTTCTCAACCTCCAGGCGAAGATTCGCTCGCAGGCTAAGGACGAGATGAGCAAGAGCCAAAAAGAATACTTCCTCCGCGAACAGATCCGAGCCATCAAAAACGAGCTCGGTGACGGCGATACCAAAGGGGAAGAGATCAACGAACTTCGTGAGAAGATTCAGGCCTGCAGAATGCCCCCAGAAGTGGAGACCGAGGCTTTCAAACAGCTGGGTCGCCTCGAAAGGATGCACCCCGATGCGTCCGAAGCTTCAATGCTTCGCACTTACATCGACTGGTTGGTCGAAACTCCATGGAGCAAATCCACGGTCGACAATCTTGACTTGGCTCGCGCTAAGGGAATTTTGGACGAGGACCACTACAATCTCGACAAAATCAAAGAGCGAATTCTTGAGTATTTGGCGGTACGCAAACTCAAGGACAAGATGAAGGGGCCCATCCTTTGTTTTGCTGGACCTCCGGGCGTCGGTAAGACCTCCTTGGGTCGCTCGATCGCGAAAGCACTGGGACGGGAATTTGTCCGAGTCTCCTTAGGCGGAGTCAAGGACGAAGCCGAGATTCGCGGTCACCGTCGGACTTATGTCGGAGCCCTACCAGGACGTATCGTACAAGGTCTCAAGCAAGCAGGAACCAACAACCCAATTTTCGTTCTCGATGAGATCGATAAACTGGGAAGTGATTTCCGAGGAGACCCTTCGGCCGCTCTGCTGGAAGTTTTGGATCCCGAGCAAAATAACTCGTTCCGGGACCACTACCTTAACCTCCCGTTCGATCTGTCGAACGTGATGTTTGTAGCTACTTGCAACGTGCTGGAGTCGATCCCCTCGGCTCTCCGAGATCGAATGGAAGTCATCAATTTGGCTGGATACACGGAAGAAGAAAAGTTCTTCATCTCCCGCAAGTATCTGATTCCGAAGCAAACTGGCGAAAACGGACTCAAGACCGAGCAGATCAACATGACTGACGAAGCGGTGCAAACGATCGTTTCTCAGTACACACGTGAAGCGGGTCTTCGAAACCTCGAACGTCACATTGCTACTGTCTGCCGCAAAACTGCACGTTTTGTTGCAGAGGGACGCAAGGAGACAACCGTGGTGGACCGTGAAACGGTTTACAAATTCCTTGGACCTGCTCCCTTCCTTCGCGAAGATGAGCAAGAGAAGGATGAAGTCGGTATTGCCACGGGACTTGCGTGGACCTCAGTGGGAGGCGAGATCCTCTACGTTGAAACCACTACTACCCGCGGAAAAGGCTCCATTCAGCTCACGGGTCAACTCGGGGAGGTCATGAAAGAATCAGGGCAAGCGGCGCTCGGCCTGATTCGGTGGAGAGCTCAAGATTTTGGTCTAGACGACGAAATCTTCGCCAACACTGACCTGCATGTGCACTTCCCTCAAGGCGCCGTCCCAAAGGACGGACCCTCAGCGGGGATCACCATGGCAGCAGCAATGATCTCTCGATTTACAGGAATTCCGATTCGCAAGGATGTGGCCATGACGGGTGAAATCACCCTCACCGGCCGAGTCCTTCCGATCGGCGGTCTGAAGGAGAAGGCTCTCGCGGCAATGCGCCACGGGATCAAGACTGTTGTGATTCCTGAAAAGAACAAGAAGGACCTCGAGGATATCCCCGAGGAGTATCGAGCCAAGCTCACTTTCGTAACAGTACGCAACATCGACGATGTTCTCGATGTCGTACTGACCCGAAAGATCAGCACGATCAAGGGACGCGCCTCGGGCGCGTCCCGCCCTTCTTCTTCCTCTGACACTACTTCTAACACCCCTGGCAAGGTCGGTCGCGGTGGGAAGAAAAACCCTGGATTCGATAAGGCTGCCTGATTTTTGACGCTTCGTCTTTCCAGAATAAAACCAGCTTTGTTTTAATTTTTTTACTCAGAACTTTTTCGTTTTGGCTTTCTCATCCGCTTACCTACACTCTCCCCTTAGGGGGAGAATTCCTCCTTGGGGGGAAACGGAATGAAGAAGACAGTACTCATCGCGGATGATGTCCCTTTCGTTCGCAAAACACTCACCGACATTCTCACCAAAGCCCACTTTCAAGTGATTGGCGAAGCCTCGGATGGCAAGCAAGCCGTCGATCTTTTCAAGAAACTCAGACCTGACGTAGTCACAATGGACATCGTCATGCCTGTCATGAGTGGAATCGAGGCTACCAAGGCCATCATGAGCCATGACAAAGACGCAAAGGTCGTGATTCTCTCCGCCATGGGTCAAGAGAATCTGGTCATGGACGCGATCAATGTGGGAGCCAAAGACTTTATTCTCAAGCCATTTACAACTGAGGAAATCCTCAGAACACTCGATCGCGCCATTCGCGGTGAAGAGCGAACATCCGGAATCGGAGGAAAGTCCGCTTCCTCAAACAACTCAACCTCAGGAGCACGCACATGAGCCACCCGGAGCATCGGAAGTCCCATTGGCCATTGGAGTTCGACTTTTATCATGTGGGAACAGTCCTTCCCTCCGAAGCTCACTTTGACACTCAAGACGCCACCTGGCTCAGCTACTCGGTTCATGGGGATGGTCGTGGAGTGCTGCTAATCGGGTTTCATGCAGATCAGGAGCCGAGCCTTTTTGCCGAACTAGGAAATATCCTCACGGCTCGCATCGCAACAGCTCTTGCCGCTGAAACCGATGGTCTCAACTGGATCAGTCCTCCCCATGAGGTCTTCCCTGAGCAAATCGCAAAGCTACGCGCTTTCCCACACAGCAGCCAGACCTATCTCCTTCGTTTTCGTGGAGACGCTCACCACGCGTCTGGCGAGATCGTCCCTATACAAGCCCTTTGGATCGAAAATGCGGTTCCTTCTCATACAGCAGAAGAAGCACACCTCGAGCCCGTACGCAGCGCTTCCCTAAGCCTGCAGCAGGAGACCTAAAGCATGTTTTCGCTTTTGAAGACTCTTGTGAAGATTGCCGCTCTCGCAATCGCGGTCCTAATCGCAGGCCATTGGATTCAGTGGAAAGGCTCGAGCCTCTCTCAACACGCAAAAGTGGTCTCAGATGTTTTGAAAACCGAAGCCTCAAGCGCTCGTGAGTGGGTCGAAGACCAAGAAATCCAAGAAAAGCTCGAAGAAAAGACGGAAACTCTCATCCGCAAAGTCAATCAAGGGATGAACACTCCCCCACTGCCTACGGCGCAAGATCAAATAAAAGAAGCGGAGAAGGAACAACTCAAGTCCCTCCTCCGCAACATGACCCAGGAATAAGTGGGCTCTTTCGAGCTCACTTAGCCTGCACGAACTGCACGAACCCCTCCAGCACTGCGAGCCGGAGCCGAACGCTCAGGCTGAACAGAGTTCTGAGATTCCATGAGTTTTTGACGAATCTGACATTGAAGGCCGCGGCCGTTGTGATCCAGCATTCCCATTTCGCCTGTGCGGCTCTGTCTCTTCAGCTCCATCGGCATACCGGTGATCGCAGCCGAGGAGGTCTGCGGAAGAGTCAATCCAACACAAGTAACTGCGAGAGCTCCGAGTACACGTACCCCTGCATTCCATGCGATTTTCTTATGCATCAACATATTCAACCTTCACTTCCACTTTCACTAAGAGAGCAACAACCACTACAACAGCAACGAGAACAACTACCTGAATGAGTGATCGGGTTTGACACCGACCGCGACTCCCTTTGTGCAACCGCAGTGCCACATGAGTCACTCTCGCCACAGCGCCCCAACTCTGGTGACTAAGCCCTGGAGATTGTGGGGTTTCATCGAGATCGATCACTTTGTAAAGTAACTCACATCCCTCTCCGTGCACGAGTCAAACCTGACACGGACTTCACGAGTGAACAAAACTTAGACAGCAAGAGGGCTCTCCCTCATATTTTGTTAAGCATTTGAAATCTTAGGACAGGTCGTAAGCCAGTTCAAAAGAGCACGTACTTAGCCCCATCACTCGCACAGGCATGGATCGCGATAGCCTTATTTACGGGATTTTCGCGCACGGAGGGCGCCAAGCCCCGCGAGAGCGGGCGCGAAAGGCCCATGGATGGGCCGATCCCGTAAATAAGGCTATCGCGTGAATGACTGCGCGAGTGACGAGGCGGCGGAGGATCAATCCAATCCTCAGACTCGGATTGAACCGCCCGCAAAATATGAAGGAGATTCCACCTGCTCCGGTCCGCACCCCCCTGGTGATCGTGGCGACACGCCGAGAACAAAAGGCCAAAGCAGCGTCGGGCGTAGGAGTCCATGTCTCCGATTCAGCGGGGTTGAAATGACGGCCACCACCGGTATTTCGCTCAGAATGATCCAATCGCCCACGAAACCTCACGCTCAACCCCGGTTATCCGCAGATTTTAGACCAAACCCTGGGGCTTACTCGTGTCTCAAGTCATTTCAACCCCGCTGAATCGGACAGATCCCCCCCTCCACCCCGAAAACCTGGGGACGGAGTACCCCGGAGGCGACTTGAAATGAGGGAGACCCCAGCAAGAGGGGTCTCCTTCAGAAACACCGAGCAGTGATCATCGACCTCATTGAATCACTGAGATCGCTTCCTCACCCAGAAAAAAATGCCCTGCAACAGGACACCCACGACGCCCAGCATGATCAGAATATAATTCGCAACTCCGCGGTAGGTGCATGCTTCCGAGGCAACCCGAATAACCGGCGCATGAGACCTGATCTGATTCATATCCAGCCGATTTGAAGCCTCGTAACGGAGACCGAGCGCAAAAAACTCCTCTTGCGGAATGTTAAACCGAATCTCGTGAGTCTCAATGTTCAAGGTACGAAACGGTCCCGGTTCGAGAATCAAATCATCAGGGTTGAGGTCCGGCTTCCAGGTTCCAAAACTGTAATAATAAGGGTGTTGAAAGTAGGGATCTGACATCATTCCCGCCGTGACGTATTCTCCGCAGACCCAGCCCAAACCGGGAAGGTTCGATTCGATACGACCTACCCAAACGTCTGTTCTGTTTACATTCTCTCGAACGAGGAGTCGGTCGGAGAGTTTGTAGAAAATTAACTGTCGATGCTCACTGATTTGCTCAGAATCTTTTCTTGAATGGAGCGCTCCAGCTACACCCGGACGATATCCCTTTGAGGTCTCGGCGTCACTTCCTTCCGGCAGCACATTCGGACTACGGCGGCTGTCGAGCGCGCTCGCGACAAGAAAGAGAAGACCGGTGCCGATGAAGATACTCGGAATGAGTGCTGGTTTGAATATAGCCATCTAGTACGTGAGCTCCCCGCTTGATCAGACCACCCCATTGACAGAAAATGATCGACTGTGTGTGGTTCCAAAGCGATCCTGTCCTCTTAAGTCCCGAGCGACTATGTCTCCTTTGACACTA
>Ga0169931_10010943_pt1 | contig 12869 bp, 7 predicted proteins | sample Kivu_15m_20L_FD_129675 | JGI IMG/M metagenome (GOLD analysis project Ga0169931, IMG submission 129675) | Freshwater microbial communities from Lake Kivu, Western Province, Rwanda to study Microbial Dark Matter (Phase II) - Kivu_15m_20L... | ecosystem: Environmental > Aquatic > Freshwater > Lake ...
GCTGGCGTATTACGAGTGAAGCCTGGAATCAAGTGGGGAAAAGACAAGGGAATAGAAGTGAATCGTTCCAAAGAGGAATTTCCCTGGTTCTGGGGCTGGGACGGAAGCACAACCGACTTTACGGGTGTCGGCGCTGAACCAACGGGTGAACGATTCAATGATTGTCACTACACGCTCAGGTGCAAGAGCATGGCTCGTAATGAACGATCACAGAAGGCGGAATATTAACCTTTCGATGGGGCGACTTTCTTAGGGCGAGCGAACCTAAAGGTATGTATACAGTTTGCAGTTCCGCGTGAGTTTGTAATCAACAAGGTTCAAGTGGCGAATAATCAGACCTCGAATCCCTTGAGTCAGGAGCAAGATAAATGTTGCGACACAGTTTTGTGACACAACCAGCCGGTCGAATTAACTATCTGTCGCTCTTCGAAACAGCGCTTCAACAGCGACCTTTCGACGGCTTTGACGTAGCTGTTGCCTACGCGACATCCGGCGGAGTCAAGGAGCTGACTAAGGAATGTCGGCGAGTTGCGGGAATCGATTGGGACCGCATGGAAAAGCGTTGGCTCGTAGGTATTGACTACTGTCGGACGGAGCCTCTCGCATTAGAAATGCTTGCAAACGAGCGTTCATCCACCGTCAGGATTCACGACGGGAGGGTAGTTGTGAATCGTCGTAATTGCACTCCTGTGCTGCCTTTCCACCCGAAGGCATTTCTTTTTCGCAGCGACACGGCGACTGCAATCGTTTCAGGGTCTGGAAATCTTTCACGCAACGGCCTGACTAAAGGTCATGAGGTCGGTAGCGTGTTAGTGGTTCGTGATCCTGCGAACGCGGCAGAGAATAGTGCAAGAGACATTTGCGTTGGCGTACGGACGTGGTTCGATCAACTTTGGACCCGCGCTTCATCAACGTCACAGGTGTTGTCGGACTACTCAAGCGTTTTCGAAAGTGTTGAGAATCTTAAAGCTCCCGTTCCGACCGATGATGATGCCGGGGACGCAGAGTGGCTTTCTAGTGCTGCCCAGCGCGGTGCTCTCAGCGCACAGCAGCTAAGGCAGTTGCGAGTATGCAATCGCTTTTGGATCGAAGCAGGAACCCTCACTAAGAACAGAGGTCCGATGCGTCCTGGCAACCAGCTTATGCTTTCGCGGATGTCTCGGGTGTTCTTTGGTTTTCCTTCAATCGACCTTCCGCGCGATACAACGGTTGGAACTGTGAGCATCTGCTTTGGCACTCATCGCCGCGATGATTGTTCGCTCAGGTTTAGCAACAACGCGATGGATGTGCTTGGACTACCAATTCCTGACGAGGGCGGGCCTGGCAAGTACGACGGTGAGTGCCTGCATTTCGAACGCAAAAGTGACGGTTGCTTTGAGTTGTGTTTGGGGACAGCCCATCAAAAGGCAAAATGGGCTCGGGCGAGTGCAAAAATAGATGCGTTGCATTCAATGAGGAGTAGTCGGAAGTGGGGTGTGTACTAATTTCCATTTTGCTGCGTTGGTTCCTTCTCCTGGGGACGTGAAGACAGCGACATCGATCTGTTCAAGAGCACGGCTGCCGAGAATCGCCCAAGGTAGGATTATGAAGTTTATGAGATTATTGGAACAGGTAGCCAATTCGCTGCGGAACACCCCGGGACACGATCCAAGTGTACATGTCGCACCGGCATATTTTCTTTGTCCGGATGGTGACCGCCAATCGGAAGCGGTTGTTCCGGGGTCGCAGCATGATTTGCCGGAGCGCTGTCCGTTGGGACATTTTGTCGCTTACAAGACCATCCGCCCATGGATTTGGATCCGCTGGTTCGTAGTCAGCGGCATCAAAAATGCGGCAATTCCCTCGCGTTTTACCTCCGTTCTGTTTTTCACGGGAATTTGCCGGCATGACCTTCCTGCGGTGGAAAACTGCCCCGCCACACGGAAGCCTTTGGCTGAACCGCAGTTTGGTGGCGTTATCTGGTCTCAGGTGGGGACCAGGGACTGGACCGCCCTTGCGGTCCTTGAATCAGGCGAGGGATGCCTCTTGTTGGATATGTCCAGGGGTATCGAGTCGATACACGCCATGCAGCTTGCGTTGAATCGCGTGTCTCGGGAGGACCTTGAGTTGCTGCGTGGTACGCACCTGAATAAGGATTACCACAACGCATTGCTGTCCGGAGGACAGCCCGTCGGCAACCTATTGCAGCGGCTGGATCAGTGCGATCCGTTCAGAACTTCACGGGGCGGAAAGGGCTCGCGCGGTTTGCTTGCAGTCTGCAGAGCTCAATTTTGGTTGGCCCCGGGAAAGGACGATCCACTCAAGGCCGCGCCTTTGCTTGCGCCGTGCGAAGGCTCAGCGGCCGGCGTTTGGCCAAGTTCTCGGCAGTTTCCGGCTACATTTTTGTCCGCTGGAAACCGCTGCAGCAGCAACCCATCGGCTCGAACCCGAATTCCTCTGCAGCGTGCGTCTGAACATCCGCCCCTTCGTCTCCGTCCCCGACGTCAAAGCCAAAGGTGCCGGCATCCTGCGCGTCAGACCCAAAATCAAATGGGAGAAAGACCGCGGCAAAGAACCAAACCGCCCCAAAGACGACTACCCCTGGTTCTGGGGCTGGGACGAAAAAAACACCGACTTCCCCGGCGGATCTGAATTCAAAGGCGAACGGTTTAACGACTGCCACTACACATTGGCCCGCAAGCGACAGGCACGGGAGAGTCAAAAATGAACTCCGCCAAAACACAATTCGACCGGATTCCCCTTGATTTCCGCGTCAACACAGCCCATGAAACACGGTGAACGCAAAGTAACTTGCATTCTGTTACCGTGCAAAAACATGTTACCGAGGCAAGCTTGAAGCTGGAACTCACCAAATTACAACAGTACTTCGACGACGTGCTTGGTATCACGCCGCAGGTGGCACCATGGCCTGAAGCTGGGGCGTTGTCGTTGTTTCTGCGCCAAGGCTATACTTGTACTTCTACCTCGGTGCTGTGTACCGAGGTGCCTCGGGTTGAAGGCAATAAACTGCGAACCGTTTTGCGTAAATCTGTCCGGCGCGAATTGTACCTCAGGAGGTCAGCAGGATGGTGAGGAAGCAGCCATCGAGCGGGCAGCTGTCAAACCCCTTCTCATCGGGAAATGGTGGAGCTCGATTTGAAGCTCGGGTGCAGGCATCATTTGTTGTCCTGATGCTTTCTGGTGGCTGCCCGCCCTGTCTGGGAAACTCACGGATAAAGAAAATAAAGCTACAGGGAAAAGTCAATGGGTTTGAGACCGATGACTTCATTGTTTTCGCAGAAGACAGTGTAAGTGGTCACGCACGACGTCTTTTGTGTCAAGTCAAGCGGAGGATCGCAGTCTCCCGCGATAACGGGGCTTTTGAATCCTCGTTGGCCGCGGCATGGAAGGATTTTAAAAATCCCAACGCATTTGATTGTAAGCGGGATGTCCTCGCAATCATGACGGGGCAACTCAACGCTATTGATGCAAGCACTCTCTTGTGGCTGTCAGAACAGGCGAGAATGGGTGACAACGTGGATGAATTTTATGCCCGCGTTCATCAGTCGCGATTCAGTCCACAGAAGACAGCGAAAAAGCTCAGTATTATCTCTGAAATTATCCAGAAACACAACGAAGGCCGAGCGCCCAGTCGAGACGAGATTCGTGATTTTATAAGCGTACTTCAGGTGCTCTCGTACGACCTCGACGGCGAGTTCGGCGTTGTTCTGCCCCTGCTCTATTCGCACATTTCGCAGTTTAATAGAGCATGTCCGCACTGGATATGGCCGCGCATCGTGGAATTCGTGGAGACATGGGATCAAAACGCCGGCACGGTAGACTGGGAACACCTGCCGTCGGACCTGAAGGAAGTCTTCCAGGTGCGGAGGGTCTTCTCCATTTCGCTGATACAGGAAGAAAGACCGATTGCGACCGCGTGGAATACACACCCGCTGGCATCACAACTGGCTATTGCGACACTCATCGGCACATGGGATGAAAGGAACTTTGCGGATTCGGAGGTGGTTGCAGAAGCGCTGAATGTGAACTATGCAAACTGGAGCGGGGAGGCGAGGAAAATTGTACTGATGCCTGACACCCCGCTGTCAGTACAGGGTACGACGTGGCGAATCAGGTCTGCTGAGCGTTTTTGGCCTCAACTCGCAGCGTGCCTGTTTGATTCGGACGTTGAGCGATTCTGCCGAATCGCCCAGCGTGTTCTGCTCACGTCCGTGTCGTTTGACGATGTCGCGATTTCCGATGCCAGTGTTTACTTGGGGCATCAGGGACGGGTTCGATATTCTCTTGAAATGAGGTCAAGGATCGCAGATGGTCTGGCGTTACTCGGCAGCAATTCCGCACTCTGCCGGAGGTGCTCAGCCGACCAAATTCACAATGCGTGTTATCAACTGGTCGAGGCAGTTCTGGGCGCGGAGGACTGGGTTCGCTGGGCACAAATGAATGACGTCCTTCCCCGGCTCGCCGAGTCGAGCCCACCCGCATTTCTGGCCGCGATTGAAGCTGCTATCGGCCAAACGAACTGCCCGTTTCAGCCTCTGTTTACTCTGGAAAAAGCTGGAGTTTATGGGCGAAACTACCTGACTGGCCTGCTCTGGGGCCTGGAAATACTCGCCTGGGACGAGGAGCTCCTCGTAAGGGTCTGCGTGTTGCTGGCGGAATTGGCGTGGCGTGACCCTGGCGGGCAATCGGTGAATCGTCCCGCACAATCGCTTGTTTCAATCCTGCTGCCCTGGTATCCGCAAACGCTGGCGTCAGCCACCAAACGAAAGGTTGCCGTGCAGACCGTGCTGGCGGAGAAGCCCAACGTGGGATGGCAGCTGTTGTTACAACTGCTGCCGGGAGGACAGTCAACGACTCGGGGTTCAATGACGCCAAAGTACCGACACAAGGAGGCGAAGATCCGGGAAATCACGGTCAGTATGGACGAGTACAATGAGATGATTCTCGCCTACACAAACATGGCAGTCGAGGGGGCAAGTCTCAACTACCATTGGCTCGCGGATCTGATCGGACGATTCACACATCTGCCAGGCACGGGTACAGACGCCTTGCTACAACGGCTTGTAGCAGTCGCAGTTTCAATGCCAGAAGCGGGAAAAACTTTGATATGGCAAGCATTGAACGACCTACTGGCGAAACGCCGTAACTCAGACGTGCCCGAGAATGATCCGCTACACGAGGCCATGGCATCCCTTTCCTCCATCGCTGCCACGTGTGCACCAGTGAACCTCGTTGCACGTCATCAATACCTTTTCGATCGGGACATCTTCAGCCTTGCCGATCCGCGCGGCGATATTGAAGCCGGTATTCACAAGGTAGTCGAGGAGCGAAACGCCGCGGTTGCGGAAATCCTCGCGGCACATGGCATTGCCGGAGTGCTAACGCTGGCCGCGGGCGCAACATACACGGAACACCTCGGTCAATCGCTGGCGACAGTTGGTGATCCAGCGATCGATGCGGAGCTACTGCCTGCATTTCTTGAATCGGACGGCGGGTGGCAGAGAACACTCCTGGAGGGCTTCATACTGCAACGCATTCGTCGCAACACATCGAAATGGTTGGACCAACTGTCCATTGAGACGTGGTCTACGAAGCAAAAAGTTGAGTTGCTGAAGAAGCTTCCATTCACTGACTTCGCGTGGAACCGCGCAGCGGCATGGCTCGGCGTGCACGAAGAGGAGTACTGGAAAGCTGTGGTGGTAAACCCGTGGCACGGTGAGAAGGACTTCACGGTTGCAGTAGGCAAATTGGCTGATGTGGGACGGCCACTTGCGGCGATTCCTTGCCTCGGAGTCATGGTGCGAGGAAGTCAGAAACCGGCATTCGCACAGTGCATTGACATACTGCACAAGGCGCGTCGTTCGGATGAGAAGGCAGGAGAACGAGACCCCCTTGATTTTGCTGAAATCATCACGTTTCTTCAGGAGCTTCCCACAGTGAGCGAGAGCGTTCTCGCAGAATTGGAATGGGCGTACATCGACTATTTGATCCGAGACAACAGGGCTGCCCCCAAAACACTGGTACATAGGCTTGCGAAGGACCCATCCTATTTTTGCCAGGTACTTGGCTACGCGTACAGGGCAGCGAACGAAAACGCCACTGGGGACAGGGAGACCGCAGAAGGCCGAGATCGCGCCAGCGTTGCGTCACGCGTTCTTCATTGCTGGACTATTGTTCCGGGAACTGCCTCTGACGGAAGCTTTAATGGCTGCGAATTCAAGTGGTGGTTCGAGCGTGCCATGGAAATTAGCGCGGAAACGGGACACCGTTCGATAGCGATGAGCATTATTGGCCGTCTTTTGACCTATGCTCCCCCGGACCCAGACGGTCTATTCATTGCGAGAGATGTTGCCGCCATCTTGAACGAGCCCAGCAACGACGAACTTCGCTCAAGCTACCGAACGCAACTGTACAATTCTCGCGGCATTCATCGTGTCGATCCAACAGGTGCAGCGGAAAGACAGTTGGCTCAGTTGCACCGTGGAAATGCTGAGAGCGTCGAAGATCAGGGATTCCATCGATTTGCAACAACGCTGCGAGAGCTGGCATCGAAATACGATCGAGAGGCAGAGCGAGTGATATCTGAGTATGCTTCGGACGAAACTGGCAACCTCGGATGAATGCCGAAGATAACCGTAACACTGAATTGTTTGTGAGCTCACTCAAGCTTTCTGAAAACGTGGAGCAAAATTCGCATGAGCAATACCGCAAAGCCCCGATTTGCATCATTCTGGAAATGTGCACTGCAGGTCAATCCTGCTACGTACATCAAGTTTCGTGGTGCTGATCACGGCCTGAGTGCTGCCGAGTACAATCAACAATTGCTTGATTCAGCATTAGAAAACGGGATCAAAATCATTGGAATCGCCGATCATGGAAATGCAGATGCATATGTTCAACTACGCGATTTGATGTCTCCGCATGGAATCATCGTTTTTCCGGGCTTTGAGATCAGTTCGTCCGAGAAGGCTCATTTCGTCTGCCTGTTCTCAGAGACAACGTCACCGAAGGATCTGGATCGTTACCTTGGTCATCTGGGAATGACGGATAGCTCAGAAAGTGTTGTGCCCTGCAATCTAACTGCTGTCGAACTTTTAAGTCGGGTAAACGGCCTTGGCGGATTTGCCTTTGCGGCTCACTGTACAGATGACAACGGCGTGCTGTTCAGGAAATTGCCACATGTCTGGAAGGACCAGTATCTCGTTGCCTGCCAGATTCCCGGAGCACTGGAAGATCTGAAAGGTGAACCGGGTTCGACACACCGGCAAATACTCCTGAACAAGACCCCCGAGTACCGCCGTGAGAGACCGATTGCAATTATCAACGCTAAGGATGTTGTCCGCCCGGAAGACCTGGCGAATCCGAAAACGTCCTGTCTGGTGAAGATGACGGAACCCGGGTTTGAGGCGTTCAAGCTGGCGTTTTGCGATCCCGAGTCCAGGGTGAGACTGAACAGCGATCTTCAGCAGGGATATTCGTCGTCCATCGAGTCTATAACGATCACCGGCGGATACCTTGATGGATTGCAGATACAGTTCTCGGACTATCTTAACGCAGTGATAGGTGGGCGCGGAACAGGAAAGTCCACCTTGATCGAGTGCCTGCGATACGCGCTGGAGATCGTGCCCATCAGCAAAGCAGCCATGAAACTTCACGAGGAGATTATAAAAGATAATCTTGGGCGAATGCGGGGGCAGGTTGAATTGCGAGTCCGTTCCGCAGTGATGCGGGGCAAGGTGTACACCATTTCGAGAAAGTACGGCGAGGCTTCGGTGGTCCGCGACAGCGATGGGCGAGTGTCGTCGTTCACACCGCGTGATCTGCTGCCCGGAATTGATATCTACGGACAGAATGAAATTAATGAAATTGCCAGGGACCCGCAGGGGCAGCGAGAACTTCTTGAGCGATTCCTCGTCGACGGATTGTCACGGACCCGAGGAGCGATTGCCGAGGCGATATCGAAAGTTGCGGACAACCGAAAGCGACTACTTGAAGCCAAAAGTCAGATCGCAGGGATCGAAGATGAGCGAACGCAGTTAGGGAAACTGCAGGAAAGGCTCTCGCAGTTTCGCAGCCTTGGAGTGGAGGACAAGTTGAGGGTGCTTCCACTGCTTGAAACGGAGAAGCGATTGCTGGATCGAGTGCTTGGCACTGAGGTGGCCGGTCTGCGAGATGCTATTCTCGGCGTCGAGCAGGCTCTCCCAGACTTAGCGTTTCTTGGCGAACAGGCAATCGGCGGTTTGCCCGACGCAGAGAGCTTTCGCACTATACGAGATGACCTCACTGCATTTCGCGACAGGACGTTTGCCGTACTCACCAGGTGGGAAGAAGATTTTGGGCAGTTTGAACGACTCATTAGTGAAAGGATCGAGAGCGTGCGGCAATCGATCTCCAACTCTGAGACAAGCCTTGAACAAACATTTCGTGAATTGCCGTCCAGTGAAGGTAAGACCGGTCGGCAGATTGGTGTTGAGTACCAGACCCTGCTGCGGGACGCAGAACGATTGCGCCCCAGTGAGGCAGCAATGTCCGCACGACAGCGCTCAATTGATGATCTGGTGACTCGAAGAAATGAGTTGCTGGACGAGTTGTCCGCGCTGCGTGCGGAGCAGAGAGAAGCTACCACCAAATCGCTGAAATCCCTAAATCGCCAACTCGCTGGCAAGCTTCGCCTGACCGTCCAGACCGAGGGTGATCGGGAGTCACTCATCCGGTTCCTGCTCAGCTGCAAGCTGGAGAATGTGGGCGAGGCGAGGCTCAGCTGGATCAGGACAGCGGATGGACTTTCCCCGAAGCGACTGGCGGAACTTGTGCGTGCCGGAAGTGAGAAACTGATGGATGCCAACTGGGGGATTACGCGGACCGTAGCAGACTCTTTGTCGAAGTTGACTTTTGCCCAGACATTGTCGATCGAGGAGATGGAGTTTCCGGATTCAGTTTCAATTGAGCTGAATGTTGCGCACGGAGCTGAGGAGTCGTTTCGAGCGATTGGCAAGCTCTCAACCGGACAATTGTGCACCGCAATCCTGCACTTGCTATTGCTTGAAAACCACGATCCACTCGTGGTGGACCAACCCGAGGACAATCTGGATAATGCTTTCATTGCTGACCGGATCGTTGCCGAACTCAGATCAGCGAAAGTCTCGCGACAGTTCCTGTTTTCAACACACAACGCGAATATACCCGTTTTCGGTGACGCAGAGTGGATCGGAGTCCTGCAATCTGACAGCAACCGAGGAAGTATGCCTTTGGAATTTCAGGGTGCGGTGGACGCTCCGGCTGTCCGCGACAAGGCAGCTGAGATTCTGGAAGGTGGCAGGGAAGCATTTCTCGAACGCCACCGCAAGTATGGATACTAACACGCAATCACAATGAGGACCAATCAATGCTCCGTTCTGAATTGCTGGAAATAATAGCAAATGGCGAAACCACCGGCGTCGAATTCAAACGCGACGATATCCGCCCAGAGCAGCTTGCGAAAGAAATCGTCGCTCTTGCGAATCTGTACGGAGGACGGATTCTGCTTGGTGTTGAAGACGACGGCACGATTTCAGGAATTCAGCGTGACAATCTGGAGGAGTGGGTGATGAACGTCATCAGTTCCCGCGTCCATCCAGTGCTTCTGCCTTTCTACGAAGTGGTCAAAATTGATGCCGATAAGAGTGTGGCTGTCATTTCATTGCCATGCGGGGCTTCAAAACCCTATGTCGTTCGCGACCGTCAGAAAGAAGAAATCTACATTCGAGTAGGGACAACCTCTCGCGTAGCCACCCGTGAACAGCAACTCAGGCTGTTTTCGGCAGGTGGATTTCTACATGTAGAATTACTTCCTGTCTCGGGAACGAACTTCAAGACACTCGATCATGCTCGAATTGCAGACTACCTCGCCAACGTCCTCAACGACCCCGAGATCCCCACCACCAGCAGCGAGTGGGAGCAGCGTTGTGAATCGCTGGGGTTTTTGGTGCCGACAGAAAGCGGCGGGCTGCTGTGTTCCATAGCAGGTCTGGTGCTGTTTGGGATCAAGCCACGTCGGTTTCTGCGGCAGGCCGGGCTGCGGTTGATGGTCTTCGACGGGCTCGACATGGATTACGCGGCAAAACTCGATGTTCTGCTCGATGCCCCGCTGGTTGGTCGCTGGGAGCAGGATGATCAGGGGCGGCAGCTTGTTGATGCCGGACTCATTGAACATTTCATGGAACTGCTCACTCCGCATATTTCCATGATTGCAGATCCAAATGAGCAGCTGCGGAGGGACCGAAGCTGGCGTTATCCGCTTGAAGCGGTGCGCGAGGTGGTTCTGAATGCTTTGACTCACCGCGACTGGACTCGCAGCATCGAGGTGGAAGTTGTGGTCTATTCCGATCGCATGGTGATCACCAGTCCCGGCGCCTTGCCCAATTCCATGACCGTTGCGAAGATGCTGGCTGGTCAGCGGTCTCCCAGAAACACGCTCGTCACAGAGATCTTACGGGACTACGGGTATGTGGATCACCGTGGCATGGGTGTTCGTCGCAAAGTCCTGCCCCTGATGAGACGCGAGAACCGGGCAGAACCGGAGTTTGAGGTGACGGAGGATTACGTGAGGACCGTACTGCGACGAGCAGTGCCGACGGAATCCTGAAGCGTGGGCTGGTTGTCTGAGACGCATTCAGTTTATGGGGTTATCCAGTGCTGCATTCTCTGAAACTTACCAACATCGGTCCAGCGGAATCCATGGAACTGGATTTTGGCGACCGTCTGAACCTGGTGACCGGGGACAATGGGCTCGGTAAGAGCTTTCTGCTGGACATCGCATGGTGGGCGCTCACGCGGAAGTGGCCGGCTGAGATCAATCCAGGACTCACTGGAGGCCGAAAAGCCACTCCCAGCGTGAAGAATGCAGAAGCACGGATTGAGTTCGCTTTTTCCGGAAAGGTTAAGCAAGAAGCCTACACGAGCACGTACGTGCGAAAAGAGCAGGCGTGGACAGGCAGAGCGGGCAGACCGGCAAATCCGGGCCTGGTTCTTTATGCCATGTCCGATGGCAGCTTTGCCGTATGGGATCCCGCCCGAAACTACTGGCAAACGCAGGATGGTGTCGATGTGCAGGACCGTCCGCCGGCTTACGTGTTCAGTCCCACTGACGTGTGGGATGGACTCCGCGGAAACGGCGATACGTGGCTCTGCAACGGCTTGATCAGAGACTGGGCAAATTGGCAGGTAGGCAAAAGCGAACCATACAAGGCACTGCAAGATGTGCTGCAGGCACTCTCACCGTCCAAAGCGGAGCGGTTGAAGCCCGGCGACCTGACTCGCATCAGCCTCAATGATGTCCGTGATATTCCAACGGTCCGCATGCGTTATGGTCAGGATGTTCCAGTGGTCAATGCCTCCTCCGGTATTCGCCGGATCATCGCGCTGGCCTATTTCCTGGTGTGGTCGTGGGAAGAGCATCGTCGCGCTGCACAGCAGATTGGCGAAAAGGAAACTCGGCAAATTATCTTTCTGATCGACGAAGTGGAGTCGCACCTGCACCCCAGCTGGCAGCGATCGATTATCCAGGCGTTGCTGAAGGTCATGAACCGACTGGCAAAGTCCGCAACCACACAGTTAATCACGGCAACACATTCTCCGCTGATCATGGCGTCGGTTGAACCGTTGTTTGACGCCACAAGAGATGCGTGGTTTGACCTCGACCTCGAGCCGAAAGGCACAAAGGGTTACCAGGTAGCATTGTCACGGAGACCCTTTGTGCGTCACGGTGGAGCCACCGCCTGGCTCACCAGTGAGGCCTTTGACCTGCCAGGTGACCTGTCCGTCGAAGGCGAACAGGTCCCGGAAAGTGCTGCGAAGGCCATGTCTGATCCGGGCTTCCGAAAGGAGGCCGCGCAGAAAATTGACGCTCAGTTACGTTGGGTCCTGAGCGACACAAACCCGTTCGGGATTCGCTAGCGCTACGTCGCGGAGAAAAAGGGCTAGCTGAAATGATTCACGTTGAACCGCAGCCGGAGCCAGCCAATTTCGATGCAAAGGTGAGGAAGAACGGGAAAATTCTTCCGCATCCCGCCTTATCACCGCAGCTTCAACAACAGGTCCGTGACATGATAACCCGGTTGAAGCTGGACTCCCCTGGCAATCACGATCTGCGTGTCCGGCACTTTATGGATTACACGAACAAAGCCATTTCTTCCGACCACTTCCGGCGATATTCCCCATTCGTATGGATGGAAGCTCAGCGACAGGGGCTGCTATGAACGTTGTCCACGCACTCAGCAACACAATTCGCTCGGCGGCAGTGTTCAATCCCGATGCCCAGTCACCCCCGGCCTGCATCCTCTGGCCTGACGGCGATCGGCAGTGGGAATCCGTGATTGCGCGGCTGCAAAGTGAAATGCCCGAGCTGTTCCAGCTGGGAGACTACCTGCCCGGAAAAAAGATCGGCCCCGCCATCTGGCTGCGGTGTGTGATTGCGGGGACCGTGGATCCAGGAAGTTTGCCTGCTGGCAGCGTCCCTGTGATCTACCTGCCCGGTGTCAGTCGCCAGGACCTGCGGGCGGTGGAATCGTGCCCGGAACCCCTGAAGCCGCTGGCGGAATTGCAGTTTCGCGGAGTGATCTGGTCGCAGGCGAATTCGAAGGACTGGACTGTTCGCGCATTCCTCAAGTCTGCTCAGGGGGGCCTGGGACTGGATGTCGCCAAAGATACCGACACCCTTCAGGCACTGCAGCTTGCCCTGTACTGTCTGCTGGAGGAAGAGCTGGAACTGCTCAAAGGCAGGCACCTCGATCGGGACTTCTTCAACAACCTGCTTTCCGGTGGTGACCCGATCCGTGAATTGCTGCAGTGGCTGAATCAGGGTGAGGCGTTCCGCGCTGCGCGGACGGAGA
>Ga0169931_10010944_pt1 | contig 12869 bp, 12 predicted proteins | sample Kivu_15m_20L_FD_129675 | JGI IMG/M metagenome (GOLD analysis project Ga0169931, IMG submission 129675) | Freshwater microbial communities from Lake Kivu, Western Province, Rwanda to study Microbial Dark Matter (Phase II) - Kivu_15m_20L... | ecosystem: Environmental > Aquatic > Freshwater > Lake...
ATTTGCGCCAACAAAAACACAGAAACTGTTGTAAACGCCGCTCCGGAAGCTCCAAAAACGCTCGGCGATTATTATGGCGTCATACATCATGAAACCACTGGATGCGATATTGTTGGCAAAATAATATTTCAATTTATGTCATTTCGCGGAGAGAAAATATTAAGTTTAGATGAATTCGGATGTGGTTATGAATCCACATTGTTCGGAAATGACAAGACCACAAAAGCATTTCCAGACGTGAAAATTGGCCATATTGGTGAGCAAATCATGCGAGATTTCCTGAACATAATGCAGCCGTTATTTGTGATTGAAACCGGCAAATTGCCAATTTATACCCTCAGTTATAACCATTTCTTTAAAAAAATGGAAAATTATCGCGATAAACAAATCGGCAAAATTTTAAAAGAAGTTGAAGCAAAATTAAGCGCCTAATTATATTTTTTTGCCCGAATCAAATAATCGCCACGGGTATTTAAAATTGAATTTGCTTTCTCAAATTATACATACAACCGATGTCTACATACGAATACATAATTATGATCAGTTTGAGACCAACCACGCACAAGGAGCAAATCTGCATGGTTTTTACTATACATTTCGAAGATGGCACCACGGCAAAATTATTACAAACTCATCATGTAGATAGCGCATATGTATCGGGCGAATCTATCTGCCAATACTTTGAACACGAAAAACCGGTGAAAAAAATTGAGTATGAAATACACCCAGATGTTCGCGAAATCAGAATGAATTTATGCAGCAAAAACACGTGCATGATTGAGTGCATTAAGCACCAGGAACCCACTGAAACTCCTACAGCATTGGCTGAAAACAATAACGCAGTCACTGTAGTGACTACACCGACCGTAACTACGCTTCCAACACCCGAGCACTTGGTGGAGGAAACAATCCAAGAACATCGCGGGCCCCAAACCCTTGGCGACTATTATGGAGTAACATCGGGTAGCGTGGACACCAGCAAAATGATTGGGCGCCCAATATTCCAATATACACCGTATAACGGCGTGTATATTGTCACAATAACCGAATTTGGTCATGTTTATGAATTGATCTCGTATTGTGGCAGAATTGACAATGTCAGTGGTTTCATCACAGAGGCAACGATGAAAGATTTCTTGAACATCGTGCAGCCATTGTTCGTCATTAGAGCGGGCGAGATGCCGATTTGTTTGCTCGCGAATGATGATCTATACGACAGATTGCGAGATTATCGGAAGAAAAAACTCGCGCCAATCATCGCGCAAGTAGACGAATTATTAAACTAATCACTTATATTTTTTGTACAGGCGGTGTAAAAAAAATTGAATTTGTAATTTGTAATGATATAAATACTCCAATCAGTGTATAAATACTCCAATCATGTCCGTGAAAATTACATTAGAAAACCCCGGTAAGGATTTTAAATTGCAAATTGGTGATACTACTCATTACATGAAAAATGACAACTTTGTGCAAATCGCGAACGGTGTCGAAACCATTACACCAAATGTCGCGTTGGTCACAAAATTTTCATTTGACTGCTCAATTAGCGGCGGGATTTCAACTGATAGCATCATGACCTATACCAAGGTAGAATTACCCGAGAAATCCCTTGTTGATTATCTGGGTGTTGTTTCATATGAAATCAAAGATGCGGATTCGCCCATAGTACTCCAAAAATCCGATATCATGTTTCAATTCAAAACCTGGAAAGATGCATTTGTAATAACTATCACCAAATTTGGGCAAGTTCTTGAGACCAATCTTGACACGCGCAAAAGTGAACTCAAGGATAGCCTCATAATTGGGTATCTTGATGCCGATACTTTAAGATACATTCTTGAAAAAATTCAGTCGGTTTTCGTGATCGACAAAATACCAACATGTACGACGCCCTATGTTGATTTGATCAGAAAAATTGCCAGTTACAACCAAAAACAAGCCGTGGCCAAACTTGAGAAACTAGAACTATAATCAATTATTTTTTTATATAGTAAAATAATTACATGACCTTATTGTTATTATGCAAAACGATCACATAATTATATGATTAGTTATTATTTTATATATTAAAATAATTACATGACCTTATTGTTATCATGCAAAACGACCAGTATATAAACGCCGCGCCAGATGAAATAATACAACTAATATGTGAATATTTATACCTGCCCGACCTGTTCGCGCTGATGTGTACATCCTCGCGAATGTGCGCAATTGTAAGAAATCGTATTAAACATTGCTTGGATTTCGCTATTATTGAGTCCAGCCATCGGCTGACAACAATTGCGCATATGGGCGCCCAGATTGACATTCGCAGTTATTTGTTTGGCGAAAAATACATAATTAGAGATCCCGAAGACGATATCCGCGTAGTATTCAAACTCAATAACTCGGCGCAAATGACCTCCGCGCGCATTATTTCCAATCATATGCATATAAAATTCATGGTTTATGAAGGCGCAATTGAGGCGCCCATGCGTTTTCATGAACTTTTGCGCGTGTTATACCATAAATTTTATCTACACATATATCCATTGTTATACGCCGGCGGATATCACGCGAATATTAGTATTCATGTGTAGATTTAGTGATAAAAATGCCCGTGTAAATATTACACATAATATTCGCGCAGAATAGATATTTTCGCGCCGATTTTATATCTTTATTATTATATTGATACGAAACATGGCCGGGGATACTGCAGGTAAAATACTAAATGGTATAAAATTAGCCATTATTGTAATAGTAATTGTTATTGTTGTTTATGTTGTTTGGATAGTAAGTTCATCGTCTAGTTTTATGTGTATTTTCACGCCATTGGATTGCCTTGCAAAACAAATTGGCACGCCGATGGTATGCCCGCCAACTATGCAGGACAACAAGGCCGGGCTTTGCTATGAAAAATGCCCGGATGGCTATAAATGGGACGGCGCTCAAATGTGCTATAAGCCCTGCCCAAGTGGATGGACCGGCGGCGAAACAATCGCGCATTGCCAGCATGAAACAAAATACAGCTCTGTTGGCACCGAAGGCACCAATAAGTTTTGCAAGGCGCCAGCCACCGGCCTTGCACAGCGATATCCGGATAATATAGCTGGGCTTTGTTATAATTTGCCCGATTCTAGCTGGGAAGTCAGTGCGCCGGGGTTTATTGCAAAAAAATGCCCGCCCGGAAGCTCAAATACTGGCGCAACATGCGTAATTGGGCGCGGCGCAGGTAAACTGCCCATAATATCACCATGCCCGCCGGGTATGCGCGATGATGGCACATCGTGCTGGGATGATCTACAGGTAATGACTGACTGTGCTAAATTCGGCCCGGGCAAATCATGCCCGCCAGGCTGGATCAAGACTGCTATTTGTAGTTGTCAGCGCGGCACCGGCAGCATCGCGCGAACATTATTTGACAGACAAACATGCCCTGCCGGCCAAGAGTTGCAAGTTGGCCTATGTTATCCCAAAGTTGATCCACAATTCACGTGCGGCGGCCCAATGTGCCATTTTGATAGACAAGTGCGGTCGCAAGTTGGTACAATTCCAACAGAATGCCCGCCCGGCAAAGAGCTACATGGGCTACTTTGCTATCCTAAATGTCCAACTGGCTTCAGCCGGCCGGGGTATAACATTGAGTTTTGCAAGCGCGATGCCCCCGCCGAATTCAAAGATATTGGCGTTGGCGGCTATGAAAAGCCATCCAAGGCGCTTCCAATCGCAAAAACATTGATTGATGTAGGCGTTTGCCCGCCCGGCAAGACTCGTAAGGATTTGACGTGCGTTGACGCCGAAGTTAGCGATGATCAGTCGTGGTTTTAATCTCTAATTATGGTTTTAATATATACATGATTTTGTATATACAACTAGGCGGATTGCAAACATATTTTAATTTTTCATAATGAACACGCTATATGCCGACGTTATCAATAATATTGTTAAACATTTACCTTATGCCGATGTTTACAGATGGGCGTTTGTATCGCGATACCTTAGGAAAATAATTACGCAAACAGTAGAATACAGCCAGGCCATTGTTTTTATCAAAGATATGTTTAGTAATCGGCTTCTGCACTCGGCGGGGAATGCCGGCAAATACAACTACATTCGCGGAATGGACACAATCATTAATATTCACGACAATCAAGACTTATACAAAATGGCTCCGGTGAATTTTTATGATTTATCGCCAACTCATATAATTGGTTTTACAATTCGGCGCTGCTCGCCAAATGGTGAATTAAATGAATTATCGTACAGTAATAACATGATTAGCATTAGCACAAATGTCAAAGCGGCGCGCGTTCACCTAGTTACTGAATTTAGTAATGCTGAGTCACGTGCGACGGCCCGTAAATTGATTGACGAATATCATATAGACACATTCTTTTCCGATCTATTCTTCGCGCAGAGAATACTGCATAATTTTATCAATAAAATTGAATCTATTTATACTACAAGTACTATTAGTTCGATAAATACCATATCATTTGACGAAATAACAGAATGAGCTTTATTAAAACAAAAAACTCACAATATCTAAATGAACCCGCGCTGGTTTACAACCACAATAAATCCGGCTATTTGCATATTAAACTCGCGCCGATATTTACTGACGCGGTATTGGAATTTGTTAAATACCTACGCCCGAAGGATGTCATAAAGTTGCTCATTACTTGCAAATTTGTATATCACAAAATTAAAAACTCATGGCAGTTTCAAAAATTGGCGCGCCAGTACGCAATGAGTTATAATATATATGAAAGCATAGACGGCCCCGACTATCATATCCGCGCGCGAACCGAGTATATGCATGGCGTTATACATTTCACAAAAAAATATCCCAATGATGGTTTTGATGTGGTGAACTCTATCACTACCACAATTTATATATCTGGCGATTTTGGTGATATGTATATTGAATATGCGCCGATGCGGCCATATGTTCTTAAAATTAGTGACTCCCACGGCAAAATCACAGAAATCAGCAAAGGCCCCGTGGCATGCTGGGAAAAATTCCCACTTCATGCGATCTTGGTGCACATATTCGGCAAAATAATCACGTCATCTGGCGTTCGCGAAGTATTTGAACATTTTACTGCGGCAAATCCTACCAATATGTTAGTGCATCAGGTAAACAAATACAATGAACAGTTAGTTTAATTTTTTTGTTAAACAATTCCAACAATATATACAATAGTATTTAGTGTTCAGTGCTCAGTAGTTAGTACTCAGTAGTTAGTGCTCAGTGCTCAGTGCTCAGTAGTTAGTACTCAGTAGTTAGTAAATCAGTAATCATGGAAGTTAAACAATCAAATATACCTGGCGCCGGAATGGGTTTATTCACAAATGGCCCTATTAAAAAGGGCGATTTTATCATGAAATATGAGGGAACGAAGGTGGCGCGCGGCGATGACCCAACTGATGGCAGATACAGTTATTATGTGGGTAATTCAGTTATTATTGGCGCAAATTACGCGCGATTTATCAATGATAATGTCGCGTTTCGTAAGTTTACGCGCGCCGAAACAGTGGATTTCTTTCATGGGCGCAAGTTGCCGCGGCTGGAATCGCCCCACAACATCGCGTTTGTTGAAAACGCCGAGGATGAAACAGTTGATATCGTCGCTACGGCCGACATTAACGCCGGCGATGAGCTCCTGGGCGATTATGGGTTCGGCTATTGGGTGCCGCGAGTACTCCGCGCCGGATTAACTGACCATACTTACAACATCGGCCATATTAGATTATAATTGATGATTTCTGTGTAACATGCGTCGGTGTGATTTATAATAATTTGATATCATCCAAACGATTAGGCATTTTGCTGATATCTAGGCATTTATCTTCATTTTTTGTTTCAAAAACCGTCTGAAATCCTAAATCGCGCATGAAAGCGATATATGTTTGAATATGCGCATCGCCCGCAAGTATTACTACATTATCGGCCGATGGATGCAATTCAATATCACCGGATTTAGTTTTATCAAATTTTCTAAACATTCTTGAAATAGTGTAAATGTCCATTGAATATACTATAAAATGGCCTATAAATGCCATAAAATACCTAAATGTATTACTGATGTTTACAAATTCCTCATAAGAGTCAATATTTTCTTTTCCAACCATATCGAAAAATTGCATAATAAACTCACGATTAAATTTATCAACGTCCGCCTTGATAACAACCAGCAAGAAATCTAATATTTTGTTCTGCATGTCTTTGGTCAACATCTGATAGTTTTTCTTGACTTTATTGGGTTGCTCATCGTTCGCGCCGATTAAATATTCAAATAATAATTCTATATTCATGTAAACCTCAGTTGTATTGGTTGATAATAATCCCACAACGATAGAATACAATTTATTGGATTTGATAATTTTATATGGTTGTAAATATTTGACATATATTTTTTTGTACTTATCAATGTATTCATCTTTGTTTTTTGCACCGGATTTTACTCGTTTTTCAAATTTATTGATATCATAACTTAATGATCCATAGTTTAACCGCATAACATAGTAAAGCATTAAAAGTTCGTTATAATCAGATTTAATTCCCAATTTGTAATTGAGTCTTGTATCAGTTAAATGAAATCTAGAATTAGGATATTTATCGAGGCATGCTGCACGATCTCCTAGATCATCAATACATTCTCCAAATATTTTATGATAATTTGCAAAAATACCAGATCTTCCAATTGCTGGAGTTGGATCATATGCTAATTTTTTAGAATATTCATTATAGTCAAATTCATGAAATAAATCAAAGTATATATTTTGATTATTTTTCAATAACCATTGCACATATTCAGGCGCATAAATCGCGCGAGTTTCATCACATGATAAATTTTCAAAATTATGGCGATCGCCCAGCAAAATTACTCTTTTATTGTAGTCGTTACTTTTCATAACACATAAACTGACAATTCCTGACATAATATCTTTACCTACAGTATTGGCCAGCTGTATTGGCATATATGTTGATTCATCAAATTGCTCCTTTAATTTCGCTCCAATTAGCACAACTGGAACGGCCGCAATAAGCGGAACTATAGTTTCACCATATATGGCAATTATTATCAGCAGGAAAACCACAATAACTGCACAAAGTGCGCTTGAATTCATTATCTTAATATATCATAGCGATTATAATTTATGTACAATATTATTTTTCGTAGATTTGTGCAGCGAGTAGCAATGTTTATAAATCAAGATCATATGAGAATCCAGTTGCGGCAGTTCCGCAAAGACTGCCAGATGGAAATGCCGCGCCGGTAATTGTTTCGAATCTTAAAAGACCAGCCGTGCCGATTCGCGCGTTGATCATTTGAATTACACCGCCGGAAACGCCCCGAATACCGTAAGTTTGTTCAGTTGCCGGTTGGAATCTTACTGGTATCGAAACACCAATACTAAGGGTGCCCGAAACTACAGCAACGCCCTGAATCGCCGGGAATTTAATTGATACTTGATTATTAATTCTTTTGATTCTAAGTGTAATTAACCCGGATGTAAATGCGCCCACAAAAGGAGCAACAAGAGTAGTTTCTTCAAAGTAATCCAGCACGGTTGGCGTGCCGCCGGACGTTTCAAACGCAACTCCTCTAATGAAGCTATTAGTACTGCATCCGATGCCACCAGTGACTACAAGCGCCCCAGTAACTTGACTTACTGACGCCGTGGCGGATGTGACCACGAGATCATTACTAAATGTCTTGACGCCAGCAACCGTTTGCGCCCCGGCGGTCATCACAAATGCTGCATTTGCGCCCACATCGGCCAATGTATATGTTCGACTGGCCGCAGGAACTGCCGCATTTAATATGATTGTATTAGCAGTGGCGCCGAGTCTAATTTGATCACTTGCCGTAGAAACATGCACCTGTTTGAATGCCCGCACGTTATCGGCCGCGGTTAACACCAAATAATCTTCCGGCACAACTCCATCAAATATTTGTAATCTTAATTGTGTTTTACCATATATTTCAATACCCTCGCCAGTACCAACTAACGAGTTGTATATGGCGGCGACATTGACATTATTTAGTGACGCGCGAGTCATCGTAAATGCGCCGGCAACAACGCCTTCCAATGGATTAAATGACACATAAGTGGTACCGGAACCATTTCTGAAATCAAATGCGCCAAATGTACCTGTTGTTTGTATTTGCATTCTGTTAAAGTTATCAAGATAAAAACCGGCAGTAGTTGCGGTAAAAGTTGGTGGGGTTGATGTTGTTTCTACAACATAAGAATTGGAATAAACATCGCCCGAGATACCACACCCGCCGCTCACAACAAGCGCGCCAGTTATTCTTGATGTTGAATTTGTTGTACTTGTCACGTTGGCAGTTGTGGTAGAAATGCCGTTGTTGAATGTTTTCAAACCACCAATCGTTTGCGCACCCTCGGTCATCACAAACGATGCATTGGCGCCGGCATCGGCGATTGTATAAACTCGCGATGCAGCGGGCGCAGGGGCCGTAATAGTGCTTGTATTGGTTGTGCCGAGGATCAACTGATTTGTAGTAGCAGTGATTGGTATACCATTAGTGAAAACACGTATACCAGTAAAGGTTTGTATGGTAGCATCCAACATTGCAAAAGTGGAATCAACGCCAACATCTGGCACTAAATATAGTCTTGACGCGCCGGGAGTCGCGGCGTTGATTGTAATAGTTGTTCCGGTGCCCAGTATAAGCTGATTTGTTGTAGGCGTAACTGTTACAGCCGATGAAAATGTTTTGGCGCCACTGATATTTTGTGTACCGGCAGACATCACAAATGATGTATTGGCCCCAACATCAGGAATACTATACACGCGATCGGCAGCCGGTGCATTAAAGTCCAATGTTGTTGTAGTTCCAGTTCCAATTACAAGCTGATTTGTGACAGGCGTAATCGCGACGGATGCCGTGAATGATTTCAGGCCGCCAATTGATTGGGCGCCGGCAGTTAGCACCACATCAGCATTGGTTCCAACATCAGGAAATGTATAAACGCGACTTGCGGCCGGCGTTGGCGCATTTATGGTGATAGTGGCGCCAGTTCCAAGTACAAGCTGATTAGAAGTTGCAGTAGCGCCAACGGATGCAAATGAAATGGTACCAATAAATGTTTTGACGCCATTAATACTTTGATTGCCCTCGGTCATCACAAAGTCTGCATTGGCGCCTACGTCCGGCATCGTATAAATTCTGCTTGCGGCCGGCGTTGGCGCGCTTACAGTCACCAAATTGCCCGTCCCGAGTACAAGTTGATTGGAAGTTGCCGTGGCGCCAACGGACGCGAATGAAATTGTTCCAAGAAATGTTTTGACGCCATTAATACTTTGGTTGCCTTCGGTCATCACAAATGACGCACTGGCGCCGCTATCAGGAATGGTATATGTGCGGTTTGCCGCGGCATTCACGCTAATTTGCGCCAATGTGCCGGCAGCGCCGCCACCAAGATCAAACCGCAATTGTTTTGTAGCGTCTGCAAGATTTATAAATGTCGTATTGGCATCAACGAGTGATTTGTTGGATAATGTTTGCGCGGCCGTGGTTGTCACAAATGTGCCGCCAGGTAATGGGATCCCATTTATTGTTGTAACAGTTAAATCGCCGATGGTCGCCACAACAAAAATACCTTGGCGGATATTAATGGTATCTGGACTCGGGCCAAGGTAAAATTGACTCGCGACTGTTAAAAATATTTGTTCCGGCGCAACGTTTGTCATGTCGTTATTGTTCTCAGTATATACTTATGTAATTATATAATTAGATGTATAATTAGATATCGCCAAGTATATGAGTATTTATGTGTAAATATTTACCGGCTGCAAAAAAATATTTTTTGTATCATCATTTTATTTCTGTTTATACCCCCAGACTATAACTGAAAATCTACCCTGTGATTTCTTTGTGCCATTAGCGTCGACGCTATCATCATTATCTTTGCATCTAGGCACACCATGCGCCCAATGGTCATTTACATCGCCGCCAAAGCCAAAAACGTCACCGTTGTGCTGCGGAAAACTGAATGATTTCGCACTATTCGATATTCGATTACCACTATCGTAAGTTGCGTCCGCCACTTTTTCATGTTTTGTGAAAGCCAGCGCCCGAGTTGCGCCAAATGAAGCGCCGATTGTATAGTTTTCATCACCGATGTGCGAATCGTGGTGAAATGGCTTCCAATCACTATTATCGCGATAATAATTCAGGCGCGTATTCATAACTTTAATATTAAAATCATGCGCAAGTTTATCCACGATGTAATTAAATGTTTCACCGGGAGTTTCCACTTTCATGTGCTGCGTCCAATTAACACTTTCACTCATCTCGGCCAATAATTTATCGTACAAAAACATATCACTGGCAGCGCAAAAGTAATGCGGCAAGTATACACAATTAGATAATACATCATCAGAATTAGACTGACTACACGCGCCCATACTCATAGAAGTTTGTGCGCGCGTCTCATCGCTTAGTTTCGTGGTATATATGCGCGAACGTTCGCGCGTTACAACATATTTTGGTTTAAATACCGCGCCGTTGATCATAATTATGATTTTATAGATTCTATGTTATTGATTTTATATCTATATATCAATCATATTTAGATAGGTAATATCTAAAATAATTTGAACTTTTAATATAGATATACAACCAGAATTTACGATAGTGATGTCAGCAATATATTTATTTACAAGGGATCTTAGAACAGAAGATAACCCCGGGCTCATTAAATGTTGCGCAGAAAATGATCGTGTTTATCCAATGTTTTTGTTGAACACACTACAACTCAATAATAACACCTATTATAGCAAAAGATCGGTGCGTTTTATGCTTGAGGCATTAACCGCGCTGGATGCCAAATTGGGCAATAAGCTAACAGTAATTATGGGCGCGTATGAACATTTATTGAAGTGCCGCGATAAGATCGGAGAGGGAACTAAAATATATATGATGCACGATTACACTAAATTTGCCGCCGAACGTGCCGCGGCCTTGGGCGCCATTACCGTCCGCGACGATTTATGTATTGTTGATAAACCATATTTGGTTTTCGCGCCCTATCAGCGCAAAGTATTAAACATTGGCGTCGATAAACCGATAGATATTACTGCGGCCGCAAATGCATTGCAGTCAAATATGCCAAAATTCTACAATGGTGTTGTCGGGTCGCTGGACTTGCAAGCCATTTTGCGAGACTTCGCGCAGGTTGACAACATTGCATACCGCGGCCAGACTGCGGTTGAATTGAATGGCGCCATTATGCCAACCATTGCGCCGGCCATATTCGCGCGTTATTCAGATAGAAATTTCCCCAGCCGCGGCGTTACCACACTACTGTCACCCTATATCAAATTCGGCGTGATATCCCTCCGGCAAGCCTATTATTTATCAAATAATGTTGATTTTAGACGCGAAATCATATTTCGGCAATATTTTTACCAAATGTATGAGGCCTATTCAGACCGTGTCGAGGCAGAATTTGGTGCCAATATTCAAAACAAATATAAAAACATCCCTGATGATGCATTTATTGCATGGTGTCAAGGCCGAACCGGTGTCGCCATGGTTGATGCCGGCATGCGCGAATTAAATGCCACTGGTTACATGCACAATAGATGCCGTATGATTTGCGCTAGTTATCTAGTACATACAATGGGTTATCATTGGAAACTTGGTGAAAAATATTATGCGAACCAACTGCGCGATTATGATCACGTTATCAACAAGATGAATTGGGGCTGGGTCGCTGGCTTGCGAATATTTAACCGACGGCCGCCCCTGGCATTTAACCCCGCGCTACAGGCAAAACGCTATGATAAAGATGCCGAATATCAAAATAAATGGTTGAAATAATAAATATAAACAATATATGAATATCCTGATATCAAGTGGTTTTTATATCTGAAATATGTTTGCAAGTTGTTCCGTGAGCGGCCTTTTTTCTGTAATTAATTACTCGAAATTAATCGCCGATGAGGATGCGGCCGTGGTACACCAATATGATGAATATATCGCGTCCGAGCACATGAAATCGAGCAAAAACATCATTAAATATGACTCTTGGTATATGTATAAAACTGGCAAAACTATGCTTGATGATAGATTTCTAGTTAACTTTGTCGATAGCTGCGATGATTACATCAAATCAACGATCGCGCAAAATCCGCCCGATGACTTTATCCAGTATAATTTTGTGAAAAATATCAAAAAAATGAACTTCGCCGAGTGTTATCAAGAGGTTCGCGCCAAGTCAGTGCACAAAAATACCCGATTCGGCATCGACATAATCGGCAATATGTACAACGGCACATTTTACAAAAATAATACCGCGCGAATTGAATTTATATACAGCGTACAGCAATACATGGGCGACTTACATTTGGCGAACGGCGGCCAGTCGTTGATAGAGGCGTCCTGCGCCGACAGTGTGCCTAGTGCTGACAGTGTGCCTAGCGCCAACAATCCGCCCATCCATAAATACAAAATCAGAATATGGGAAAATCAATCCATCGAATATGAAATTATTAAGCGCAAACTTGGCGGCGTGACATCAGTCAATAACACGACAATTGTTGATGATCATTACTTTATTACTGATTAGCTATTTGATTATTGTGTAAAATAATTATATAAATATAAACATTATTCTTTGTATAAAGTAGGATTGATTTATCGAGCACAGAAAATCAATAGTAATTATATCATTCGAGCATAAAACATTCTATGGGTAGATTTAGAACAAGTGGTTGCGTTATTGAATATGAGGGCAAAATATTGTTTGTTCATCAGGTTGCAAGTGATTTTTGGGGGTTTCCTAAAGGATCAATGATGGATGGCGAATCAACCAGCGAATGCGCACTTCGTGAAGTG
>Ga0169931_10010945_pt1 | contig 12868 bp, 7 predicted proteins | sample Kivu_15m_20L_FD_129675 | JGI IMG/M metagenome (GOLD analysis project Ga0169931, IMG submission 129675) | Freshwater microbial communities from Lake Kivu, Western Province, Rwanda to study Microbial Dark Matter (Phase II) - Kivu_15m_20L... | ecosystem: Environmental > Aquatic > Freshwater > Lake ...
CATAGACAAATATTGGAAATTTAGCCTGTCGTTACTTATCTCAAATAAAAATGCCTAATCTTTAGCTACTTAGTTTAGGTAATTATTTTACGATAAAGCGAAAAATCATATTGAAGATTATGGAATTATTCATCTTACAAAAATGAATTCGCCAATCAGAATACTTTATTTAAGTACAATTATTATGTTCAGATACCAATAATTTAAGATTTTTTTTTTCATAGATAATCAAAAGTAAGTGGAAACTTAACACCTTAAACTACAGTAAAAAATGTTAAAATATAGATTGTGGAAAATCTAAGATGACTTAAAAGTGTGTATTGGCTATATTTTTACTTGATTGTAACTTAGAAACTTTTCAGTTTACTTGTAATCTATATCTTACTCAGAAAATGGTTTGCTCTAATCAGAAAAAAAACAGTTAAAATAGTTGAGTAACCATAAATTTTAAAACAAAAATGCTTTTATTTATGATTGACTGATTGATCTTAATTTTACTAACTTTTTGAATGAGAAAGATATATATTTAAAGACAAATAATTTGGAAATGCAATCTATTTGAATAACTTTTATTTAATATTTTTATAGTAGATTTTAATTTTGTGAGATATATTAGCAGAAATATATCACTGATAGCAGTGGATATCTGCTGATCCTTAAACTAGTCTATTTGTCAGTTCAAATCTCTCCTGAATGATTTCCTACAACTCACGTATTTTTGCATTCATTTTCTAACGCTAAAGATGTCCTCCACGATCAGCTTACCTGAGCTACTATTGCAAAATATTCACTTTAGAGTTCAACTGCCTTATCAAAAAATCTTTTTTAGCTCCATCTTATTTCAAAAGTCTAAGCTACTATTTTTACGGCAGGCAAGTGCGTCCTTAAGTCGCTTTTTTTAATGCTTTTTACATTTATTACTCTCTTTACTTTGATTATCTACGCTGTCTGCCGCAAAGTTACTATAACTACTTACATTTTTGGGTAAATTCAATGCGTTCTTTATCGATTTCAGGTATCTTTTAGTTTTTTACAGTAAGAGTTTTTATACGATTTTCTAACTATTGATTGACTTATCGAAGTTAGTGACTATTTTGTTACATACCGTTCAGCATGCTTTGTGCATGGGTAAATGAAATCGTCAACTGGGCGATTTGTTCGTTGAGTTTTTTCAAGTTATTTTTGTTTATTTACAAAGTCTTTGTTAAATCTTATATTTATCTTTCCTTTTATGCCAGGCTTGAAAGTATTTGTGTATTAACTGAAACCAGAGAAGCGAATTAACTCTAGATTTCTTATCTTATAAGCTGTTTTTGTCTATCCAAAGAAACCGCTCCGATCTAAATCTATTTTTTAGCTCTAGATAAAACCTCTTTGAGCCTGGATATTTCTTACTATTTCTAATCAAGAATTAGCTCAATTTATTTATTTTTGTTAAGACTTTATCTTTATCTTGCCTCTCCTTTTCGAAGATCACGCTGGGATGCATTCAAATTTTGCTATATTTTTTGATACTATGCCTCCATTTCCTTCAATTAGTTCTCTTTTTATTTTGTTTTTTGTTGCTGTTGTGCCATTTTTTAATTAATTATGGCTATCTATGATTCTAAATTTTTGTTTAATGTCGTAAGTTTAGTATTTTTGTCTTACAACTACCTTATTTCTACAGTTTTAAGCTCTATTTTTCTGATGCTTTCGCTCTATGTTTCTCTGACACGATCTCTTAGCACTTTTATTTCTTCTATTAGATGAGCTCCTTCACCTCTATGATGGTCTATACCTCTTTGATGATCCTCTACGACTCTTTCTAATCTGTTCATCACTAAAGACTGGTCATAAATTTTCTTAGATAGCAACTTGATTTCTTAACTTTTTAGTAGCAGTTAGCTTTCCATTTTGTCTTTTTATTGGAGCATAGATACATTTTCTAGCTATAGCTATCTTCCCTATTTTTCTACTTTCTTCCAGTCAGCTTCAAACTGTTTGGTTAGTTCCACAACTTTCTTACGATGTCCGTTAATCGCATCATCTAGCTCTATAACTTTAGAATCAAATCTCTTTCTCAGATCTTTCTATCTTGATTCCCACTTTCCCACATATATCTGCAGTTCCTATATTATTCTTCTTTGTTCTTAAATCACTGCTTAATTTTAAGCTATAAGTCTTCCAGAATGCAATAGCTATCTTCTTAGCTATGCGCATGTCCCCACTGCTTCCAGATCTATAATAGAGCTACTCATTCCTTGAGTTTTTTTTAGATCTAAATTTAATTTTTCGATCTTAGAGTTCAACTGTCTCGTATTAGCAAGTTCTTTGTTGAGTTCACTTCGCATTTTTTCCATCTTGTCTTAGTAAAAATCAGACACATAGTCATGAAAAGCATCACTAGACGCGCCTTCCAACGCAAAAGCTAATCTTTTTTAAATCAAAGTAACACTCTCTCCTATCTGATCTGCTACAATTTTAGGCTCCAAAGTTTCATATCTCCTTGCAGTTTCTCTCAGTACAGCTAGCTGTCTATTGATAAAATCAATCGACTGAACAAAAATATTGGCATTTTCTTTTGCAGGTTTAAACATAGTTATAAATACGAATCAGCACAGTATAATACACTCTATAATACGACAGAAAGAGTATGCAAGAGTAGGATAAGATTTAATTTATACTCTTTTTGGATCCTGTTTCAGGTCAGTTCTATAGCTACTCTGCTTCTAGAGGACTCATAGTCAGATAAGACGAAAGGGAAGTGCCTAAGAGAATAATCAATGCCGCCAAACAACAAATTGAAGAATTAAAAATATGTATGGAAGGAGCTTCAGTCTTGAGTGCTCTTAGTTCATTCCAGAAACGACCTATTCCACTTAATTTGCTCACCTAACGTAACTGTATCAATATTTAGGTATCATTTAGTCGATAAAGGTATCCACCTCTTGACTCAGGCAAGTTCAAATATCCGGTCTACTCAACTGAATAAACCCTTCCCGCTTCTTCTTTGTAAAATTTTAAACAATCTTAAAAGAGTCCTAAATAAAGTCTGAATGACTATATCTCTGCAGTAATAGACGTGACCGAGCTGAGACCTCAGCTTTAGCGTTCCAAAAAAGGAAAGCCATCCGACTTTCTGACAATAGACATAAAACTAATCACATCGTAAATAAAAAATTGATTCTAGAGTCAACGAGGTTATCAGAACGATCAACAGAGTGATCCTACAAGACTACGGAGTAGTTATCACGATGTAAAACTAACGAAACAAACTCATTTTCAAGCTCAAAGATATTGAATAGTATCTTTACGGCAGCTAACCTATATCAAATTTTCTATATATAAGGTAATGTTTGAGTTAAAAACGCGCAGTTCATCTTAAACTTATAGAAGTATCTATCTATGACAAATAACAGTTTCTAAGGTTCATTTTTCACAGAGATACTGACGATGTTATCAGAGGCGCCTATGCAGGTTTTCCTTGGTAATCTTTTAACAAGAATAATCCGCATTAAAAATAATTTTTGATGTGGCATTTGCCCGAAGACCAGCATACTCATCCAGCATCGTCAATCGACATGTAGCTTTTGTTTTCAGTCGATGAACTCAAAAGAACTACATACAGAATCAAACTAAAAATGTAATAAAAGAAGAGATTGAAAACAAAGAAAATGCCTAGATTTTTATGGAAAGATCGGATAAATTAATTTTTATAAAAACGAAAAGGTGAACTCAGAAGCAGATTGATCGAGGTCTAAAGTAATGTAATTTTTTCGGGCGAATGTTTGGGAGTTTTTAGAATGTAAATCACAACCGTAAATAACCTTTTCGCTTTGTTTAAAGGCCTTTAAAGACAAAACAAAACTCCAAGAAGAAAAATGCTTCAGTTCATGCTCAAAGATGCAGTTCAATAGTAAAACGAGTCGAATCTTCCGTCGATTAGGACGAGAACTAATTTTTTTAATAAATTGAGAAAATAAAATAAACTTGATATTCTTCCTTTTCTGATGAACGTGGTTGTTTAATTTGTGCTGGGAAAAAATATTTTGCATACTATGGAATCAAAGTAATCATCAATTAATTTAGATTCGTTGTGGCAGATAACAATCAGTTAGTGCTTTTTCCAGTCGTTTGGTAAGCCGTCTCTAAATTACCTATGTAGATAAATATCGTGCTTAAATTGCAAGTTTATAGCAGATAAGGCGAAGGTGGTGTATATGGAGTCGGAGCGATCAAACTTTTCGATGAGTTTGGCTTCATGCGTCAAGGCAAACATGAAGTTCAGCTTTACTCGATCTAAAATATTTAATACATGAAAATAGGTTGTATTGGTCAAAATATTGAAATAAAATAAGAAATCACTAAAATAATTCTGAATTTTCCCGAATACAGACAATAAGTGATATGGAGTCTTGCAGACACCTAGTGCTCGAAGATGATGGGCTTCCAACCACCTTTAAATCAACAATCAAATAATCAAATCTAACCTTCTACTTAAAAACTCAACGAACTTCTGAGATACAACCCGCTTGCGATCTACCACTATACTCAATAATAGAAAAATATGCTAAGAAGACATAAAAAGTTTTATAAACATCAGTCAGATAAGCTTATTAACTATCTTTTGTCGATAGATTGGATAGATCCTCTACAAGTTTAATAAGTATACAGTGTTTTGCCTGATTGGGCTCCATTAAAACCTATATAAGCTCTTTTTTTGCTTATTCCAGCCTTACCTGATTAGAAAATACGATACTATGCAGTTCAAAGAATGTAAAGTTTCCTTGACTATGAATTTGTGCTATATTCTAATCAGATAACTCAAGCACTTGTAAGTTTTGAAACCGATTGTAACCCTCTAATCGACCTTATACTCTAAAAATGCACTTACGAACCTTTTTCGATTGGTCAAGAGTACTTCTGGCAGTTCCGTAATAGACTCACTTAGGCTTTCACGGCCAAAAGATTTAGCCTGTATCTTTAATGCTTGCTAATGAGTAGCAGCTATCGAAAGGATTTTATGCGACAAGTACAGATCAATAGCTATCTAGTCAAAATGAACGAACAATTGATTGCTGATACTGAACAAATTAAAAATTTCAAAGATAAAAACAGTAAATTTTAGACTATGCTGCCATAAGTCTAAAGAAATCTAAGACTTATAAGTCCACTTGGTTTCAATTTCCCCGTAAGGCCTCAATACGTCTTTAATTGCCTTAAAAAATAATCTTGTAAAATGTTCGATTCTAAAAAACTTCCATTCGCATTTACATGTTTGCCTCGTAGCCCTACAGACCCTGATGGATCGAAGCAACTTCCTTATAAAGTGATGTTTAAATACGGAGATGACATCAAGCAAGATCATCTCGTTTTACAACTTTTTAGAGTTTTTGATAAACTTTGGAAAGAAAACAATCTTGATTGCAGAATGAGCATCTATAAGACCTTATCTACTGGCAACTAAATCGGTTTCATTTAGATCGTCGAAGGTTAAAATAATTCTAAAATACATAAAGATCACGGAAAAGGGCTTGTGTAGGCTTTTGACGAAAGATGCACATATTTATTTTTGGAAAAACATAATAAAGATAACGAAAAAATGGCAATTGCTAAGGAAAATTTTATCAGATCAAGTGTAGGGTATCTTGTTGCGACTTTTGTCTTAGGTATAGGTGACCGACATTCGGGAAATATTATGGTACAAAAAAATGGTAAATACTTTCACATCGATTTTGGTCATATTCTTGGTAACTTTAAAACTAAATTTAACATAAAAAGATGTAATTTTATGCTGATTTAGAGCGAACTCCCTTTCTGTTTACTTCATAGTTCGTCTACGTCATGGGCGGCTAGTAATCACCAGCCTTCCGTGAACGTTTTTTAAACGATTGTGCAAAAGCCTTCAATATTCTTCGCAAAAATGCAACTTTGATTATAAATCTTTTAGTCATGATGGTTGGAGCCTGTATTTTTTTGATTATATAGAGATTCCTCAGCTGAAAAAAATTTAAGACATATAGTACGCCGTTGATAATTTATTTTTGGATCTAAGCGAGCAACAAGCAGGCGATCAACTTATAGCGATCATAAGGGACACTTTAGATCGATAGAAAACACGTAAATTAGACAACGCTTTTCACTAAGCAAACAGAGACGGATGATAGATTCAATTAACAGTAGGCATTTTTATTTTATTCATCGTATAAATATAATTATTAATGGAAAAAGCGCTGAACCATCAAGCCTCGACGCCCAACGTGCACTATCATTATCATTACTACAACAAAGGACCTAAGTAAGAGATTTCTTATGATAGATTTGCTCGCTCGAGGAAATATTCGTTCCATGATTCGATTTAAAACTAGAAAAGTGATTCTTTGGCATCTTCAACGACTTATCAGTCTTCGTGGAAACTGCATATTAATCCTGAAATCAATGAGATTTATCAGCAAGTTACAAAGAAAAAACGATTAGAAAGTAAAAAATAATCGTAAATAAAAGAGAGAGAACCAGCTCAATCTTATAAAAGCTATACAGTCAAAAGGTCAGGATAGACTACCTGGATTTCTCGTAATAGACTTTCAAGAAAGACAGAGTATGACTAACCTTAAGAAAATGAATTGAATTCGCCTCTGTTTGCTTCAAAATAATAGTTTTCGGAGTCAGTCAAAAAGATCACTATAGATGAATAGACATCTAAAAAGTTACGAGATTACGAAAAAGAGATAGCAAGATTAAGAATGGTCGAAGAGTAGTGCAAATTTTTGAGAAAAAAGTTTTTGGCTCATTTCCAAAGAACACACAACAAAAAGTGATAGTATGATAGTTATTTTGTCTTAAAAATATTTTTTTTTAAATAGAAATATGTCTTTCTTCATCTTTAGATGGTTTCTTGTTGTGAGAGTTAAGTAATTCTTATAACTTAATTAAACCAAATTTGGTACATTCAACAGGAGAATAGTAAGATATTTTATCAATAAGATGGCTAACGTTGCCAATTGGAATGATATGTCGAGCTCTGACGATTAACAGGAATAGGAAGTCTCTAGCCCAGTCAAATCTCAGCAAGATTCAGGTAACTCCTAAAATTTTGGGCAAACTTAGGCCCAAAATTCACATGAAGTACATTAGAAACTGTAAAAAGATAATCCACAATAAAACACAAAACCTCAATCTCAGACGTAAGTCCAGCATACATAATCTTCAAAAGAGTAGCCTACTGCTAAAAGAACGTTTCTAAGTGATGAAGAGTTATTGAATGAATACTCGAACAAAAGGGTCGACGATCCAACCAAGATAAAAGTAGTGAACTGCCGCTATCAATAGCTAAGAGATATGGTCACATCGCTACCTAATGCAGTTGCTAGAGAGGTCAAGTAAGGCATTTTTATTCTCAATTTCTAAAATTAACAAGGGGTTCTTGAGTTCATTCAAGAAAAAATAAGTAAAAAATGGAGATTTTATTTGCAGCCTTTTATGGTTTTCAAGAAAGACCAAGGAAAATAGTAAAAACGATATGATAGAGATCAAAAAGAGGGAAACTATGGTCGACAAAAAGAAGGTTACAACAAAGATAGATAAGGCAAATAGCGAAGAAATGATAACAAATATGGCAACAGAGAAGATACAAATGAAGAACCTAAAAGAGAAAGAAACTACAAAAAGTAAAGCAACTATGAAAATAAATAGGGAAGGCATAATAGAGAAAGATAAGATAGAAATAGAGGCGAAGATAAAAAAAAATATGAGCGTTAAGATAGATAGCCAAGAAGAGAAAATAACAGATAACAAAAATAATAAAATAAGAAGAAATCGTATGTTTAAAGATAAAGCTTTTAGGTCGACGATATGAAAAGTTTAGTAACAATCAAAAAATAGTTTTTCTAAATAGAAAAAGTCATCGAAGAGCTCTAAAATAAACAAATTTTCAAGAAATTCGCTAAAATATACATAAAAACGAATCCTTAGTGGTTATCTAAGGTTAGCAAGCTTTGTTTTATTTTAGCAAAAGATAAAAAATTTTGTCTAACTTCACCAAATCCTGAAAAGAAAGACAATCTTGTATAGATAGTTTTATCTGACAAATCTCCATTTTCTAACTCATAAAAATTTTACCAGCAATATCATCCTACTGAAGAAGTTCCTAAACAAAAAGCGCCCTAAAATAGATAAAAAAATCAAAGAGGTGATAATAAGTAGGAAAGAAGAGACACTAGAAAATAAAAGTAGCGAGTTTAAAAGAAGTAAGAGCCGGTGGTTTTGAGTCGTAAGTTAGGAGCTCATTTTGATCTGTATTTTGCAGATCTCAACAAATGCAATATTAGCTAGATCGTCCAGGGATTCGACTAGAATGAGTTTGTACGCAGACTTAAGTAATAGTCTTAGGTTATTTTTGCAAAGCACTGGAATGCTTGGAAAATCTAAGCGATAGAGTAGCGTATTGAAGGCGTAATTTTTATCTTATAAAGTTGCTTAAATTGGTCCATCGATTGACGAAAAGTACGATTTACGACGTCTAGCTTAAGCCAGGCCTACGTAGCGAAAGAGCTTTGTTGACTGCTTAAATCCGTCCAAGACCCGAAAAGGACCGCCGACCAAAAGTTGATTTTTCCGATGTAAACGGATACCTTAGTGCGAACTGATTTGAAAATTCGATCATAGATAATCTTAGCTAGCACTCCAATACAAAGCTATAATAAAATATTTGTCTATCACTAGCGCATTCTGATATTATAATCATGGTTTACATAAAGTTGTCATAAGCTCTCTATCAAACTCTGAAACCGCTCTTAAAGAATGATCAAATCATTTGCTGCTAAAAACAAAACTATCTAGCTTACCCTCATTTCAGTACAACATTTTTCATGTAGAATCTGTCACGCAGAAACATAAGTTATAGCTGCATAAGCAAATCGGGAGAAATGATATCATTACTAATAGCTAGCTAGAGCAGTTACAATAACAAGAGAGACAGTCGCCAGAACAAAAGAGATTAGTGGCTGAGCTCAAAAACAAGCGGGAAATGCGGATTCTCAACAAAATGAAAGGAAATCAAGCTTCAAGCGACTACTACTTTCAGAACGATCCCGACAGAAAAGGAGTCAAGGAAATCACATAATCCATCTCTTTTTCCATGGCTTTCGTTTTTACATTCTTTATGGCGGGAGTTACAGGCTACTACTTCGGAACATATTTCCTCGGATGGGGTCTAGCTCATTCTCTCATGGTTGCTCTAGGGTTCATTATAGTGACTATTGTAGTGTAAACTACGTTGTTTATTCTCAAGCAAACAAAAAATCAACCGAAAATAAAGGCTAAGAAGTATAGAGATCAATATGATAAAGAAGCTGAGCCAGGTCGTGGTAAGACTAAAAATAAAACTGATTGAGCATGTATATGGTTTACCATTCATAAAAAATAAATTTTCATATATAACTCAATCAAAATCATCGAAAGTATTGCATATTGCATAGCTTATAATATATTTTTTAGCAATATGGAAAGAGTAAAACAATAATTTACAAATGCCGTCAAATAAAGAGTTCTCACTTAATTCAAAGGACTCAAACAACGTCTCTTCGAGTTCGCACAGCTACAGATCACAGCCGAAGTCCCTCAAGACGTCATCGCAGCAGTATAGGCAGTCGTTTAAAAAATGTCTCAATGTCACATGAATGACTTACATCCACCTTATATGCCGAAAACTCTTACTAAATATAGGCATTAGGGTTTTCTTCATTTGAAAAAAAATTGTCATTCGAAAATCAACTCACAAAATCAGAAAGAGTTTGAGTAAGGAATCAAAATATTATCAGCGTTTATCGGACACTTAGATTGTCAGCATTTTTAAAACTGGCTTTAACAAACACGATCTCCTTACATACGCAAAATATTTAGTGAAAATTACGAATTTGACTAAATCGATTTCAAAACGGTGAACACTTAGTACAAAATAAGTAAATATGAATTTATGTAGAAACTTAAATTGAAGAAGTTTTGAACTGTGCTTCTGAGTGGCTTATACAGATCTAAAGGGCTCAAGACTTGCTAGATCGAATTTAGCTTTACTTTGATATATAGACTCCGACTATCAGTTAGAAGATTAAAAAAGAAGGATTTTAGGCTAAATAAAGAGCTAATAGAACTTGGGCTGAGTCTTTTATGTCAGTTTTCAGAAGCCTAGCTTCTTTCACTTTGAGAAAATCATCAAAATTAGTACAAAATTCTCTCTTGACATCAGCAGCACCAGCTATGGCCATGCTTACTTTAGCTATTATCGGAGGCACTGCCACTCTTCCTTGGAAAACAGGCATAGACATCAAACTTCTGATTGGCCCCATGATGGCAGCCATTATTCCTTATGGACTCGACAACCTAGCAAAAACAGTATAGAAAAATCAAACTCTATCTAAACTTAGTGAATGCGCAGTGGCACTTGAACAAATCGCAGCGAGCATTGCTAAATTTAACGAAGAAATATAATCAACTATAATGATGTGTTGCAGTTCAGAAACACCTCAGGCATATGCCGAACATAAACTAAATCTTGAAAAGTATGTTCTAAGTTTAAGTCACAGTATACATTCGGTCACTTAATTCAAGCAATAGCAGTTCTAAGAAATGAGATAAAGAAGCTAGGCATATTTCAGAAAGTATAAGTAAGTTCAGCAAGGATAATGGACAGTCGTTGTGCCTGAAGAATAAAATGCAAAATGATTCAAAAACTTCATTCATTTTAAACTATATCTATCATGTCAAGTATTCATTTGTAAGGTACATCTAGCAATAGACATCCGGCTTTCTTTTTGAATTTGGCTTTAGCAAGCTATTAGTTTATAGGTTTTTTGAGCTTTACTAAGAGCTATTCTTTTTCTTCAACTTTTAGTCGAACCGAATCGCTTTTCATTTGTAACTAGACTTTAGCGATAGAGGCTACTCCAGGTAACAAAAATTAGAAATGATAGCCTTCAGTGTTTTATTTCATTTCGTATGTAATACGATCAGAGCTTTAATTTTCTTATTTTAACACTTCTATCAAAACTTCTATCTAAATATATGCATACTTTTAGGCAGTTATTATTATTTTTTAGTGACAATTTGTGCAATTTGAGGCTCCTATTATTCCTTTCTGAATTTAATCTCTTTCTTTTTTTAAACTTTTTCTTTTTATTTGACCTTTTCTGTTTATTCTTTTTTCATTTCCTCTTCACGTTGACTATCAACATCTTTCTATAATAAAAATTCTATCATATATTATTTTCCATCATACAAAAATGCTTTTTCTCTGATTTCTATTGAATATTTATCAATACTATAGTATGCCAATCGTCGGTATTATTCAGGGTTGTACAACCTTAACAAAGGATTTTTATCAAGTCCTAATCTTTATTGAAAATAGCTCACAGCTAAGCCCATTAAAGCCTTTCTGCCTCCATTTTAACCCATCAAATCTGCATAAAAATGACTGTTAAGAATCATACAGTAGTCATAGCTATTTTTTTATTTGTTGATCACTGGTCCTTGAAGAGAATAGTATAAAGATTATATGTCTTTTAGATTAGTATAACAATATTTAGCTATTTTTTGATATGAATTTCTTAATTTTGCACTTTTTATTCGTTAACTATGCGCAACATTCAAATAAATATCTATACTATTAGTGAATTGAACTTTTATTTAGCTCCAAGGTTTTTTTGTGATGACAACACTTTGATTTTATTACATAAGTTTTTCGTTAAGTACACCTTTCATGCTTAAAGAAAATCCTTTATGAGGCTTGATTTTATATGGCTTTTCTTTTGCTTACTTTTTAGCCTTAGCATCTTCAAGACCTTATTTGACATTTTTTTATATGAAATTTTGATAGTTTTGTGGATTCGATTCGGCCATTTAATCGAGCATTTTCCATATATTGTTAGCCATGTTCATATCTTACTTTGTTTTAAGCCCGAACATTTGCTTGAATTGTTATGGGATCATTCACTTAAAACCAAGACAAAATATTATTATCAAAATGAAACAGTATAATAAGAGTTGAGTTTTATCAAATCAGAAGATGATATGTAAAACAAAATATAAAATCATAAATTCAAAGGAATTATTATTCGTCTTCGTTTATTGTAGTTTGAATCGGATCTATGTAATAATTTTTTTTCTTTGTCCAACCAGAAACAACGGATTTTTATGGTAAATTTTGAATAGATGTCCGATCGTTCTATTAAGAAACTACATTTGAGTCAGGAGACATAGTTTAATATATAATTGTTTTAGAAAGTTTAGCCCAATCGAAAGAAAACATCAAAATTTGCATAATTCCTTTGATTAGGCCTTTGTAGACTATTTTTTTTAATTTTATTCGTTTTTGAGTTTAAGTTGTATTTATTAATTTCTTCAAATAATTTTTAAAAACCTTCTAATTCATCTCATTTGCAGTTAGATATTTAAAAACCTCAGAGATGTTTTTTTCCTCTTTAGAAAATCTTCTTATTTTGTTTTCATCTTAAATTCTATAAAAAATAAAACATTAACTCGCATTTAAAGATTAATTAATTGTAAGTGTTTTTAAAATAAACTTTTTGTTCAATGGAAACATTTTGTAGCAATTTTTTTAATCATCAAAATTAGGACGATTTGTTATTACTACTAAATTATTTTAGTTAATGTCAAAAACTTTTACTATTTAGTTTAATTGTATTTTGGCTTGATTAAAACTCTCTTGATTGGTAAAAAATAATATTTTTTTGAATTTTTAAAATTATTTTTAAGTAGAAATCTTGTATTTTTAATAAACTTTGTTATAGAATTTTATAAGTAGAGGAGGCTGAAGGTCGACAGAGCTCAGAGCATAGACTATGTAAAAATCTTATAAAATCTTATTTTAAAG
>Ga0169931_10010947_pt1 | contig 12866 bp, 9 predicted proteins | sample Kivu_15m_20L_FD_129675 | JGI IMG/M metagenome (GOLD analysis project Ga0169931, IMG submission 129675) | Freshwater microbial communities from Lake Kivu, Western Province, Rwanda to study Microbial Dark Matter (Phase II) - Kivu_15m_20L... | ecosystem: Environmental > Aquatic > Freshwater > Lake ...
GAAGGCCCAGGAGTCGAATCTGCTCGACCGTGCGCTCGAGACGCTGTCGGCCATCGGCGCCGTGAAGAGCTTTGCCCGCGAGGGCTACGAGGCGCAGCGGTTCCGGGCCGTGGGGGCCTCGACCATGGAGGCGCGCATCAGGCTGACGTGGCAGGAGTCGCTGTTTTCCATCTGGGTGACCGGCATCACGCTGGCCGGCACGGCACTGGTCCTGATTATGGGCGGCCTGCATGTGGTGGAGGGCCGACTCTCCGTCGGCAGCCTGCTCGTGGTGGTGGCGTATCTGGCGGCCGTCTACGACCCGCTCTCGTCGATCGCGCACACGACAGGCACGCTGCAGCAGGCACGCGTGAGCGCGCGGCGGGTGCGAGAAACGCTGGCGCTTCGGCCCGAAGAGCCCGAGGCGGCGGGGTCGTGCGATGCTGCCGGCATCCGCGGGCACGTGGTGTTCGATCAGGTCGGGTTCGCCTACGACGAGACACGCCCCATCGTCGAGGACATCAGCTTCGAGGCGCACCCCGGAGACCTGGTGGCGCTGGTCGGGCTCACCGGCGCGGGCAAGTCGACGCTGGTCAACCTGATTCCGCGTTTCTTCGAGCCGACGAGCGGCCGTGTGCTGATCGACGGGCGCGACATTCGCGAGTACGGGTTGCGCCAGCTGCGCGAGCAGATCGCCATGGTGCCGCAGGACCCGATCCTGTTCGGCGGAACCATCGGTGACAACATCCGCTATGGCCGGCTCGAGGCGACCGATGCCGAGGTGCGCGAGGCGGCGCGACTGGCCCTGGTCGATCGTTTTGTCGAACGGCTGCCGCACGGCTATGACACGGCCGTGGCCGAGGCCGGTGGCTCGCTGTCGGGGGGCGAGCGCCAGCGCATCGGCATCGCCCGCGCGGTGATCAAGCAGGCGCCCATCCTCGTGCTTGACGAGCCGACCTCGGCTCTCGATGCGATTTCAGAGGAAGCGGTGTTCGAGGCCCTGCAGCGCCTGAGGCAGGGGCGCATGGTGCTGGTGATTGCGCATCGGCTGTCGACGATTCGCGATGCCAGCCGCATCCTGGTGCTGCACGAGGGGCGCCTGCTGGCGCAGGGCACGCACGACCAGCTGCTGGCCGGCAACGAGCTGTACCGGCGCATGTGCGCACGGCTGTCGGTGGGCCGTTCCCTCGATGAGCCCGAGTCTGTCGACGACATCATGAAGGCCCTGCCATGAAGATTGTCGTCGCCGGCATCATCGCCCGCTATCCCTACGGCGGGGTCACCTGGTGTTCGCTGATGTATCTGCTGGGTCTGCATGCTCTCGGGCACGAGGTCTTCTACCTCGAAGACACTGGCGAGTGCATCTACGACCCGGAACAGAATGCGCTGTCGACCGATCCGTCGTATGGCACGCGCTATATCCACCAGGCACTGGAACCGTTCGGCCTGGGCGACCGCTGGAGCTTTGTCAACTATGACGGCGTGCACCACGGCGCCAGCCGTGAGACGGTGCGCCAGTGGTGCCGCGAGGCCGACCTGTTCATCAATCTGTCGGGCGGGTCGTGGTTCTGGCGCGACGAATATGCCGCCATTCCGCGCAAGGTGTTCATCGACACCGACCCGGTGTTCACGCAGCTGGCCCTCGCCAAGGGTGACGCGTGGTACGTGCGCTTTTTCGAGACGTTTGACCGCGTCTTCACGTTCGGGGCGAACATCGGCACGCCGGCGTGCGCGATTCCGACCGGTGGCCTGACGTGGCACAAGACGTGGCAGCCTGTGGTGCTCGACCAGTGGGTGCCGACGGTCCCGCCGGGCGAGGCCTTCACGACCGTGATGACCTGGCGCATCGAGAGCTTTGCGGATGTCGACGCCAACAAGGATCGCGAATTCATGAACGTCATCGACCTGCCGTCGCGCACGTCGGTGCCGTTCCATCTCGCGGTCAATGGCCCCCAGGACCTGCTGAGACAGCATGGGTGGCAGACGGTCGATGCGATGAGCGTCTCGCGATCGCTGTGGGATTACCGCGCCTTCCTGCACCAGTCGAAGGGCGAGTTTGCGGTGGCCAAGCATGCGTATGTGGTCCACCGGTCGGGATGGTTCAGCGACCGCACCGAATGCTACCTGGCATCGGGTCGTCCGGCCGTCGTCCAGGACACCGGCTGGAGTGCCCACCTGCCGTCGGGGCGAGGGCTGCTGGCCTTTTCCACGGCAGACGAGGCACTGGACGCGCTCGCACAGGTAGTGGCCGACTATGGCCGCCACGCCCTGGCGGCGGCCGAGGTGGCGCGTGAGCATTTCGACGCCAGCCGCGTGCTGACCCGCCTGCTGCAGGTGGCTGTCGGGTAGGATGCGCCTGTGACCGACGCCACAGCTCCGCTCCGCATCGCCGTGGTGGCCCCGGTGGCCCAGTCGATTCCGCCCGAGCGATCGGGGTCCATCGAGACGCTCACGGCGCAACTGGTCGATGGCCTCGTGGCGCGCGGCCACGACGTGACGCTGTTTGCCACCGGCACCTCGCGCACGGCCGCCCGGCTCGAGGCGCGCTTCGCGCAGGGCTATCGCGAGGATCCGACGCTCTGGCCGTGGGAATTCTGCGAGGTGGCCAACATCGCCGCAGCCGTGGCCGTGGCGGCTGATTTTGACGTGGTGCACTGCCAGGCCGAATACGCGCCGCTGTCGCTGCCGTTAACGGCGCTGTCTGCCGCGCCGATGATTCACACGGTGCATCACCTGCCGCAGCCGTCCGAGGTGGCGCTCTGGAATCGTGATCCCGATGCGGTGTTCTCGGCCGTCTCGCAGGCGCAGGCGTCAGCATTGCAGCCGCTGACCGTGATCGGGGTCGTGCCCCACGGCGTTGATACCGAGGTCTGCATCCCCGGCGACCGCGTCAGCGATGCGCTGCTGTTCCTCGGCCGGTTCACCGAAGGCAAGGGCGTGCTGCCTGCCATTGAGGTGGCCCGGCGTGCTGGTCGACGGATAGTGCTGGCCGCCGAGGCCAACGAGTATTACCACACGCATGTGGCGCCGATCGTCGATGGCGATCGCGTGCAGTACATCGGCGAGCTGTCGGCGACAGAGAAGGTGCGCGTGCTGCAGTCGGCCGCGGCGCTCATTTATCCGGTGCAGCAGCCGGAGTCATTCGGGCTGGTGCTGGCCGAGGCCGCGGCGTGCGGTACCCCGGTGGTCTCGCTCAATGCAGGCGCGGCGGCCGAGCTCGTCGACGATGGCGTGACGGGTGTGGTGTGTGGCACGGTCGATGAGATGGTGGCACGGCTGCCCCTGGCGCTCGCGCTCGACCGTATACAGATTCGTCGGCATGCCGAGGCGCGATTCAGCCTGAGTCGCATGACCGAAGGCTATGAGGCGCTCTATCGGCAGCATGTCGCCTCTGCCCGCGGGCGCAGGCAGTGACGGTCATGGCCTCGGTGCTCGCGGTCTTCGCGCATCCCGATGACGAAAGTCTCGCCGCAGGCGGCGCGCTCGCCCTCAGTGCGGCGCGCGGGCATCGGGTGTCGCTGCTCTGCCTCACGCGGGGTGAGGGCCGCAGCGTGTTGATCAGCGGTGCAGAGGCGGTGGCGCACATCAGAGCGCGCGAGCTGGCGGACGCCGCTCGGCACCTGGGCATGACCACGGTGCGGCTCGAGACGTTTCGTGACGGCTATCTGCCCTGGGAAGACGCGACAGCTGTGCAGGCGCACATCCGCACCATGATCGACGATGTGCAGGCGGATGTGGTGGTGACGTTCGACGAGGACGGACTGTACTGGCACCCTGATCACATCGCGGTGCATCAGCACGTGATGGGGGTGGTCGCGGCGATGGGGCCGGCAGCCCCGGCGGTCTTCTGCGTCACGATGCCCGCCGGACAGATGCGTGAGCTGGCCTCGGGCCTGCCTGTGCTGGGCATCGCGGCCGAGGCGTTCGGGGCCGATGCTCCCGCGCCCACGTGGCGCCTGAATGTCGCCGACGTGATCGACGCGAAGGTCACGGCGCTGCGCGCGCATCATTCGCAGGTGACCGGCGACCCGCTGGAGTCGGCCACGCCGGCGCAGCTGCTGGCCGCGCTGGGAATGGAACACTATCGCTGTGCGCACCCGGGGCCGGGCGGCGCCGACTGGCAACACTCACTGGAGGCTCGGCATGACTGACGCGCACCTGCTCCACTGGCTGCGATGCCCTTACTGCGGCGGTTCCCTGGGCCTTGCCGACAATGCGGCGCTTGTCCGCACCGATGACCGCATCGAGTCTGGTGTGCTCGGCTGTGACTGTTGCGCCTTCCCGATTGTGGCAGGCATTCCCGTGATGCAGACGACCGATGTCACGCGCGCAGCGATCGAGGCCCTGGAAGCCGGCCGCCACGATGAGGCACTGCTGACGCTGCTCGAGGTGGATGACCTCAACCGCGAGCTGGTGCGCGGCTGGCTGCGCGCCGGCGGGCCGCCGACCTTCCGTGCAGGTGTCGATGGTCTCAGTCGCGACGCTGAAGGCGTGTGGGCCATTTTCCGGGTGGCCGATCCGACGTCGACCAACACCGAAGCGTTGCTCGACGCCCTGTGTACCTCGCCCCCGGTCATTCGTGGCCCGGTGCTCGACATGTGCGGTGGCTTCGGGCATCTGTCGTGGTGGCTGCGCGCCCGACTGCGGAATGTCGACCTCTGCATCGGCGATATGTTCTTCTGGAAACTCTGGCTGGCCGGTCAGTTTCTCGCGCCGGATGCACTGCCGGTCTGCTGCGACGGCAACGCGCCCCTGCCCTTTGCACGTGGCACGTTTCCGACGGTCGTACTGTCTGATGCGTTCCCCTACATCTGGCACAAGCGGATGCTGGCCGATGAGATGATGCGGCTCTGCGGTGAGGACGGCCTGATCGTGATGCCGCATCTGCACAGCAGCCTTGGTGACAATCACTCGGCCGGAGTGACGCTGACGCCGGCCGGATATGCGGCGCTGTTTGCCCCCATGCAGCCGCACTTTTTCCGCGAGCGCACGCTCCTGGCTCAGGCCGTGCGCGGCGAAGGGCTCGATCTGTCAGCCGATGCGTCGCCCGAGGCGGTGGGCGATGATGCGGCCCCCACGATGTTGGCGTGCCGGAACACCGACGTGTTCACGAGGTATCCCGAGGTTGAACCACCACCCGTGCAGGGACAGTTGTGCTTCAATCCGCTGTACCGCGTGACCGAGTCGGAGGGGCAACTGCACCTGGTCGTTGCATTTCCCACCGACGACTATGCGGATGAATTCCAGCTCTGCCTGACCTACCTGCCTGAGACGCTGACGTTGCCGGGCGACGTCCTCGACCGTGCGCGTCTTCAGCCCATGGCACTCGACGTGGTGGCGCTGAGGCGACAGCGCGTGCTGCTCGATCTGCCGCGTCGCTACTGCTGAGCGGCAACGGCGTCGTATGGATAGACGCGATAGAAGTGGCGGCCGACCCATTCCTGAATGACGACCGTTGGCTGCTCGCGGGTGATGAGCTCGAGGTCGATGTTCGGTTGCCACGCGTAGACGGCGCGGCCGAAGTGCTCTGACAGATACGGAATCATCGCCGACCCGAACGAATCGCGGAACACCACGGCGCGGGGCCAGGGGCCAGGCTGGGTGGTGACCACGCGTGCGTCCATCAGCGCGCGGCTTGGGGGATTGGGCTCGATGACCGTTGCCCGCCGCGGTGCGGCGAACTCGAGGCGAAGGTCGACCTCCTGCATCACACTCATGAGGCCCAGCATGCGGGCCAGGTCCATGCCCGGCCGCGTGAAGGGCACGACGCGGAAGTCATGGCGGGGGCGCGGCTCGCCGACGCCGACGGGCTGCAGTTCGTCGATCATCCGGCGATAGGCGGCATACGCGCCGAGCTCGTTCCAGTGCGTGTCGGTGAGGTGATAGACGCGCTCGTGCCGGCGTGCCTCGCGGAGCGTGTCGGTGAGGTCGAGCACGGGCAGCGGGTCGTGCGCGCGCAGGTGCCGCATGAGCTGCGCCGTACGTGACTGGGTGCCCACGCGCTGCACCGTGGCCGGCAGGTGCTCGGGATAAATCACGGGCTTGTCCGGCGCAATCACGAACAGGTAGGCGATGCCGCGGGCCTGCAGCCAGTCGCGCGTGTGCGTGAGCGTGGTGCGCCACGCTTCCAGTTCTTCATCTGTAAACGACCGGTGGGCACCGATTTCCTCGAGGCCGCCGTCATCGGTGTAATACAGCCATCCGTCGGTGCCGACAATCACGTCGGGATTCGCGCTCGAGCGTAGCGCCTGCACGCGGACGCGGGCCTGCGTGCGAATGAGATCGGTCCTGAACGCGACGTGATCGGTGAACCACTGTGTGAGGGCACCGGGCCACTGGGCCCACTCGGCGCGGCTGGCTGGTGTGCCGGGCCATGCGGCACGCTCGCGGTTTTCCTCGAGCGCTGGTGTGCGATCGACGCCGGCCAGCGTGGCGACGAGCGGGGTACCGAGGGCCAGCACGAAGCAGGCACTGAGCAGCCGATTGATGACTGGTGAGAAGCCAGGCGCGCCCATGGTCAGAACCGGAAGTAGATGAAGGGCGAGAACGAGCCGAGGGCCACCTGGGTGGCTGAGGCGAGCATCATGGCGATCAGCATGGCGACCGTTCCCCACTGCCACCACAGCGGCAGCCTGCCCGTCGGGCCATTCGCGGCGGCGCCGAGGCGCATCAGCTGTGGCACCGCAGGCAGCGCGCCGACAAGGCCTGCGCCGATCGCCAGCACTCGCTCGGGTGAGAGGAAGTAGCTCACCGTGAGCGGCGAGGCGGCTGCGGGGCCCGCCCCGGCCATCGCGGTCAGCATCGCGGTGGCCTGCGGCAGTGAATCGGCACGGAAGAAGACCCACGTCACAATCACCGCGAGCAGGGTATAGGCATGCCGCAGGGGGCGTGGCCACTGGCGCATCCACTCGCCGAGTCCGGCCCGCTCGATGATCAGCAGGCTGCCATGCAGCGCGCCCCAGGCGATGAAGGTCCACCCGGCGCCATGCCAGAGGCCGCAGAGCAGGAAGACGGTCGCGAGGTTGGCGTAGACCCGGCCTTCCGACCGGCGATTGCCTCCGAGCGGAATGTAGAGATAGTCGCGGAACCAGCTCGAGAGCGATATGTGCCAGCGTTTCCAGAAGTCCTGCACCGATGCGGCACTGTACGGATAGCGGAAGTTCTCAGGGAATGTGAACCCGAACATGGCGCCGAGGCCAATCGCCATGTCCGAGTAGCCCGAGAAGTCGAAGTAGATCTGCAGCGTGTAGCAGATGGTGGCCAGCCAGGCGTGCGCCGTGGTCACCTCGCTGGCCGGCCACGCGTAGATCGTGTCGACCGGATAGGTGACGACGCCGGCGATGAGCAGCTTCTTCGCCAGGCCGATCACGAACCGGCGCACGCCCGACGCGAACATCTCGGCGGTGACGGTGCGCTGCGCCAGCTGCGCCGCAATGTCGTGGTAGCGGATGATGGGCCCGGCAATCAGTTGCGGGAAGAAGAGCAGGTAGAGCGTCGAACCCACCAGGCCCTTCTGGGCCACGGCATCGCGGCGGTACACGTCGACGATGTAGGAAATCGAGTGGAATGTGAAGAACGAGATGCCGATGGGCAGGACGAGTGACAGCTCGGGCACGGACGGCAAGCCGGTCAGCGGGCGCAGCGCATTGACATTCCCGATCAGAAACCCCGAGTACTTGAAGACAATCAGCGAGGCCAGGTTGGCGGTGATGACGCCCTGCAGCAGCCTGCGCGCGCGAGGCGTATCGCGCCAGCGTTCGATCCACAGCGCGGCCTGAGTGTTGACCGCGATTGACCCGAGGATGACCCAGGTGAACACGCCGCCGTCGCGTGCGTAGAAGAGGACGCTGGCGATAACGAGCAGCAGGTTGCGCCCGGCCGCAGGCGTCAGCGCATACAGCGCCAGCACCACGGGCAGAAACGCATACAGAAACGCCGGCTCGGTAAACAGCATCGTCAGTGGCTGCCGAACGCACTGAGCAGCAGCGGCAGCAGGGTATCCATCCGCGCGCGGGTGTCGGCAGGCGGGGCGAGGCCGTCAACAAATCCCCGGTCGCGGAGGCGCTGCAGCAGATCGGGACGGCGCGTGATCACGTGCGCGGGCACATCCCATGTGGCGCCTTCGCCGGTGATGAGGGCGGCAGGCTGGTGGTCGCCGATGACGACGAGCACCAGGTCGCGGTCACCGTGGGTGCGCAGATATCCGGCGAGCGTGTCGTGTGTGTAGGCGAGGGCCTTGCTGTAGCCGGGCGTCAGATCGGTCCAGTCGGGAATGTCTTCGTAGGCACGCTGAAGCTCGGCCTCGTCGTAGGGCGAGGCCGTGAGCATGCGCGACCAGTCGGGCTGGTAGGGCGGCACGGGCATGAACGCCATCACCGGCTGCGCTGCGCGGCGGGCGTCGGCCGCGAACTGATCGAGCCGTGCGAGGGCAAACTGATCGGTGACATCCCACCAGCCGAACGAGGGGCCGGCGTATTTGAGGTCATTGAACGCGTGAATGCGATCGAAGCCGTAGAACCGTCCTTCGGGCCAGGCGAGCTGGATGCCGGGCATCACGGCGAAGGTGTGATAGCCGCCCTGTGAGAAGACCTTGGGCAGCGTGGTGCGCGTCTCGAGCATGAGGCGGCGGTTGATGTCGGGATCACGCACTTCGATGCCCGACAGCAGGCTGATGTGCGCCAGCCACGACTCGCCGCCGAAGGTGGTCGACTCGACGCGCGTGGTGGCCACGCCGTAGCCGCTGTCGGCCAGGGCACGGGTCAGCCGTTCGCGCGCGGGTGTGACCACCGTGGTGATCTCGGGGCGGTCCCAGCTGGTCATGCCGTACGACTCGAGAAACAGCACCAGCACGTCGGCGCCCTGCACCGAGGCGAGTGACGTGTCGAGCGCGGGCGTCTCGGGTAGCGGTCGGCGATGGAGTCCGGAGGCCTCGACGGCAAACTCGGCGGTCTCCTCAGCGATCGACCAGACCACCGAGCGGACGGCGCGCGTCTCGCCTCCTGGGGGTGTGGTCCACCAGAAGCCCAGCCAGCTCGCGATGAGCGCGCCGCCGATCGCGGCGATGCCCTGCCGGTCGCGGACGCTGTGACAGGTATCGACCACACGCGTCCACGCGAGGCGCGTGGGCAGATAGAGGGCCAGTGGTACGAGCAGGGTGACGGCGGCGACGGCGGCGAGCAGTTCGGGACGCGCGACGAAGGCGAACATCGACCCGACGTCAGGCAGCAGCTTGAGATCCCAGTAGATGTTGACGCTGCGTCCGTAGAGCGCACGCGCGGTGGCTTCGATGTAGTGGCCGATGATGAGCACGACCCACACCCACGACCAGCGTCGAATCGCGTGGGCCGAGAGGTCGTGGGCGGGCGTGCGACTGCACCACAGCGACAGGGCCAGCAGGGCCAGGCCGGTGTCGAGCGAGATGCCGTCGGTCAGCTTGATGCCGAGCGTGGGCCAGATGTTGGCAAAGGCCAGCGACGTGTGGAGCCAGCCGAGGGCCAGCGCCAGGCTGACCCCCGCCGAGAGACGTCGCAGGTGCATGGTGCCGTGCGGGAAGAGGTGTGGCCAGGGTCAGGGCGCGACGAGCACGTAGCCCTGCTGCTGCAGGGCGATGATGGTCGTCAGGGCCCAGAGGTCGAGCTGGACCTCGGGGGTGATGTCCTTCGGATCGATCTTCCGGGCGAGCGCAGCCTGCCCGCAGACGCGGAAGTCGACGCCGGCCTTCTTGAGGGCCTGCATCATGGCGAGATTGGGGTTGTCCTGGCCATCGTGACGGGCGCGGTAGGCCTGGTTGGTCATGATGTAGTCGGTCGATCCCTGATGCAGCACCACCGCGATCTTGCGGTTGGCGGCGGGCACGCCTACCTTGGCCAGGGTGTTTACGTAGCGGGCGACGGCGCTCAGCATCGGATGGACCGGGGTGTCCTTCGGATTGGCCGTGGCCATGTCGAAGACCACTTTGTGCACGAGCGTGGTGCTGGGCATTTCCTTCGCGCCCGGCACATCGCGCGCCGGGGCGACGCCGGGCACCGGCAGCTCCTGAGCCGACGCGGCCGGCACGACCGTGGACAGCAAGGCGGCCAGTGAGAGAGTGAAGGCGAGCAGGCGCATGGGCAGATCTCCGTGGCGCTGCGCGGCGGTACGCTGCTGCACCGCGGCGACCTGCGCCCCTGCCAGTGTACTCGTGTCCGGGGGGCTCACGCGCAGCCATGGCAAGATGTCGGCATGCTGCCTGCCCCCGTCGCTCGTCACCTCCGTCGGCTGCTGACTCTGGCGTTCTGCGCCACGCTCGCGGCGCTCGCACCGGACCCGGTCGCCGCCCAGGCCCGGGCACCAGAGGCCCCGCGGCTGCTGCCGCCCTCGCAGCAGATGACGCTGCGCGAGCAATGGCTCGAGCGGCGCCACGCACAGCTGCTGCCACTCATGCGGAAGCACGCCGTCGCCATGTGGATTGTCGTCAACGAAGAGTTCCATGACGACCCGCTGACCAGCTGGGTGGCACCGCCGCGTCCGTATGCCGGCAATCGTGATTTCTTTGTATTCGTCGATACCGGTACCGCCGGTCTCAAGCGCATCGCGATCACCGGATATTCCGAAGACAATCTCAAGCGCTTTTTCGAGTCACCCGACGAGCCCGTGCCGGCCGACGTGCGGCTGGGCCAGCTGATGGACGAATTCGATCCGAAGACCATCGGCCTCAGCATCGGCGGCACACGCGGCGTCACACGGTCGCTGACTTTCGATACACATGCTTTCCTGCGACGCGCTGTCGGCCCCCGGTATGTCGAGCGGTTCGTCAGCGCGGCCGACCTCATCGAGGAGTATCTCGACACGCGGCTGCCCGAGGAGCGCGAGCACTATACGGCGGCGACGGCGATGACCGAATATCTGGTGCAACGGGCGCTGTCGAACGAGGTCATCACGCCCGGTGTCACGCGGGTGGGCGACGTGCGACGCTGGCTGTACGACGCGCTGGCCGCGCACGGGGTGCGCACGTGGTTCCAGCCCGACCTGCGCGTGCAGAGGCCCAACCGGCCTAATGCCACCTCGCGGGGATTTCTCGCCGTGGCGCCCGAGTCGACACTCATCGAGCGGGGCGATGTGGTGCACGTTGACTTCGGCATCAGCTACATGGGCTTCGACACCGACTGGCAGAAGATGGCCTACGTGCTGCGCGAGGGCGAGCGCGACGTGCCCGAGGGACTGAAGCAGGCGATGCGGAACACCAACACGCTGCAGGATGCCCTGATGCGGCGGCATTCACGGCCGGGCCGCCTGGCAGGCGATGTCTACCTCGACACGATGGCCGAGATGGGCGAGCGGAAGATCGAGGCGATGATCTACTCGCACCCCGTGGGGGCGCAGGGGCATGGCCTCGGGGCGTCGATCGATTTCCGCGCATCGCAGCGCGCCGACATCGGGCAGCAGGCCCAGCGGCGCCTGCGCGCCGGTTCCTACATTTCCATTGAACTCAACACGGCCACCGCCGTGCCCGAGTGGAACGGGCAGAAGGTGTTCGTGATGATGGAGGACGTCGCCTGGCTCGCCGACGATGGCTGGACGTTCTTCCGGCCGCGTCAGGAGTTGTGGTATCTCATCCGATGAGCGCGTGCGCCGGCACCGGCGCACGCCGGTCAGCGAACGCGGTCTGGCAGACGCCGATGCTGCGTGCGCTGCTCGTACGCGTGGGCCATCTCAAGGAGCGCCTGATCGGCCCACATCCGCCCCAGCAGTGACAGGCCGACCGGATAGCGCCCGCCCATGAACCCGGCGGGCACGGTGACCTGCGGCAGGCCGGTCGCGGCGCTTTCCTCGCAGGTGCCGGGCTCGGTGCCGTAGCGCTCTGCGCCGCCTTCGTGGGTGTGCGGCCGTGCAAGATTCGCCGGATAGATCAGCGCGTCGAGCTGATGACGGTTCATGAGGTCGACCAGCACCTGCCGATAGGCCTCGCGTGCGGCCGTGAACCTGGCAGTGGCTGCCTCGAGCGCTGCGCCCTGCGGCACTGGGACCAGTGCCGATTCCAGACGCCGCTGTCCGGCCGGGGCCATCTTCCCCGAGGCAATGAGCTGCTCGATGGTCAGCACCGGTTCACCCGGCCGTGCCCCCCGTGTGAGGTAGGCTGTCCACCCGGCCTTCAGTGAGCCGGGCGCCGTGCCCCGAGCCCGTGCATACACCGCGTCATAGTCGGGAATGGCCACGTCGATTACCGTCGCACCTGCCGCGCGCAGGTCGGCGATGGCGCGGTCGATGATGCCCGCGGCTTCCTGCTCGCCGGTGATGCCGACGAAGCGCTGCCGGAAGGCCCCGAGGCGTTTGCCCTGCAGTGAGGCGCGCTCGAGCCCGGCCGTGAACGACGCGGGTTTGTGTGCGTCAGCGTCGGCGGTGATCGGGTCTTCGGCATCGCGGCCGGTCACGAGGTCAAGGGCCAGCGCGATGTCCCTGATCGAGCGTCCCATCGGGCCCACCGCATCGTTGTAGGTATTCAGCGGCATGACGCCCGCACGGCTGGTGAAGCCGCGTGTCGTACGAATCGTGGCGAGCGCCGCAAAGCCGGCAGGGTTCGAGAGTGAGTTGCACGTGTCGGTGCCGAAGGCCAGCGCCGCGAGGCTGGCGGCCGTCGCCGTCGCACTGCCGCCGCTCGAGCCTGCGGTGCTGAGTGACGAGTCGTAGGCGTTGCCGACCGTGCCGCCGACGGTGCTGATGCCGAAGTCGCCGAAGGGGAATTCGTCGAGGTTGGCCTTGCCGAGGATGATCGCCCCGCCGCGCTTCATGCCGGCGGCCATGCGCGAGTCGAGCCGCGGCCGATGATCGGCCAGTGCGCGCGCGCCTCCGGTCGTGGGCAGTTCCGTCGCGTCAATGTTGTCCTTCAGCACGATGGGCAGCCCGTGGAA
>Ga0169931_10010948_pt1 | contig 12864 bp, 10 predicted proteins | sample Kivu_15m_20L_FD_129675 | JGI IMG/M metagenome (GOLD analysis project Ga0169931, IMG submission 129675) | Freshwater microbial communities from Lake Kivu, Western Province, Rwanda to study Microbial Dark Matter (Phase II) - Kivu_15m_20L... | ecosystem: Environmental > Aquatic > Freshwater > Lake...
AAAGTTGAAAGGCGCCGTGCAATGCACCAAGCGACCGAGAATCGACCACAGCCCCGCTCCGGCGCCAACATCAGTTTCGTCACGACGCGGTACCGGAATCGGCAGCGTCGGGGTGTGCAGCACATCGCAACGACCAAACACCTCACGCACGAAACGCTCGAGCAATGGCAGGCGAATACGCAACGCCTCGAGATAGCTTGCCGCTGGAATACCGAGTCCGGTGCTCGCGCGAACTCTGACCTGCGGCGTATAGCGCTCGGCGCGAGTGCGCAACCAAGGTGCATGCAATGCGGTGGCCTCGGCGTAGACAATCGCCCGACTAAGCTCGGCCATCTCGGCCGCATCGGGTACATCGATGAGCACTCTTACCGCACCCGCCTCGACCAGCAAGTCGATACTGCGTTCCATCGCCGCCCGCACTTCATCGGTCGCTACGTCAAAGAAATAGTTGCGCGGTATGCCGATGCGTAAGCCCTGGACACCTTGGCTAATGGCGGCGCGATAAGCCCCGGGCGGACGCATGCTGGCGTTGATATCGAAACCGTCGCCACCGGCTACTACTGCCAAGATTTCGGCAATGTCACCGGCATGACGCGCGAGAGGTCCCAAGACGTCGATGGAGGGCGCAAGTTTCATGCTGCCGGTGCGTGGGATGAGACCGTAAGTCGGTTTCAAGCCAACCAGTCCATTAACTGCAGCCGGTATCCGCACTGATCCGCCCGTGTCCGAACCGAGACTGGCGTAGGCCGCACCGCAGGCTACAGCTGCACCGCAACCGCTCGATGACCCCCCGGCGATGTAGTCGGGATTCCAAGCGTTGCGACAGTCACCGAAAGCCGCATTGTGCCCCGTAGCACCAAGTGCGAATTCAGCCATGTTGAGCGTGCCCACCGCGAGCGCACCGGCTGCCTCGAGTCGCGTCATGACCGTAGCCGTACCGCTCGCACGATGCTCGCCGCGTACCCTCGAGCCATAACGGGTCACCCCGGTTGCCAGGTCGAACATGTCCTTGTGCGCCAGCGGCACGCCGAATAGCGGGCTGAAAGTCGCCGCAGCCGCTCCCGCTGCACCACGTCGACGCCATTCGTCGAGTAATAAATCGGCACGCTCGGCCGTCGCCAACAAGCCTAGAGCATCGATGCTCATAAAACTATTGCAGCGCTGCTGCGCCCGCTCGGCATTACCGAGCACCACGCCCGCAAGCTCGACCGCCGAAAACTCACCTGCGCGCAAGCGTGCTGAAACATCGAGCAGCGACTCAAAGCCATGCAAGCGCGCGCCAGCTGTCGTCACACTCACGATTGCGCCTCCGGACTTTCGGCGAGACTTTCCAGCACGGCGAGATACTCCGCCGGCTCGCGATCGAACAGATTGTCGGCGAGCAACGGGTCAGACGCGACGGAGAGCGCTGCACGCCTTACCGCCGTGACGGCTGCGGTCGCTCCCGCGGCGATCCGTTGCGCCATGCCGTCATCGATAATCGGCACGCCAGTGATCGCGGCAACCACCGTGACGACATTGGGCGGAATCTCCACCGCATCACCCTTGATTTCGCTCACGTTGCTCCCCATTACAAATTTATCGTTTACCGAGTTCGCAGAGTCGATCGCGTCAGGCCCATGCCGGAGTGTAACCGGTCGCCAAACGCGCTAGCATTCCACATCTGCGGTTAAGCAAATCGAGTTCACGGAGAGAGCCCATGTCATCAATCATTCGTCGTCTGTTGGTGTTGTCGATTGCGACCTTGGCCATGATCGGTCACGCGCGCGCCGACGAATACGCCAAAACCATCGAGCTCTTCAAGAACGCCGGCGAAAGCGGCTCGTTTTTCAAGAACAGCTATGCCTACGCGGTGTTTCCGACGGTAGGCAAAGCGGGGCTTGGAATTGGCGGCGCAGGCGGCACGGGCCGCGTCTACGAAAAAGGCGTCTACGTCGGCGACGTTTCGCTCACCCAGATCAGCATCGGCTTTCAGGCCGGCGGGCAAGCTTTCAGCCAGATTATCTTCCTCAAGGACAAACGCGCCTTCGATGAGTTCACCTCCGGTGAATTCGCTTTCGGTGCGGGTATCGGTGCAGTAGCCATCACCGCGGCAGCCAGCGCTTCGGCAGGGACCACAGGTGCATCGGCTGCGGCCAGTGGCGGCAAGCGTGACGCCACCACAGCAGGCAACTATTACAAGGGCATGGCGGTGTTCACCATTGCCAAAGGCGGCCTCATGTACGAAGCCTCGCTCGCCGGACAAAAGTTCTCTTACAAGACGCGCAAGAAATAAGGCGCCGACTCAGTCGCTCAAATGGCGGGTGCGTTCGAAGCGCGCCCGCCGCGTAGCGCATACTCCTGCGTACCGCGGTGATAGATGTGATCGGTGTCGAGCGCGGCGGTCTTGGCGTAAACAAAACCGGGCGCTAAAGATTCATAAATCGGCTCAAAGCCGCGCTGCTCGGTCATATGGAAGAGCTCGGCAAACGACTCAATGACGAAGTAAGTCGTCTGCAAATCTGAAATGGTGTAGTCAGTGCGCATCACCCGATCGACGTTCAGATGAATGCGATGCGGTGAACGTGATTCCAGCGCAAAGCGCGTTTCGATTGGCCCCGAAAGAATACCGGCGCCGTAAATTCGCAAGCCCTCTGCCTCGCGTATCAAACCAAACTCGACGGTGTACCAATAGAGCGCACTCAAGGCCTGCAAGCGGTTGAACTTGAGCGCTTTCCAACCTGCTCTGCCATAAGCCTGCATGTAGTTGGCAAAGATCGGATCGGTCAACAGCGGCACGTGTCCGAAAACGTCATGGAACACGTCGGGTTCCTGGATGTAGTCGAACTGCTCGCGACTACGCAAAAAATTGCCGGCTGGAAAACGCCGATTGGCCAGATGGAAGAAAAACACGGCATCGGGAATCAACATCGGCACTGGCACCACCTGCCAGCCTGTTAATGGCAGCAGCACCTCGTTGATAGCGCTGAATTGCGGCACACCGCCGCGACCGAGTTCAAGTCGCTGCAAACCCTGCATGAACTCGCGGCATGCGCGACCCGGCAACAAGTCGCTTTGTCGGGCGTAGAGTGCGTCCCAAACATCATGCTCGGCGCGAGTGTATTGACGCTGTTCGGGCTCCAGCCAATCGTTACCGACATGATCGGGTTTTTTGAGCGGCGCAACGAATACCTCAGGCCCCGCCGCTGGAATGGTTTGATAGTCGTGCAGGTACAAAGCTAAATCTGCGTCGCCTTTGGTGTCGATAACTTTAGCGGCGATAATCGAGGGGTGGCTTGCGCTCACCCACCACCGAGACGTACCGAAAGCCTGTGCCGCGCCGGCCTTCGAACTCGAGCCGCGCCTCTTCGATGAGCGCAGGATTTTCCAATAACTGCGTCGCCGTCAAAGCGAGAATCTTGCTGGCGTTCTCCATGCCCTTGAAACCAATGCTCATGCCACCTGCAGCCACCGCCTGCCACGAATGTGCTGGCGTACCCGGGACCCAGGTCGCCGTGCGAAAGCCTATGGTGGGCACGCTCCAGCTGACGTCACCCACGTCGGTCGAGCCGTAGCCAAGGCGTCGATCGGCCGGCTGTACATCGCGCTCGGAACCCAGCGCGAGCGGCACGCTGCCGAGCGTCGCGTAGAGCTTCTCGGCGAAGGCTTGCTCGCTGGCGTCGTAATACACACCACCGATACGCCGCAAATTATTCTCGACCACGACGGCCAAAGAATCGTTCGGCAACAAGCTGTACGCGCCGTGGATGACTTCGTGCGACACGGTCGTTTCCGTGCCGATCGCAGCGGCTTCAGCAGCTTTGACGATACGGTCGAACAACTGCGCCATCACGATGGGGTTCGGATGACGCACGTAATAGAAAACCTCAGCTGACTCAGGCACTACGTTCGGTGCGTCGCCACCCCGCGTAATGATGTAGTGGATACGTGCATCCTGTGGCACGTGTTCACGCATCAAATTGACCATGAAGTTCATGGCTTCGACACCATCGAGGGCTGATCGGCCGCGCTCCGGTGCTGCAGCTGCATGGGCTGCCGTTCCTGCGAAGCGGAACTTGGCGCTTTTGTTGGAGAGCGTCGGCTCGTTAGTCACGATGTTGCGATCACCGGCATGCCAGTGCAGCGCGATATCGACGTCGTCAAATAAACCCGCGCGCACCATGTAGGCCTTGCCGGCACCACCCTCTTCAGCCGGCGTGCCATACAGTCGAATCGTGCCGCTGCGCTTGCCGCTCTGCAGCCACTGCTTTACCGCGATGGCAGCCGATGTCGAGCCGGCACCGAACAGGTGATGGCCACAGGCGTGCCCCGAGATCCGACCGCGCAACGGCGAGCGTTCGGGCACGGCGGCCTGAGATACGCCAGGCAGTGCGTCCATTTCGGCCAGTATGGCGATCACCGGCTTGCCGCTGCCAAACTCGGCAACGAAAGCCGTCGGCATGTCGGCAACACCACTCGACAGTTTGAAACCCGCCTCGCGCAATTCTTTCTGCAGACGCGCAGAGCTCTGCTCTTCCTGATAGCCGACCTCGGCCCAGTTCCACAGATCCGTTGCAGCGGCACGATCAGCCGCCCGTCGTGACTCGACGAAGCGCAGCAGCTCAGCCTCACTAGCCGCCACGAGCGGCGAAATCACCATCGAAGCGAGCAACACAAACAGTTTTGTAGTTCGAGACATCAGCAACTCCAAAGGAGAGACCGTCATGATGCTTTAGACGGCAATAGAAAGACGGCGGTATAACTTTCCGAGCACCCAGATAGGTCCGATTAAAAGATAAACGAGATCGGTGAAAAAACTCGGTCGCTTACCTTCGTAGTAGTGCCCGATGAACTGACCTATCCATGCCACTAAAAAGACGACGACGGCAATCCACACCAGTGTCGTCATGCCAAAAGCCTGGTTGATGACATCGATCGACCACAGCGACAACAACAGCAACGCACTGGCACCGAGCCCGAGCGGCATCGACAAGCGACACCAGAAAGCTGCGGTGGCCATCGCGGCTACGTACGCGACGAGGCCCTGTGACAAACCACCGCCGAGCGGGATGGCGTACAGCAGCGCCATGACTGCCCAAACAATTGCCGGCACGCAGAGCACATGCAAACTCTGATTGGTCGAATCTTGATGGTCGGCCGAATAGGCTAGAAACCATCGGTCTACCGGACGTGTCACTGCAGATTCCATAACCCCTCCGTGAATCTTGTTATTCAATTCATCGCGATCTCGAAGCCCCGCTGCAGTTGCTGCAAGCGATCTTCGAGAACCCCGGTGTAACCGATCGACAGGCGTACCAAACCAGGGCTAATGCCCGCCGCACGCAGCGACGCTTCATCGAGCTCACTCGAAGTGCTCGAGGCACTCGCGCTCATCAAGGTATCGCTGAAGCCGAGGCTCACAGCCATATAGCCAAAGTCCTCGACATTCTGCAGATGCTCCATGAAACGGTAAGCACGCTCTGCGCTACCCAGATCGACGCTCAACAACCCCCCGGCGCCGTAACCCGGATTGGCCATACTCGCCAATAACTGATGATCGGGATGCGACTCGAGGCCGGGATAGATGACCCGAGCACCAAGCGCTTCGAGATGTCGAGCACAGCAGAGGGCTCGCCGGGCATGCTCCTGCATGCGTAAGCCGAGATTAGGAAAACGCGTGGCAACTTCATAGGCCGAGCGAGGATCCATGGTAGGCCCAAGCAACATCAAACTGCCGAGATGCAGATCGTACATGCCATCAATGAATTCGCCGCTCGCACAGACACAGCCCGCCACGATATCGGATGCCCCGTTGATGAACTTGGTCAAGCTATGCACCACAACATCGGCGCCGTGCGCTGCAGGCGTCACGCACAGTGGTGCAAAAGTATTGTCAACGATGAGCAATGCACCGTGGCCATGTGCAAGCTTGGCGAGCTCTGGAATATTCGCGACGCGCAGCGTCGGATTAGAAATCGTTTCGCAGTAGATGACTCGTGTTTTGGCGCGTAACGCTGCTTCGACCGCTGACAGATCAGATAGGTCGACGAAAGTCGTTTCGATAGCCGCCTTGCGCGGCAAGAAATCGTGCAACAACGCCCAGGTCCCACCGTAGAGCGCTTGGCCTGCGACGATGTGATCGCCGCTATTGCAGGCATGCAGCAATGCTCCCGAGATCGCCGCCATACCGCTCGCGGTGCAGTAGGCGCTTGCAGTGTCTTCCAAAGCGGCGAGATGACGGGCCAACACCATGACCGTCGGATTGAAATGCCGGCCATAGAGAAAGCAGCCGCCGCGGGGGCCCTCGCGACCTTCGAAGATCTCCGGCATTTTGCCAGCCTGCATCACCGTGAAGGTGGCGCTGGTCTCGATCGACAGATTGACGCCACCGTGCTCACCGAACTCGTGCCGTGAGCGGGCCACTCGTGCCATGGGGTCGACCATCATCACCTCGCCGAGCGCAGGGGCGCAGACCGCGCTAGTATTTTCCACCATGAAGACAACTACAACCGATAAGCGTCTCTGGGTCACCATCCTGGCGTTCAGCGTCTTTGCTTGGACGATGAGCAATCTAGATCAATCGCTGTTTGGCTATGCGATACCCGGGATCATCATCGAATACGGTGTAGGCATCGACGTCATCGGCCTGATCCTGACCGTGGGTTTCGTAGCCGCATCGGTGATGGTGGTCTTTGCCGGACTCGCCGCCGACACCTGGGGTCGGCGCTGGACGCTGACGGCACTACTCGCCCTATCCGCCTTGTTCGTGGGTCTGCACGGACTCGTCGAGGATCTGACACAGCTCACGATATTGCGTGCGCTCGCCTTCGGTCTCGCCGCCGGGCTTGCGCCGATCACCGCAGCCTATGTCGCAGAGTCAGCGCCGGCGCGGCATCGTGGCATGCTGATGGGCGTCTTGCAGTGCGGCTATCCGCTGGGATGGTTTTTGGCGGCTATGCTCGCCGCGCCGCTGCTCGAAACCAGCGGCTGGCGCTCGATTTTCTTCATTGGTTTCGCGGTGGTGCCGATCGCTTTCCTGATTGGCTGGCGCCTGCCTGAGAGCGAACGCTATGCACAAGTCGCAGCGAGCCGCGCTGCGCCACGAGCAGCACTCATCGATTGGGGTCTGCTGCGTGAAATGTTCGCTGGCCCCTATCGACGTCGCTCGCTGGCATCGATGGTGCTGTTTTTTGCTTTTGGCTGTGCCTATGCCGGCACGGCGTTCTTCTTTCCAACCTATTTCATGGAAGTCCGCGGCTACTCGCAGGCTGAAGCCGCTCAGCTTGTGGGGCTTTCCAACGGCATCGCGATCTTCGGTTACCTTGCTGCCGCTTACGTTGGCGAATACTGGTTGCCGCGTCGAGATACTTTTGCCATCTGGGCGCTGCTTGGCGCAGCTGCCCTGTTGGCTTTGATGTGGCTGCCGCAGGAACGCTGGCAGGATCTCGCCCTCTTTGGGCTCACGGGCGCATTTTTCTATGGCAGCAATGCCGTCGTCGGCGCCCTGCTCACCGACTTGTATCCGACCCACATGCGCACCACCGCCTATGCCGTCTGTGGTTCGGCACCCTTGAGCGCAGGCTTTGCATTGTTTCCGGCGTTGGTACCACTCGCCGTGCAATCGGTCGGTTGGCAATGGTCGTTCAGCGTGATGATCGCGCCCTTGTTGGTGGTAGCGGCAGGCGCTGCGCTGGTGCTGCCACGCATCGCATCAGGTGGCGACGTCGATGCGATCAACCGTGACTGACGGTATCGTCCAGCGGCTCGTCGCGCGAAGCTGGCCCCCCTAGCGGCATGGAGCCGGCCGGTCGTTCGACATAACGGCTTGCACGGCCGCGTCCGTCTTCGATCAGGCTTGCCAACTCTTCGCGTACCTCGCTGTCGGCCAGGGTGGGTCGCGTCAAACGGCGTTGGTAATCGGTCCAGGTCGGGCTCTCAAAGCGCTCAACCCAACGCGTGGGTTCGTCGAGATCTTGGCACAGTGACCAACGTCGCGCACCGTCGCGACGGCGACGTCGACCAAGCTCATTAGCGACCGCAATGAAACGCGCTGCATGGTGTTCTTTGACGCGATACTCGATGGTGACGACGATGGGGCCAGACGCCGGGTCGAGCTCGACAGCCGGCGCATCGAACGACGGTACGGTCTGCGGATCGAGCGAACCCATGCGCGCAATCGAGACCGGCAGCCAGCGCGCAAACAGGAAGGTGGTCAAGGCTGAGACGCCAGCAACCGTCAACATCTCACGCAAGCCGTGCAGCGTTGCAAGGTGCCCCCACAACCAGCTGCCGAGTGCCAAGCCTGCAAACGCAAAGGTTTGATAGAGCGCAAGCGTGCGGCCCGTGACCCAGCGCGGCGATGACAGCTGCATGGCAATATTGAGATTGGCAAGTCCCAAAGTCCAAACAGAGCCTGCGACGATATGCGCGAGCAAGCTCAGCCAGGCTGCCGTGCTCTGCGCGATCACCACCATCGCAACCGCTGCGACTGCGCAGATCCAGCGCAGCAACTTGTCGCTGGAAAATCGGCTGCGCAGTGCCGAGCTCGACAGTGCGCCAAACATGGCGCCGAAGCCGAAACCTCCGAGCAACACACCGTAGGTCAAGGCCCCGCCATTCAGCAGATCGCGTGCCACCACAGGCATCAATGCAGGTACGGCGGAAATGGGTACGGTGAACAACACCGCGCGCGCCAAGATCGCCATCAAGTGCGGTGATAACCGAACGTAGCGGATTCCGGTGGCGATAGCCGCGAGCAGCGGCTCGGGCGGCAACGTATTCGTCATCTTTGGCGCGCGCCACCAAAATAACGCAGCCAACATGCCAACATAGGAAAACGCGTTAACGATAAATGCCACCGCGGCGCCGAGTGTCGCAACAATGGCTCCGCCGATCGCCGGGCCCACGCTGCGAGCGAGATTGAACCCGACGGCGTTCGCCATGACAGCTGCCGGGATCTGTGCCCGCGGTACCTGATCTGCGATCGAGGCTTGCCACGCCGGCGCAAACGCCGCCGTGCCGCAACCGATCAGGAAAGTGAAGGTGAGTAACCATATCGGCGTAATGGCATCGAACAGCGCAAATGCAGCGAGCGCCACCGAGGCGGCCAGCATCAACAGCTGCGAGACGATCATCACCCAGCGGCGATCGTGCGTGTCAGCGTAGGCGCCGGCAATCAACGACAAGAAGAAAAACGGCAAAGTACCGGCGGTCTGCACCAGGGCGACCTGATCGGGCGACGGCGCGATGGTTGCCATCAGCCACGACGCGCCGACCGTCTGAATCAAACTGCCGAGCGAGGAAACCAGTGAAGCCCACCAGAACACCGCAAAGACCTTGTGGCCGAAAGGGGCCAGCGTGGAACTTTGCCAGCGGCTATAGCGCGTTTCCGTCGAAGAGCTCATCGTCCAGCGAGAGTAGCGGGCCTGCGGCGCAGGTCCGAGGCGACAAAGGTATCATGTCGTCATGACGGTCACCGCAGAAAAAGTCCGCCTCGCAGCTCTGGCGCTCGAGGGACAAATCGAAAAAACGCCGTTTCGACGCTCGCGCACCCTCTCGGCGCTGACCGGCGCCGAAGTGTGGCTCAAGTTCGAAAATCAACAGTTCACGGCGTCATTCAAGGAACGCGGCGCGCTATACAAACTGACGCGGCTTGATGCCGAAAGTCGTCGCCGCGGGGTCATCGCCATGTCGGCCGGCAACCACGCCCAAGGCGTGGCACACCACGCTACCCGTCTCGGCATACCTTCGATCATCGTGATGCCGGTTACCACGCCGTTCAACAAAGTTCAGCAAACCCGCCAGCTCGGCGCCGAAGTGATCCTGCATGGTGCGCAACTCGAAGACGCCGAAGCCCACGCGCACGAACTCGCCACACGCGACGGTCGAGTCTTCGTCCACCCCTACGACGATGAGGACATCATCGCCGGACAGGGCACGATCGCGCTCGAAATGCTGACCGTCTGCCCCGACCTCGAGGTGCTGTGCATACCGATAGGCGGTGGCGGTTTGCTCGCCGGCATGAGCGTGATGGCTCGCGAACTCAAACCCGAGATCACTCTGCTCGGGGTGCAGACCCGCACCTATCCCGCAATGTATAACGCCATCAAAGATCTACAAGCGCCCTTCGGTGAGCGCACGATCGCCGAAGGCATCGCGGTTAGAAACGCCGGGGTCCTTACTCGCGCCATCATCAGAGAGCTCGTCGACGATATTATGCTGATCGACGAAGCGGCTATCGAGAACGCAATCAGTCTGCTGGTCGCCATCGAGAAGACGGTCGTCGAGGGCGCAGGTGCTGCAAGTCTTGCCGCCCTGTTTACCGAACCTGAACGCTTTCGCGGCAAACGCGTAGGCATTGTGCTCTGTGGCGGCAATATCGACACGCGTTTACTTGGCATCGTGCTGCAACGACAACTGGTGCGTGAGCAACGCCTCATCACCCTGCGTTTCGAAAGCGCTGATCAACCCGGCGCGCTGGCACGCATCGCAACGCTGATCGGTGCCGAGGGCGGCAACATCGTCGATGTCGCACATCATCGCTTGTTCCTCGATGTGCCGATCAAAGCAGCCGACCTTGACTTCACCATCGAAACACGCGACGCCGCACATTCCCGCGAGATCGAGCGAGCTTTACGCGCTGCCGGTCTTCATCCACAGCTCATCGCTTCTGCCGGAGGCTGAACATCACATGACTCAGCGAAAGACTGCGCTCGATCGTTTTCTTGATGCCGTCGAGCGCGGCGGCAACGCTCTGCCGCACCCCGCGACCTTGTTCGCCTTGTTGGCCGTACTCGTGATCATCGCTTCATGGATTGCCGCAAATCTGGGTATTTCCGTACAGCATCCAACGACCGGCGTAACCGTGAGCCCGGTCAATCTTCTAAGCCTCGAGGGTCTGCACCGCATCCTCACCAATCTCGTCGGTAACTTCACCAGCTTCGCACCACTTGGCACCGTACTCGTGGCACTGATTGGCATCGGCGTCGCCGAGCATTCAGGCTTGATCGGCGCAGCACTACGCAAACTCGTGTTGTCGGCACCGCGGCAGTTGCTGACCCCGATCATGGTGTTCGCGGGCGTGATGTCAAACATGGCGAGCGAAATCGGCTACGTACTGCTCATTCCGCTCGCCGGCCTTATCTTCAAGTCGGCCGGACGTCACCCGATCATCGGTATGGCTGCCGCCTTTGCCGGCGTCTCGGGCGGTTACTCAGCCAATCTTCTTATCGGCACAATCGACCCATTGCTCTCGGGTCTCTCGCAAGAAGCAGCACGCATCGTAGACCCAGACTATACGGTGACGCCGGTAGCCAACTGGTACTTCATGGCCGCCTCGACACCGATCGTGACTTTGCTTGGCTGGTTCGTCGCCGAGCGCTTCACCGCACCGCGCTTTGCAAACTCCATCGACGCCACAACTGCTGAAACCGAAACACTATCAAGCGAGTTATCGACGGCGGAGCGGCGTGGTCTGCGCTATGCGGGCCTTGCGATTTTGGCGTTGACCTTGCTACTCGTCTGGTCGATGTTGCCAAGCGGCACTATCGCGGGCGCTGGCTTCCTCAGAAATCCGGCGACCGGCGAGCTACTCAATTCGCCGTTGCTGTCGGGTGTGGTCGCGATCATCTTTCTCTACGGCGTAGTCAGCGGCATTGCGTATGGTGTCGCTGCGGGCACTTTCAAAAGTGATGATGATGTCGTCAACGGTATGAGCGCGAGCATGGCAACGCTCGGCGGCTATCTGGTGTTGGTGTTCTTCGCCGCGCAGTTCGTTGCATTCTTCAACTGGACACAACTCGGACTCATCATGGCCGTCAACGGCGCCGAGGGACTGAAGGCGCTAGGACTTTCGGCCATACCCTTGTTCGCGCTATTCATCCTGCTTACCGCTTTCGTCAATCTGGTGATGGGTTCGGCCTCGGCCAAATGGGCGTTGATGGCACCGGTCTTCGTACCGATGTTCATGTTACTCGGCTATTCACCCGAACTCACCCAAGCGGCTTATCGTGTCGGTGATAGCGTCACCAACATCATTTCACCGATGATGAGTTACTTCGCACTCATCATCGCCTTCTTCCAGCGATATGACCCGCGAGCAGGTCTTGGCACCGTTGTTGCGGTGATGCTGCCCTACTCCATCACCTTCATGATCGGCTGGTCGATCATGTTCGGCTTGTGGCTGGGCTTCGAACTGCCCATCGGGCCCGACTCGCCGCTCGGTTACTCGCGCGCGAACTGACAGCGGGCCGGGCTGCGCTCATCGCGCGGACCGGCACGTCGCAGTTCGAGATGCTGCACCTTGGGCGGTAGCGTCGGCGAGAGCGTGACCGAAGCACGCAAGCTGCCGCGCTCACAGTCGAAGAGCCAGTCGCCACGCAACGGGTTTTCCATCGCTACGTAGCCCGGTCGACTGCGACATTCGCCGAGCTCGTTACGCAACTGGGCAAACTCGGCGCGTCGCCGCTCGAGCGCTCGGTCGAGAAAGAGATTCATTGCTGCGAGCTCTTGAGCTTCGCCATCATCCCATCGGGCGACCAGTCGTTCGACGGCCCCGCGTGCCTGCTGCAAAGATTCAGAGGGCACAATGGCTCGCGGGGTTAAGGCACCGGTATCAGCAAGTGCGGCCAAGGCTCGATCGAGTGCGCCACCCCACGGGGTATAGGTGCGATTGGCGAGTGCAATCAAACCCACGCCATGGTTGGGCAACCAACGCATCTGTGAGCCAAAACCCGGCAGACCACCGGAATGCGCGACGACATGTTCGTATTCGCAGGTTTGGCTGACGCGTAAACCATAGCCGTAGCCCGAGACGTTCAATTGCGCTTGCCCGGCAGCATCGAGGCTGATCGTACTTGGGCGCAGACGCCACAACTGCTGCATCTC
>Ga0169931_10010949_pt1 | contig 12863 bp, 6 predicted proteins | sample Kivu_15m_20L_FD_129675 | JGI IMG/M metagenome (GOLD analysis project Ga0169931, IMG submission 129675) | Freshwater microbial communities from Lake Kivu, Western Province, Rwanda to study Microbial Dark Matter (Phase II) - Kivu_15m_20L... | ecosystem: Environmental > Aquatic > Freshwater > Lake ...
AAGAGTTGTCTACAGTTACTTCAGTTGTCTAGCACTGTCTTCTGCTAATTTTTTGTTGGCAAGATTCAAAGCTTATATTTCTGCTTTCATTTTTGCTTGTGTTTGTCCGCTGTTTTGGTTCAGCTGCGCGTTATTATTTTGTTCCTTACTTAAAGCCTTTTAAAGTTCATCTATGCGAGTTCCTCGATCTTTGTTGTCTTTATGGGCTGTTTTCAAGCTATCTCTAAGATCGGCTATCGTTTTGTCCTGAGTTGTGACATATTTGTTGTTATTTTCAACCGCAAGTTTAAGGGATTTGACTAGATCTTATTCCATGTGTTAAGGGGCATAGTCAATCAGGCCTCCTTTGATTTTAGATAAGAAAGCATTCAAAAATGCCTTATTTTTAGCTTTATATTGCTAGAAAGTTTTATTTGACTAGCTGCCATTAGATTTTTATTGCTCGATTATAGATTAGAGCTACACCACTTGCTACAGTAGAGTCTATTGATCTTTTTTGAATTTTTATATTTCATTTTTCAAATTTTTATTCTAGTTAGTTGACCCACTGATTTAAGTATTGGCTTTTTGGATGGATTCTTTCAGGAAAGTTATTTAATTTTCTTTGAGTTTCAAAGTGTAAGCAAGCTACTATGATCTGCTGTCTCCTTTGTTCTTAGCATCTTACAAGCTGGCCAGACTCTACTTAGTTTTTTTGAGCTCAGCATTACGAGTCGCTAGTTATTGTTATTTTTCCTTGATACGTACAGTAAGCGAATCGATTTCGAACCTTGCCTATTCTTCTTGCGAAGTCGAAGTTCTTTCGATGTTAGTCAGTTTGAGCTAAAGATCCTGAATCGCGAGAGTTTTCTGAGATAATTGCTCTTTTAACTTTTTCTATGAATTGTAAACCTATTTATTGTTAGCTTAGTTAGTAGCTTTCATCTCAGCTATCACGTTTTAGTATGTTTTGTTGTATCCTGATAAATTTTCATTTTAGTACTGAAGATTTTCAATTTGTTGCTTTAAATCTGCGTTTTAGATGCCCATTATGCTTATTTGATCTTTAGCTTTTTCAAGGTTTTATGACATGTGTTTCGTTTATGTAGTTAAGCTGGACAAATTTGAAGTTTTGTCGCTCAGATCTTTCTTTGTTTTAGTCAAATCTTACTGCAATTTTCTCTATCGTTCCTTGAGATCATTGATTTGATTATTTTTCTTGGTATTTTAGGCATTTGCGTTGTAAGATGCGTCAGTGAGTTCTCTTTCTTTGTCGAAAAGATTTCTTTTGAGTCCATCGTTTTATTTTATCAGATTTTCATACTATTTTTGTAGATTTTTCAAAGCAACTGTTTTTTATTTGACACTTTGATCAGTCTAATCAGTGCGAGCATTGGCTCTCTGAAGACTAGCCTACAGCGATGCAATTGTCTTGAGATGTTTAGTAATCTACTGGTCCTGATCTGAAAGTTTCTTTCTGATTTTCTTTTTTTAATCCTCTAATGAAGTATTTTCTAAAAGCCTTTACTAAAGTTCCTATCTTTTGAGTTTTTCTGATGAGAGTAGTTCGTTAGCAGCAACAGTCCTTAGTTGCTCTTAGACGATCGTTTACTCAAGCTGTTTTATTTTATTTTTTAAAGTAGTGATGCTGCCCTCTAAAAAAGAATTTTTAGTCTACGAATCAAGACCAAGATTCTTGGCATCATCAGATTACTTTATCAACTGTTAAATCCTTTTGTTGAGTCTCACTTTTTCTTAGGCGAATTGCTTCTATTTGTCCCTCAAACCCAATCTTAATGTTTTTTCTCTTTCCTCGAACTACCCGATTCTGTCATTTTTTTAGTATATCATTCTTTGTTTCTACGCCTACGAAGCTGTTAGTTTGTCAGTAAGGGTTTTCAACTGGTCTTTGTAGCTTGTATCTTTAAACTAATTTCGTCTTTGATGATTCTAATAATCCTGATGGACATCTTCATATTTTTACTTGTAAGATTTAGCCTGAGCCTAAGTTTCTCTTAGATTTTTCTACAAAAGTTCTTTTTTAATATTAGCCTATCGAAGTTACATGAAAGATTGCTCTTGTTTTTTATGTGAATTTTTCAGCTATCTTTAAAGATCGCTGATTCTCGTTTTAAGTTAGTGCTAGACATAAGGACGAGGGCTTTGCATAGATTTTCTTTGGTCTTAATAGCTACCTCCAGATTCCAAGTACTTTGATCTGTTAGGACTGCTAGTTTAATCCTTATCGCTTTTTTTAGATTGGTACATTTTCATCTTATAGTCTCTTTAGTCCACTACTCGATCTTCTTCCTACCTTAATTTACTTCTAGAAGGCTCCTTTTTAATCAGACTAGCTACTAAGCTTTTTCTTCCGCTATTGCTTGCAGTTCCAAACTTTTTAATCACATCGCTTGCGGATATTTATAGCTCATTTAGTATCTCGTAAGACATGCTTGTGTCGATAGTTGCGTGTTTATCTGGACATTTTTCAATCGGAAGAGTCAGCTCGACTAACTGAGTGTTCAGAGTGTTAAGCTCTATATAGGCAGATCCTGCTGGAATTCGGCCGCTCGCAGATTTCAAATATACAAGAATCGAAATCATCTTCATTATTCAAAGCTTACTTTTCTCTACTCGATGAAGCATTGCTGTTCGCTATCATACGGAACATTCAAAATATGCGAAATTGATTTTTCAAAAACAGCCTATCCAACTTTCAGAGGTGCTTAAATCTCAAAAGGCACCTACTCATTTTCTGAATGAAAATGCACTTACATATTTTAAGCGAGCACGAAACGAGGCAGGGAAAGCGAACACTGAGTTTGATCTTAAGCAAACGGATATGAAGCTTGAGCTAGATTTGTTTCATAGGATATAATGATAGTGGATTTATTGTTGGCAATAAAAAATAGTAATGCCCTCGATCAGTAATCCATTTAATTATCATTTCTGATATGTATCATAATAATTCTTGTAAAATTAGATGGATTCAATAAGATTAGAATAGATATATCAAATATTTAGTTTTAGACACATCAGCGCAATTTGTTTAACCTATGTTTTTACACTAGAAAATGTATGGAAGAATGGACCACATGATCTATTATCGATGCGACTGTGAAAATTCCACCGAGGATACCTACGATATCAATAAAAAGTGTATGCCATTCGTTATGAGTAACAACGTATAGAATAGTCATAGGATTTGTTTAATATCTATATTTGTAAGAAAGTACCTGAAGTAGACCATGGGTAGCTGAGCTAGAATGACTTCGTTTAGTCTAGCAGTGTATACATATGTTTCCACACCTTTGTTGTTGTTCTAATCGATTACATTTCGTTACATGACATCCAAAAAGTATGTATAAGTGATGCCCATGAAAACTTCTTCTATTTATTTTTATGAATTGAAGCCACCCAGCGCACCGTTGTCGTATTTGTTGAGTTAATCATTTTCACCGAAGGTCAGTTGATGAATATGATGAGACATATCTAGCATCCCTGAATCATAATACACATACTGTATCCTCGATTTGCCAATCTATGCAGGATTCGCGAGTATCCATGGCATGAAAAATGGAAGTTACCCGGTACTCTATCGATTTAGAAATATCCTTTCATTCTGCATCCTTTTTGAGCCTATAAATCCTGAACGATTCTCTATACTTTTTGATCGTCAGACATGTGATTGTCATCATATACATCACCTTATGGAACTGTTATCTTTTGCAAATTATTTTACACGTCTACTAAATGCAATTTCAAGATGTTCTAGATATCCATCGACAAAAAAGAACAAGGATAACGTGGAAATTAGATGTCGATGTTTACTCTTAGTTTTTCAGCTAAGTGTTTTTGGTCGATTATGAGGTCGCTGTCTAGCTTGGGACTCGTGAATTTGATGATTGACATGGTGCATAAGAAAAATAGGAGACCGACTGCGACCATAGAGATGCAGGCTCCAGACACTGTCCCTTAGCTGAACTCACTCGGCACGGCTTGATAGAAATCTATAGCTCTGAGCCCTTTCCTAAAGCCTGAAAACATGATTTATTATAACACACATATCACTCCATAGTTGAACTCATCTGATCTATCTATAAATCAAAATCTTTTAGTATATTTTCAAGCCTTAAATATATATTTTTTTGTTCTTTTAGTTAAATCAATAGATTTAGATTATTTTAGGAAGTATGCAAAGATAGAAGAAAAGAGAGGCAAGTTCTCATTTCGAACTCGGGATACTGACATAGGCATAAAAATACAAATGCAGTTAGAAATTTTAGTCTTACAAAGCTTTGGGTAATACTATGATGTCAAAAAACTAACTAAGAAAAGTGCTCAGTTGTACCATAGATCTTAGCTAGAACTCGGAAAGTAGATCGAAGAATAATAACTTTTAGACATGATCTACGAAGCAGACCCAAATGGTCACGGCTTCATCAGTTATCGTGCTTTTTAAAGAATGGTAGGGTAATACAAAAAATACAAAGAAGAATACATAGATACTCCTATAGGTAAGGATCTGATAAAGAAGGACTTACTTTTGATTAAATATTTAAAAAATATCGAAGTTAACAAAAGAGTTCGGGATATTATGAGTAGGGGTAGAGTGTTCCATGGAAGTTTATAGAATCGTATTTGGAATAAAATTTTGGATTAAAAGTCAGTCTTAAAAATTTTAGAGGATTCAACCCCAAAGGGGAGGTATCACGGTAAGATTTTCAGTCTATTTTTACGTGATATTCTTCAAAAACTTTAATTTAAATACATAATATGATCACTGCTAGCTAGATTGGTAGAGATATCCTCTGATGAAAGCTTAGATAAGTCTCAGCTGTTTTTATCCAAGGACTTGAAGAGCTAACTTGTTGCAAAATAGATCTCGATTGTATGAATTGACCTTGATATTTTATCCGTTAGGGATCAGCTAGGCTCCGTTGAAAGTGAAAGTGAGATTTCTTTATGAAAGCTAGAATACATGCATTTTTACGTTGTTTTCAGCGAGCAAAGATTTGATCAAGTGGTACTGCTCTGAGTGAGTATTTTTGAGCTACTACCAGCTTATTTTGGTGCGATTTAGGCAAGATTAAATCAATGAGTGCAATTATTTTCTCTAGTTTTTGGGTATAGTTGCGTGAAGGCAACCTAAGCGGTATATAAGCAAAATATTTTACTCTTAAATTTGTTGATTGTAATTGCTGATAAACTTTATTTATCTTTAAACTTTTTATATCAAACCTTTTTATATTGCTTTTTCGATAGTTTTTTAATAATGATTTTTAATTTATAAAACTTTTATGCTTGATTTGTTAATGATTTGTCTGATTTTAGAATTAGCAATAAACTACTACAAACTAAGATTAGAAGGCAGTTTAGGTATATACAAAAAAGTTTTATCGATTGAAATTTATGCAGATTGATAATAATTTTAAAGGAAGGCTCCAAGTTAAACTTTATCTTAGTGGAGCAATTTTGAGTTAGTCAAGCTAAATCCTTGACTAAAATCAGGCACAATAATATCGCCTTCGAACAATTAATTAACACGTTTGTTGAGTTTTGTCAGATTATCTATCCAGAAGTTATCGATTTAGATCTTTCTTTCTTTCATAGATCTATGCAAAGCCGACATCCTTGATAGAACATCTTTGAGTTGAAGTGAATAAAAAATGAGATTGAGGGAAGAAAGTTAATTGGTAGATCTAATGCTGAGCTATTCTTACGAAGTCGATAAAGTGAAAATTGCGTCAATCTTGTATAAAAACAAAGAGATAAAGCTGCTTAGAAGTGCTCCTTGTTTCGAAATGATCTTTTAGTACTATTTATTTTTTTGAGAAGTAATGGCAACAAATTATGTGTACTGGAGCAGCACTGAGGGTAGGGAAATGATTGAGAGTTCTTTAGTAAAATATTCGATAAGGAGACGCCAGTTTGAACTATTGAATACTGTAAAATACTCGATATTTTAAAGGCATTTGCAATATGGTTCGAACATTGAAGACTATATGAAAAATTATTAAGAAATTCTGATTTTTTATTAAATGGATAAATGAGCTGACATTTTTTTCAGAATAGGTGTATTGGTCTAAATTTAAAGAGTCAAAAGCTGACCTATTTTATTGTTAAGACTTTTGACAAATCTATTCTTAGAAAGGAAAGCAATATTTTTAGTTTATATAGCTGTTTAAACTAAATATGCATAATTTTCAATATTTAGACCAAGGAATGTTAATACAAGTTAGTTCTATTAATACTTTTAAAGAAGTTCTTTTAATATTTATTTCGATATTTGAGGTATCTGGAAATGTTTGACTCCCTCCAAAGTAGCTAAATCTTTATTTTGAACTATTTGATTCAGAGAAATCAAAGTATTTACAGACAACTTTTTAAGTTGCTACTAAAATATATGAATTTTTTATTTAGACGAATTTAATAAAGCTTCTCGTAAACAATTGACTATGACTTACTATTTTTAGTAAATGACGTTTTCTCCTTATTATTTTTGTTTGTTTTAAAATTAGCTTAAAAAATAAAAACTGTTGCTGCTATTTTTTAACACTGTTTTACGATAGCTTGTGCCCAGCTAAGATTTTCCCTATATTTTACGAGACAAAAGATTGGCCAAACATATTTCAAGCTTGTCTTAAAAAAAAAGTTAAGCGTTTCCAGTTATATCATAAATAATTTAAATGACTCTTTGAGTATTTGTAGATTTTTCGAGAAGATGCAACAAGACCAAAAGAAGTTATTTGCTAGCTACTGATTTTTACTTGACTTAGCTTCCTATTTTCAACAAAAGTTTGCAGAGATGATATAGCTAGTCAAGATTGTTTTGATCGTTGATGAGTTTTATAAGTTGATCGCATATGCCTGGACACACTATGGCTGAAATAAGATCAATACCCTATTATGTCAAAACTGATCCTCTAGTTAAAGTAATAAGTCTGAACAAAAGTTAGTGATACTCTGTTTTTGACATCAAGTAAGATGCGAAAGACTACAGCGAGTTCTACTGCGCGATGGGGAAATTTAGCAAAACAAATCCTATCCAAGGACAAGCCCTACTTAATTTTTATAAAATATTTTAAGCGTAAGGCTTGTTTTATTTTAAAGCTAAGGAAAGTACTCGGACAATGCATTGAGTTTCGTAAGGTGGATTTATCAGATCATTTTTTACCAGCATTTCTTTGTCAAATGTGCGTAACTTTATTATCTTATTGCCTGGTTTCTGTATCTTTTTGGTGGCTAGTTGAATCACAAATATTTATACGCAGTTTTGGTCTGATAAAGGCAAAATTTGAAGCAAGTTTGTTAGGCATGTCTTTGTTTATAATTGCTTAAAGTACAGTTCTATGATATTAGTAAAATTATTTTTAGGAGAAAATTTTAGATGAAAATTTGTAATTTTTTATCTCAGACTGCTCAGATTAGCATCAACAAGATTGTAAATAAGCTAATTGACTTTTTAAGTTACACTATCTAATCGCTTTTGATATACATTTTTAAACTAATATTCGAGTTTAAGGAAAGCACTGAGTACAAAATGCAAAACATACTAATTGCATTGATTAACTCTTCTGATTAGATTCACTATTCTGAACAGGTTTTAGACCTATTTAGAAGTACTAAGAGTCCTATCTAGCTCATAAGTGCTTTTTTGTACAAAAGAATAATCAAACTTGTCAAGCGTCAATTCCAAAATTTAAGAATTAAGAAGCTCTTAAGGCTGTTGTAAAAAAGCATCAAGACTTTACTTATTCTAATCTGGATTAAGTAACATACCTTTAAGCGTGCTCTGGATGATACTAGTTCCTATTTGTTTAAAATCAACAGTTTTCCATGTCTACACCTATCCGTTACTGAAGCCCATTTTCACTGCAGAAATGAAGAACTATTTTGCATCTTTCCATTACTTATCTATCTGACCAACCATCTAAGTTGTCCTGATTGTGCCTAGAAGTCCAGCTCTCTGAGCTACTGCTTCGAAAATTTGTAAAATTTATTCATATTAAAGTATTCTGAATTTCAGATTAATAGCGATGCCACTGAGAATAGTGTTGACATAAGGCAACCATATAGGTTAGTCAGCTTGTTCAATAAATTTTAAGAATGCATCTCTGTGTCTGATAATTCCGAAAAGAAGTGGAGTTACGATATTAGCATTGAGACATTTCTGAAGAATTTCTTTCAGAAAAGCAAAAAGAGGCTAATATTAGCTTTTGAGTGGCAAGAGAAGTGTATAGAACTGAAAAATATCGAAGCTTTGATGGAAGTAATAAAGGCTATTGTTCAGCTCAGTCAATTCGTTAAGCATTTTTCCGTTTTTGTTGAGCAAGGCAGGAATCAATTAAGTGTAGAGATTATTGATGCCTGTGAAGACTATCTACCTGTCTTTTCTCACAAAAGATTTGCCACCTATTGCTAGATATTACTTGAGCATATACAAATTAAGTGATAATTTCCAGTACTCAGAATAAAGGCAAAAGTGGTCCCATCCCTTCTCGATTGCAGATTAGCCATTCTAGTTTTACTACAAAACTAGAGTACTGCGCACTATGTTGCGTTTAATATCGTCGATACGTGAAAGTATCTGTAGAACTGCCTCAAGCGGTTCAATCTAAATGATTTTTTGTGTACGTATATATCGAAGCCGTAAAGAGAAAGTTTAGTTAGATCATACCGATTTACCCTCAAAAGTGATAAATAGCTCACTTTCAAAAGCTTCTGGAAAGAATCTCTAAGGCTGAGCTAATAAGGTTTTTTCCTTAAAACTAGCTGATCGATTAGTTATCCAAGAGTTCTTGTAAATTTTTAGTTGATGTCTGACAGATGGTTAATCTCAAACTTAATGAATGACTACATATGATTAAAGATACCTAGTTGAAAGGTTTTTGGGTGTGGTAGACTTGCGAATGGACTAACGAAAGAAAGTTATTTTCAAACAGAAGAAGCTACGAGAGATGAGTGTGGCTTTAGATGGGTTTTTAGGTCATATATTGGCGAAATTATATTAAATAATATGCTTAGATATCTTTTATATGCTAAAATATCATTTTTGATATATTAATATATGATTTAAGGTTAATTCGGATGTAAATCATTTATCTAGGGCACAGAAGAAAGCAGCTCCTCGTTTTATCCAGAAGGCTTCTTCTTGATCAGATTTGCATACGATCGAGATGATGTAGTTTGTAGAATGGCCGGTAGTCGAAAGAGTTCCAGCTCGTTTTTTTGTCTTATACAACGGACATTGATATGAGTTGTAGTTTATTTCATGTTTTGATGTTTGCACAGGTTTGAAGTGAATCACTGGCACTTAGCTGTCAAGAACGTTAGGAAGTGATTCTTTGAGAGTAGATGAACGGAAATCTATGCTACAAGCTTATGAAAAGAGTCCGTAGATCAGACATCCATCAGGTGGAGCATTTTATGTATTTTCCTTCTAGGTCTGTTGTCTGAAAGCGAAGGCAAAGCTCAAAGAATCAACTGGAAGCTTAGTCTTTCTAGCGTAGATTTGCAAAACTGAGGTGAGGAAACCTTGTGGAAAGAAGAAAGCAGAGATCCAGTAAAGTCTAGGCTTTTAATTATTACCCAAACGGATAAAATTAACTCTTTAGATCAGATCTTAGAACCACGAAGACAAAGGTTTCATCGAAGGATACGCTTTTTTCTACCAAGCTTTAGGCACCTGATTCAAAGATAAGCTAACAAAGATCCTTTAAAGTTCTTCAGTCATGATAGCTTATCCTTTTATAGCTTGAAGCAATTCTTTGAGACTTTTTTAAACAAAAAGTAACAATTTATTGAATCTTACGGCTTCTTGCATGAAACATATATCAATTGCATCGATGTTTTTCTTCTACTAGGTTCTTCTGACTACAGCTGGAAGTTTTGTAAGGATCTAGTTGATCACTTGAAGAGTCTTATCTGACCCGCCGCTTATATTGGCTTATTGAGGCTAAAGGAGAAGCAAGCTTTATAGTGTTTCGTATGTTATTTTCATTAGATAAGTCTTTTGAGCGTTCTAATTTAGACCAAACATGTTAGGATCATCATAGTCAGGCAGTGAATCGATATAAGAAAGGTAATTGTTTGGATAGCCTGGCTTTACTCTAGGTTTTTAAATACTTTAGAAAGAAATATAATCTAAAAGCTGAGTTTTGAGCAATCTTCGATCAAAATCGTCAGTTACTCTACCTCCGAATATGATTTCACCAACAAAATACTATATCGCATCATATGGAACATCCTAGTAAGAAGAAAGAAGATTGCTTACAACAGTGAGAGAAGTCTATAGATCACTTTCGTTGAAGTCATACAAAATATTCCAGCCTAGCGAACCGAATTTTCTTCTTTCAAGCACTATAGCGTGGAAAAGACATAAATTAAAAGCAAAAGTTTTCTGATCATCGCTCTACCCCCAGTTTACATTGTTTATCAATTTTTTAAGATTAGGTTTGAGTCCTCTTGGAGGCTCGCTTGTGACTTTCAGTGAGTTTTGAAGAATAGAAATAGGGAAGTAGCTACACGGCATCACAGTTAGGAACAACCTGAAATCTTTATGAATCTATTAGCTTTAGTTTATCTCTTAGATTCTTTTTTAGAGAGTCGGCAAGAAAGATTTTCCGAGATGGCAGTTCTGAAGAATCACCCATTTGCCTTCTTTTGTTGAAAATTATATAGCTCTCAAGGCTGGGGGACCTTGACCTTGTCCCAGAGAGATTATAGAAATATCTTAGGTCTTTTTGCCTTACTACTTGGCAAGTCTCAATAAATTTTGAAGAGGATCAGCTCCGACCGACAAAATAAAAGTCAGAGGGATTTTGTTCATAGTATCAAGATATATCTGTTGCATGGTCGGTGAAGTCAGATCCACAAAAGTTTCACCGAGACTTTATCTTATGAAAATAGTCATGGCTTATACAGTCAGTTCAGGTCTTAATATTTTGATTAATAGCAAGTTTTGGAACAAAGTGATTTTCTAATGGTCTTTAAGGAAAATTTAAGAACTAGTGTATGAAAGCGGATTTTCGTTAAAAATGTTTATTTTTTACTTATCTTTAAGAAAATGATCGGCTATCGTGCTTGCGAATACTTTTTTTAGGTTATGAAGACTCATCGAAGTATCTGACTTGAGACCTGCTATCGGTTTATTGACTTATTTTGAAGGATTAGGGTCTTTGGGTAACGAAAAATTGCCTTTCAAAAAATAATCTGTTTATATTTTAGGTATCTAGAGGACTCTACAGGCCATTATGAATGAAAAAATCTTTTTGTGTTGGTTGAAAAGTGCTCGAGAAATGTTTTTATAAACTGTAGAGGTAAGAGAATCTTTCAAGCTTTGCACTCTTTACTATATGCTAGCTGAAGCTGGTGTATTGCTCAGTACATTTTTAAAGATTCTGTTAAAATATTATAAAGAAAATTGATACATGGCTTAGATCGAAGCAAGGTCAGTAACAATAAGATAGAGCAATGCACCTCGTCTTGCTACCGGTTTGTATCCTTATCTTGCTTGTTATATTTATTGACTTTTTACTACGCTTTACTCAAGACTGATTTTGACTTATGCGCTTACTTTTTTGGACTCTTTAAGGTTATTTATCAGTTCAATATCATCCAAGATAAATCCTTTAGAGTTGTTAAGAAGCGCAAGAATCTTATCTTAATTCTTAGCAAGTGTCAGTCTTCCTTTAGAAATCGTAAGTACAAGCTATCTTTTTTTTGTCTAAACTTCAGGTATCTAATTCTAGACTACATCAGCCAAAAGCTGATCTTATAGGCCTTATGGAGTAACGGTAAAGTTAATGACTGAAAGTTTAATGAAAACTTAAGGATTGAACTGAGGATTAGCAATTTTCGTATACACATATATCTTTAGATCTTTCTAAACCTATATTCTAGCGTCTCCCAGCTTAATATAGTACCTATTGTTAGATTATTAGTAATCTTTTGATAGTAGAGGCTAGAGAGCAGGATCCAGACTATTCTAGTGCATCTACAGCATGATCGGATACTTTAGTCTCAAAATCGATTATATTTTCTTGAGAAGGTTGTCGGCTCCCATCTTGAATTGCACGATTTCTCTGCGTTTTTACAAGTTTCGTATCCATTTGCTTGCCTGGAGCTGAGGATCGATCATCATCGGATTCTGCAAAGTATTGTTCACAATTATGGCGTTACTTATTGAAATCTAATCTTTAGGAAGACCGAAATTTATCCACTATGATATCTAAAGTTAATCTCCTAATGTTTGTCTAAGCTGGAAAGGCTATATAATTTTTATTTGCTATTAGTTCATTTTTTAAACAAGTTTCGATAAATAAAGTTATCGATATTTGCCAGAGTAAGGGCCATAGTAGACCACACAGCAGGTCGCCAAAAATACATTACCGATTATACTGGTCTTGTCCTCTTGAAGTTGTATCAAAGTTTAGTTCCATCTCACTTTTTAATTCTTGAGCCCCTAATTAAGATGCTAAGCATTAATTAATCTTGTTTTAGTCAAAGCTATCTAATAATCAAGTTTCTATTTTTATTATTTGCTTGCTATAAAAAGATTCTATAACTATTTTACCTTAGAAATGATTCTATTGAGTTCATCTTGCTTAGATTTTAGCTCTTTGTTAGCTATTGCCAGCTCTTCGTTCAATTTTTTCACGATATCTTTTTTGATTACTATCTCTTTGTTTACTTCGTTAAAATTTACAACTGCCAGCACCCATTCACATAAAGATTTTGCTGCAAAATTTATCAATTTTATTTAGGCAGGCTTGAAATTAGCATTTGTTTTAAGTTTTCCTTTTATGATGTTTTAAACTTTTAGAGGAATGTGATAGACATCAAGATTTTTCAATCTAGTAATAAAGTTTATGTCAGAAATA